>Ga0181612_101107_pt1 | contig 20493 bp, 9 predicted proteins | sample HoacroProtozoa21_FD_119630 | JGI IMG/M metagenome (GOLD analysis project Ga0181612, IMG submission 119630) | Hoatzin crop microbial communities from Cojedes, Venezuel. Combined Assembly of Gp0051906, Gp0051904, Gp0051908
GGGAAGAAGTTCTTCCTCATGTTCAGACGGAACTTCCTGTGCCTCAGTTTGTGCCCATTGCCCCTTGTCCTGTCACTGGGCACCACTGAAAAGAGCTTGGCCCCATCCTCCTGACACCCACCCTTCAGATATTTGTAGGCCTTTATAAGGTCCCCTCTCAGCCTTCTCTTTTTCAGGCTGAACAAGCTCAGCTCAGTCAGCCTTTCCTCGTAGGAGAGATGCTCCAGTCCCCTTGTCATCTTTGTAGCCCTCCGCTGGACTCTCTCCAGTAGCTCCTCATCTTTCTTGAACTGGGGAGCCCAGAAATGGACGCAGCACTCCAGATGGAGCCTCACTAGGGCAGAGCAGATGGGCAAAAGAACCTCCCTCAACCTGCTGATCACACTTTTCTTAATGTACCCCAGGATACCATCAGCCTTCTTGGCCACTAGGGCACACTGTTGGCTCATGGCTAATGCTGTCCACCAGCATTCCCAGGTCCTACCTGCCTGATTTCTTTCCACAGGAGAATGGTTACATGACCTGAGGAATTGACATGTCTTAGTACAGATTGCCACAACACCAAACTCACAAATGATGCAAAAGAAATACAAAGGTGCTTGTCTAGGCAAGGTTCACCTAATCGTGATACGAATCCAAGCCTCCAATCCCCCTTTTTCTGAGGCAGTAAATTTTGCTGCAGTGTAGACTAATGGCTGAGAACATGGAATTTTCTTACTAGTGTATTGGGCTGTATCTGCAGGCCTCTGTTTGTAATTTTCTGTCTGGTTCAATGGAAATTGCCTACACTGTGAGCTATTTTTTCTTTCATTGATGTTTCTCCAGTTTTGGATAGTGTTTTTAGTATATTGTATCTAATAGGACTTTTCCAAAAGTAGTTCCCGAAATATCTGCCAGGAGAGTTTAAAGTTATTTCTTCATTAAAAGATTCTATATACAACCCAGGTCTTTTGAGCTTTTTACAACATACTTTGAAAAAGAGCTTGAGGTAGCAGAATATACAAAACCAAGCAACAATATGCTAATAGAAAGAGCACAGAAGTATCTCACCTTAGGAAGCAATTCACTGCTTCAGTATTCAAAGCATATGCCTAGTGCATGTTTACTCAGTAATTGAACACTTGGTGGATGAAGCCTTAATTTAACATCAGCATTGGATTCTCTTCATAGTTAACTTCTCTTCTGAAGGGGGTGAACATTCTCCTGAAGGATGTGCATCTATTAGCTTGACTGTGATGTTAACTTGGTGTGTAGAAAAAATACACTAAAAATGGCACCAACTGGAAAATGCAATCCTACCTGAAAAATAAAGCAGTTATTTTACTGGCCACTGACACAGAAGTTTCACAGTTCCTCTCTTTACTTTTTTAATATTTTTAAAATGATTAAACGTGAGACTAAATTTGTAGAGCAATTTGCACCAACAATATCACTCTAACAATATTGTGACTTGCCTCAGTGGATCGTCTCCTCTGCCATGTTTTTTTCTAACACACAAGCAGTATGTATTTAATATTTAAATAATTTAACTATTATGTGCTTCATAACACAGAAACAACCAGAGCCTTCTGCTGAAAGCAGATCGTAGCTTTTAGCCTCTAAAACGAAGGGCAGTCTTTGGTGTCTTCAGCCATTACTACACACTTCCTAGTGCAAAGCGTTGTTCAGTCTTGTGCCCGTCGAAGATTTTTACACATCTCTCCTTTGGACCTTCAAAATCTGAGAGTTAGGTATATTTATGGTTACCACCAGGCTACTTGCTGGGATTTCTCTCATTTAGTCACGTGATTTAGTTTTAGGTAGTCCTGCAAGGAGTAGGGAGTTGGACTCAATGATGCTTATGGATCCTTTCCAACTTGAGATATTCTATGATTCTATGATTCTAAATGCTTGTCTGGCCTACCTTTTCCCCTTTTAATCCTTGAAGGGGTAAACGACGGCAAAGGAAGTGTCTGAGGTTATTCACTGCAAACTATTCTCTACTATTCCTCTTTGCCTCCAACAAAATTTTTGGTAATGGTCAAGGAAAGATCTACAATTTCACCTCTGCTTCCTTTCCCTCCTTCCCCCAGCAATGAGGCAGTTATTCTAGTTCTCACAGTTTCAGATTTTTTTTCCAAAAATATCTTTTCTTCTCTGTAATACTGATTTCCTTCTAACTTCTGGTCTAGTCCAAAGTGCACTCCCCACTCCCTCTTCAGTATACCTATTTCCACTGTAAAAAGTAAATACAAGTATTATTTGTATAATAATACAAATAATTGTATTATTTCTATTATTATAGAAATCTGGCTGTAGCAAAGGTGACCTCAGAGTCTTGCACAGTTTTCTCTTTCCAAATCCTGTACCTGACTTCCAGCATTGACGTCTGAAACCCCTCACTGCCCCCTTCCATCTTGACTCTTAGGTCAGAACTCCCTGTGTGGTCCTCTGGTCCAGGTCCTCTGGTCCTGGTGTTCCTAGAGCCCTCTCCAGCCCCATTCTTTCCCACTGACACCCACTTCCTTGCTGTAACCATTCGTCCTCGTTAGCAGGGGCTCCTGTGGGAAGGGGCAGCATATCCTTGCCTCCATGAAGGTGGTTACGATTTACCTTCCTCCCCTTGTTCCCCCCCCAGCTCAGCCCTTGGATGCTGTTGGGCAGGAGAGGGGAGGTAAGCTTGTCCTATACTGCCAGGGCTCTTGCACATGCTGAGCATGCCTCGAGCCACACCTCAGCCTGTGACTGTTCACCCCCCATTTCCCACGGCTCAAAATACATAACATATTTCTATGCGTGCCTAGTTGAAAAAAAATGGGGTAGAAGAAAACCATGAAATGGTGAAAGGAAGGAGTCAGAGGCCAAGAAGACACTTTTCTAGTGCTTTTCACAGTATCTCTCCCCTTCCCTTGCACACAGACTGCACTTCCTAGGCAGAGACCTTGGGTCTCGTAGCTATTGTTGACCAATCTCCACCTGGCCTAAATGAAGGGCACCAGTCTGGGACCGGTCAGTCCTCCTCCTTCCCCTTCCTCCTCTTGCAATCCAGCATAAGGATGAGTTGAGGAAGGAAAATTTGAATGAGGAACGAGAAGTAGAGCCAGAAAAAAAGACAAGGAGCTGGCACGGAAAGGCTCTGCAATGACTGTTGAGCCAGAATAAGAAAGATTATTGAGAATCCAGTTCTCAAAAACTAGAGGTTAAGAAGAGATGTCTGGGGGCTGAGAGAAAAGAAGGCAGCTTGCTCCACAGAAAGACTTGCAGCACTGTAATTCGCTGTGCCTTTCTTTGGCCATTGCTTCTGCTATTTGCTCCCCTCTCAACTACTGGAGACTCACTGGATGGAAGCTGCTGGAACTACTGTATCAGTGAGGCATTCAGATCTGGGGCTAGCAGTAATTCTCATTTCTCAAAACTAGCCCTCTACTCATCTGGTAGGTTTTGATCTTGCCTTTGGATATTAGATGTTGTTTGGGATCTTCTGATACCACAACTTAAATAGGTAGTTTCTATGTGAAGGACTTTCCAACCTGGCAAGAGATAATAATACTGCTATTCAACAAAGTGCACTTCCTAGCCTGCATAGCAACACAGACACTGGAAAAGAAAGCCCATTGTTTGGAAAGCATAGGTTTTAAAAGCCACTATACGTCCTTCTGTGTGGTAAGAATTCAAAGTAAATTTTGACACACTTGGCATTTTGCACCTTCTCGTCAGAAACAAAGGAAAAAGCTAACCCCCCATCAGTTTATTTTGTCTTCAGTCACATAAAAGGTTAGGTTTTCTAATTACTTTTGTCTAGGGGTGTGGCTTTTCTACTGGAAGGTTCCTGGCTATTCTTCTGCTATTAGTTTTAAAGTTTTCATTTTCTTTCTGTTTAGTGATAATCATCCAATGTCTTCACAAATCCCACCCCCCAACCCCACCCCTCACCTCCCTTTTAGCTAAGGGATGTCTGAATATCCAAGAAAATGTGAAGCCTGCAATCTATGGAAAACATTGCAAGGAAACTGGACTGGAAACAATTTTCCCTCCAGTGTGGCTTACTCGGACCTTAGCAGTATCTTCAGTTCTTCGCCAGTGTAACACTGGCATTTTTGACAAGTGGTTTGTTTATTTCAAGGAGAAGTAGCCCAAAGTCCAGAAGGATTTTTTGAACACACAGGACTCATGCTTATGCCCTTTACCCTCCAGATTTTCCCTAACACTGGGCAGCAGAATACATCCTGCATAACCATACGAATACAAGACAACGGTGACATCCAGAAGTTTCAGGCTGGCTGTTGGCATATGTATCAGCAGCTCTAAATCCTTTTTCTGATTTGGAGATATGCACTAAATCATGGCTAGATCCCTGGTTTTTTATCAGAAATTCTATACCAATCCTGAGCAACTATCTGGTGGTAAGCATAGCTGAAACCACCACACTCTTTGAAAGATCTTCTTGTGAGTATTGGGTATTTTTCCACTGCAAGGCTACTTTGCTAATGAAATGTTTCATCCTATTTGATGGTGGGTTGCTGCCTTCAGACACAGTTTTGTGGGAGGATTTGAGGATAACAGCAAGAAAGAATAGGAGGTGAAAAGGACAGTAGGTTTTTGTCAGCATGCCGTAAGCCTTGGATGAATTGCTTGGTGGTATTTCAGGGGAATCTTTACACAGAGCCTTACACAGTTTGGAATTGCATTTTTCATCTTCACCATTTGTCCCCCTAAACAAAGCCTGGCTACTCTGGTGGCATGAAGTTGGAACGTATTTCCTCCTTACAAAAGTAGTTTGAACATTAAATGTGGCCTTCTCTCGTAGAACTATCTGCCTTCTAATACCAATTTCTTGTTCTGCTCAGCATGGTCTATCACAACAATGTCAACATTATCAACTGTAAATGTAATTGAGTCTGTGAAGTTTTTCCAAAATAATGTCATTCAAGTCAGATCATCTGGTATGACAAACAGTATTTTCAGTCTCTTGGCCACCAGTGTTTTCATTCATTTTGGGATGCCTCCATTCGATCTTTGTGTCCTTGTAGCATCAAACACAACTCTCTGTTATTTCTATATCGAACTTCAAGTGCATGCTTGTTGGAAGCGGTTCAGACATTTCTTTTGGGGTAGTACAATATATCCATATCAGGACAGCAGAACACTGGTGGCTGATTCTTGTATTAGTGGTTTTCCAACAACCGGCTGGGTTTTGCTTGCAAGTAAAATTTCATCGCTATTCCGTGACCAAAGAAACATCTCCCAGAATCTCAAAAATATTAGAATTTCAGCAACAGCTACTTTACTGCAGAGTTAATGCTCTAGAGTGAATGGTTGTGACGTCACCAGAAAAAATATATCAAAAGGTGTTTGAGACTAGAACTTTTATCTAGGTCTTTGTTCCATAAAAATAGAGAAAGAGTGGTGCAAGTATGAACGTACATGGTCGTCAACACTGTTCCTGAGTGTACTGTCCATAATGAAACTATAAAAGGATGGTGTTGCTTGTCTTTTATTTCATTCTAAATGTTTCACTTGAGCTGTTGTTAATGTGGCAATCGTGCCCAGCAAGTGCAAAAAAGGTTGCTGAGCACTTCTGGTTAATACAAGGAAGATACTCCTTTGCTTTTTTGTCCTTAGGTCTATATTAGATTTTTATTTAGTTTTTGACCAATGGAGCCAAATTTTTAAATCTTTTCTTTCCTTTCCCCCACTCTGAACTACCTCCACAACACCATGTTCTGAAAATAACAAAGGCTCCCATCCTCCCACTGAAGGAAACGTTGCCAAGGGTTCTTTGTCTGATTACAGCAGCTCATTCTTACTTCTGTCATGCCCTCTGCCTTTTCATATAACCACCTTCAGTTTCCTAGGCAGAATGATTACAAAGTAGCAGCATCCACAGTGCTACAGAGCACTGTAACAGATCGTGACTTTGCCATCAGCCCTAGAAAAGGGGCAGTGTGGATAGGTGTCACTCTACGTTTTGCTGTTTGTCCCCACTTCAGGGTAAGCACCATGCACTTCGCATGCTGCCCCTGCAGCCTGGCTCAGCAAGACCTGCTGCTGTGGGAAGCCCTCTCAGCTCCCCCTACCTTCCCTTGGGAAAAGGTAACCCCAGAGGGTCTCTTTACTCCACTGCTTCCCAGTTGCCAGAGGAATAAGAGGACTTCTCAGGGCATCCTACTTTCCCATGAAAGCCATGCTTCAGCCCATAGATACATGACTTGAGTCAAAGACACGTGGCATCAACACACAGCTTTTCCGGCTGCATCTGCTGTGTTTTTGAGCTGTGCTTACCGCTAGCCTGCCTCCATGGACACTACAGCCCTCAGCAAGGGCCCTACCCTGTTACGGCACAAGTTCGTTTCCTGTCAGGAAGGAAATAGTCTACAGCCTGTCTGGGCTGCAGCTCTCTGCCTAGCTTTAAATCCTAACAGAGGACAGCTCCTGCAAAGTGTGCTCATATTTCATTGGCAAGGAGCAGCACATATTCAGTATGATATATAATGCATGCTAGATCTTTTTTTCACCTAAAATACTGTCACGCACTCTCATAATTTTATAATACACACAAGAGTATATTTTGGATGCGTCTAGATGATAATAAAAGATGTTTAACTTACTTTCTCCTGCAGAAGACAAGCAAGATCTGTTGTGTTGAACCAAGGCTGATCAGGAAACATGTACAAAAATGCAGCCACCAGCAGGATTTGGGGGCTGTGAGGCTGCATGTACATTTTCATTCGAGTAACTTGGTGTGCATGCTCTGTAACAAGGGACACTAGTGGCAGAAGATCTACAGCCTTCTTCGACTCCCTGTAAAACTGTGCCTGTTACACAAAATGTAAAACATTTTAGAAAATATTCTTCAAGAAAAATCTTTCATTCTAGCTGTGTGTGTGTTTTTATACAAACACAGGTGACGCAAATATATATTGCCAGCAATGCCAGTTCATCTCTCTTCAGATTTAGTCTTTAACATTTAGGTTCACATATTCAAATATCTTGTCGCAGTAACTATTAACAGTTGTAGGGAACTGTCTTTTTGAATTAGTGATTTGACTTCAAAAATGCTTCAGGTATGGCAAAGATATATTACAAATGCAAAATACATCATTGAGATAGATTAGGAGATGGTGAAGCCTATATTTCTGTCATTACATGCCTTATGAACCTCCTGTCCCACAGTAGCCCCACAAACTTCGTCAAAGTTACTTACAGGTTAAAAAATGGACAACAGAATACTGAATACTATCCTTCATAAGCAAGTAGGCCACATTCTGGTACATTGAAAATGATCCTGTTTCCCAAAGAGAATCTTTTTGTTCAATGGAAATACGGCAAAGCAAAGCACTGCTCAGCTGGCGAGGTTACAGCTCCGACCAAAGGGCATGTTTTCTCCATAGTGCAGTCTGCAGTCCTGTTCCCACAGCTGGCAAGATGAGAGAACCAATGGTTTTATGCCACAATTTTCTGTCCGTGAGCTCAGTTTCTTTCATAGAGGAACCATGGCAAAGAAAAGGGGGAAAAAAGTGGGAAGTGGATGATATACAGGAAAGCTTTATCAGGGCAGGATTAGGACATGTACTTGGGTTTGGCAGCTGAAACATGCTTTCAGGTCCTCAGTGCAAAGCACCACAAATCTCATGGCATGTAACAGCACTTCAGACAGATGTCGATTAATGTCAAACTGATGTGAAATGAAACGCTTCTTTTCAGTTTGTCACATCACGACTTTTTGATTTGGGTTGAGCTAGCCTGAAACAAAACAATCTGTTCTAATTTTTCTCATTCGAAAACAAACAATCTCTCCTTCTACAGCAACTTCTGGGTTTTTTGCAACGGACATTTATTTAGCCTATTTTCAGTCAATCACCTGCAAAGAGCCAGTTAGATAGAAAGCACCTGACACCTCCATTTTTTTAATTGTTGAAATCTCTGACTAACGTCATCATAAGACATATATGTAGACCGCAAATGATGGAAAGCCCTCTCCTCTGCCCTCTGTGATTTCCTGATGCCATAGAACATAATCTGACCTGCACAGCTTGACCAAAAGCTCAGCAGGCCTGGGGTCCAACTTGAAAATACCACTTTGAATCAAATCCATGTACCAGAAGGTACTCCCCAAATCACACTTCTTTGTTTTTCAAATCAGGCTTGACAATAGTGTTGCTCTTCACTAAAACTGCAGTAGAAAAAAATCATAGAGCTGCAGCATAAACATCTTCAGCAGGGTTTCCAAAATCCTTGCCTTAAGATAACTTAGTGATAGATTCCTTGCAATATAAGAAACACTTCTTGCAATATAAGAAACACTTCTGTTCCAAAGTCACTTAGACACTACAAAAAAACCCTAAAATAGTGTAATTCTGCAACATATTTTACAATATAAATAGAAATACACAGCCATATTTTTAATCAGAGAAACAGCAAGAGAGTGTGCCACATGTGTGAATTGTGGCTAAATCAGCACTTTCCTAGGAACCGTTGTTGGCTGAGCAGTATTTAAACTCAGCAAAATTTGCCTCTTTTTGTTTCATGAAGCATTTCTGAACCCAGCTGAAAATATTCAAGGACTACTATAAGCAAATTATCAGCATTCTTTAGGCACCTTCTCCCATGAAGTCTCGGGTGTTGGTGTTTAGAATTCAAGTTTTGAAAGTAGTCACCGATGCACTGATGTCACGTTTGTTTTTTTTCCTCTGTTTGGCAAAATAAGAGTGTATATCAATTAAATACCTTTCTCTGATGACAGACTTCTCTGACTGCCACACCATGCCATCTCCGAAGATCTCCACAGGCAAAGCTGAAAATAGTCTGTATTTGCAGTTGAACAAAAGGCCTCATAGAACTGCAAATAATTGTAAAGACTTTCCTTATTAGGCTAGTAGCAGATTCTAGTCATTTTTGTCTATACAGAGTTCTGCCAGCCCTAGATTAAGTACATGAACGACATGGAAATGTTCTACACTATGTAATAATGTCACTTGGGTATAACGTAATTTGTACACTTCTCTAGAACTAGGAGAAACATCAACAATGCATTAGAATCATGACAAATCCTTCAGTTCTTTTTCTGGCTAAACAGCCACAGTCTGATTAAGATCTGTGTAAAGATTAATATAGTCGATATATGTTTTCTGCAATATTCTTAAAAGTAATAGTATTATACCATGTTCTCAGTCATTATCTGATTTTTCTCCTCAATAAAAAAGCAAAGTCTCCTAGAAGGGAGACATTATATAAATTGTAATGTTTAGTAATAGCAATGTTCATATGAGAGGCTTAATTATGGTCATCATTTAGAAAAAAATCAGTCTTGTCACAGAAAGCATAATAATGAATGTCTCTTGTTTAAAAATTGATGAAACTTTTTTTCTGAAGGTATGAAGTCTACTAGTTCGCAAGGTGTCATCACTTCTATTTTCCTCTTTAAAAGAATTGATATTCACGAAGATTAGATTCCATATAATTGTAAAATGAGAGTCTTTTTTATACTGCAGTTTGGACATGTTTGTTTATTTACACGGAAACCCACGCAAAAACAACAAAAACAAGCATACCAGCACAAAAGACAGTCATTTTTAGTTATGCAGGAATTATTTCGTACGCAAGACCAAGTTAAACTCTTATTTACACTGGTGCAAGTAATGGCAAATTTAATTCTATTCCAATTTACAGCAGAGTGGTTAGGCGTCTTCTTACATCTAGGGACTAACACATAGTGTGAGTAGCCTAAATTATAAGTTACTGTGTGTTCCTTAAGGGAAGTTGTGCTCCACTGCAGGAGTCTCACGCAATGCCTATGCACAGGGCTTAAGCTGGGTTTATAGGTATGGGCCATAGGCTTTACAATACCTAGATTCATTAGGATTAATTTTAGCAAGTTAGGAGGATGAAAAGCAGCTTTTAGCTTTCAGAAGAACTTGTATTTTAATGTTTTTGTAGCAGGCTTTAGTTGATGTGCAAATTGAACAACATCATTTCTAAAATAAAGCAATTTGTAGTGAGCTCACTGACGTTTTACATGTCAGTTTTAATTCAGCAGTAGTAACTCTGAGTTCAGCAAAACATGGGTTCTTCATTAGAGGAGGCATTTTGTCCTTAGCTAACTTGGCAAAGCAGATTGGAGGGCTATACTTCTGAAACTTCATAAAAGTTAGCTGTCTGTGTTTGCTTCTTGCAGTCAACAAAACAAAGAAAGTGGATAAAAAATTCTTGCTCCATCATATCAAAGAAATGGTCTGTTTGTAACCAGTTTTGTCTGTGAGGGCTGGCTGTGATCTCTTTTGGGACCGAAGTCTACAAAGACTAGGCTCTGACTAGACTCAAGAGATCTCTCACCTTTCCAGAATAAATTATCAAACAAAAAGAAACTGCTGGCAAAGAATATGTTTTAGAAGCTAAAGTGTTAGGATAATTAAATGCATATTTCACCAGTATTTATTTGGCATTGATTGGCTGAGGCCACTTACTGTGAAGAGTTGAATAGTTAATTCAAGTGCTAGGCATCTCCTAAAGGATGTGACCTTTGGGTCATATAATTGTAACAGTAATTTATTTAGTTGAAGAAACGAATATGCTCTCAATTATCTTAGCAGGCATTATAATAACAGTAGTGGGATTTATATTTGCTTATGTCACTCTGCTGTAAGGATAAAGTTATCAGATCTGTTTGCCTGTATTTAGCCCCCCAGTTCATGATTCCTCACAGAAGAGATGTGAGGGTTTGCTCATCCTGATTAATAGGTGTCCAATCCTAATGCTGCAGATATTGGCATAATCACTCCAGGGACCTGGGGGACATACACACAGCAGCAATACTGGCAGAAGACAGTGCTACCTACTTGAATCTTTCTCACGCTGAATTTTTTCTCCTATTACAGATTCCAAGGCTTCTTAAACTTACCCCATAAATTGTACCTGATCTGAGATTATTCCACCATTGGGGCTCTCGGAGGTTTATCACAGATACGTTGTTCTTCTGGGATATTTTTTTTTTTCCACTGCTTTAATCTGCTGTCACTATAAAATGGGAAAGCAGTAATTCATTTGACTGTGCTCTACCTCAATACTGCTGCAATCCTCTGATCTAAACTTCTAATGTGTTTCTTTTAATTTTCAAATGTTGACACATTTTCACTGTTCACTGGCCGGGGTACCTGTCAAAGAATGTATAATAGGTGTAATCTACCTACCCCACACCACAGCATGCGATTTATGGGAACTTGCAGTCTAGAGTTATGCATTATCAGCAACTACCATCACAACTAAAGCAACCGTCGCGACTGTGTAGAAACAGATCCACAGCAGAGATAGTGAAAACAGGCCATTAAAAAAAAAAAAAAAAAAAAGGAAAAGAGGTTTTCAGGTTCATCGGTCTTTCGGGAAGCAGGAGAGCTAGAGTGAAGGCTCTCCATGGCCAGGGTGAGGAGCAAGCCAGGGCCGACCTTCTGAGCTCTGGCAGGAGAGGTCTCTGCAGGACTCACTGCTACCAGATGTCCCGGGCACACCCCGCTGTGGGGTCCCAGCCTTCCTCCCTGAGTTGCACCAAGCTGCAGGGAGAGACCGTGGCATGCCCCTGATGCATGCTCCGAGTCAACTCCAACTTCTAGGGAGCTCAGTTTCATCACATGCCATCATCTATACAAATTAGAGGCAGGTGAAGAAATCCTTTAGTGTTTAGAAACAGACTAATCAAGTTTTTAAGACAGGCTGACTGAGTTGGTTTGTTTTGTTTCTTTATAAATAACAACCATGTGCCCCAAGAAACAGTTGAATGAAATGAAAAGAGGCACATCTTCCTAGGGTTCTTATTTGTGGTCTTTCCTAATCACACAGCACACTTGCATCTACTAAAACATACTTCTATGCTTTAATCTCTTACTTACACACATGCCTAAATATTTTATTGAGCAGAGCAGGACATCACTCAGCCTGTGTAAGGATGACTCCCTGACTGCCTTGTTTTCCAAGCCCTGGGAATCTGCTCCCACCATTTCCCTGCTTGTGGGAAGGCTCCGCATGCACACAGCACTCCCACAACTCAGAGCGGGTTTTGTGGGGGCCAAGGAAACCTGTATCTTGAGAGTGGAGCTCCAGAGTGTGTACCATATAAAGCTACAAACTCCGTCTGATATAGACTATCCAGTCTTCAAAGTATTCAACAAACCTATTTGTGTTTAATTTTCCATAGTATCTTGCAACTAATGACATGGTTGAATTTTGCATATGGATGCAGGTCATTTTGTAGCCAGTGTCATTTTACAAAATCTGTTTGAGGAAAGAATATTTTCAAATGAAGCTTGTTTTTGTCCCTTTAAACCACAAAGTTGCACAACCCTCTCTGCAGAGGCCTGAGAGAAGAGATGAGGAAAGCAAAGAGCTGTTTAGTTCTCTTCAATCTCAAACTCCCTCTTGACTAGGGGAATTGATGAGAAGAAAAACCCAATGAGAAGTTTACGGGCATAATAGCAAGTATTTTAGCAGCACTAAGCAGCATGTTTTCCATTTACTACTCAGTGTTTTGAAAGAAATTGATGGCAACAGTGAACAAGGAACTTTGATCAGGATACTTATGTTGGCATTGGAATACGGATTTTTCTGGCTATCTACGGACATTGGGGCTTGGAAGTTGACTGTGACTGGCAGACAGCTTAAAACATACTCTACATGTCTTGAGCCCCTTATGATATTTCATTGTAAAAAGATGATTTGTTGTTACAAAAATAATAATCCTAAAAAAATTCCTTTCTTTTCTGGAGGAGTGTTATCCCCTCTTAAGCACTACAAGGTGTTAGCAATTCTCACTCTGTCCCAACTCATACTCTACTCAGTGTGTGAGACCTCTTGTTGATGTTATGTCAAGGCCTTTGGGCCAACACAGAGACTACTGAATCTTACAAGTTAGTATGTAAATTTGCCTTCAAATTAATTGACTCACTTGTAGTCTTCTCAACAGCTGTGACAGTTACGGCTTGTTTCATGAAATGCTGTATTTTATTGATGAAAGCAGATTTCTCTTCAGGCTTTCATGTCTCCAAACGGAAGAATTTTGAAATTTTGTTTTAAAGCAAGTTTTGTAATATTCTACGAAAGCAATCTGAAACACCAGGGTTTACTGTATGGATTTTGTAGTGACTGTCGTAATGTTCTGTGTGACTGCTCTATGTAAGCATTTTCAGTATATCAAGCTCAACATTAGTTTAAATAACGGAGCTGGGAGTCCTGTAGTACCTATTCAGATTCAGTGTAAGTGGCCAGAGCTCACCTGACTTGGAGGAAATTGCTTATGCTCACACCAATCTGACCATGGTCCATAGCGGTAACAGCAAATCTCTTTATATGAGCTAATCTATAGCCTATGTGAAATCTGTATGTAACAGAGCACGTTTATTCTATGCCAAGCCCAGTGTTTTAACTTGGTGGTGGAAAGACTGGAAAAGAGGGGTAGAGGAACTCTCTAGTTTCCATCACTTAACATAGGAAGAAGTATCAGGCAAACACTATGACGCTTCCCCATTTCTGTATCTCTGTGGCCTGCCCTCCAGGTTCTCCCTATCCCTGACCACACACAGCTTTGTGGACAAACCCCAACACCAGCAGCGCTGCCCACAACCTTAGTTTCCCTCACTACGACAGCAGAGTTCTTTACCACACTTTTTGCTCTCTGTCTTCTCCCCAGTAAACCCTTTGGGCAAGCAATAACGGAAGGAAAAGATTTTCCTTCTGGTTGTGTTTTTCAGACAACGAAATGTCAAGAGTTGCTCAGCTTGGCTGAGGTTTTTTCTGCATGCTCTGTATTTTGTGTTCATAGGAATTCTACTGACCACTGAAAAAACTGTCCCCTAGGACTGTGGTCAACTGCAGGGACAAAAGGGACAGAACAGCAGGGACATGGTGACATAAGGAAAACCTGAGATGTTTGAGTTGAAGTGTGTATTGAGAAGTATTCCTCAGGACTAGATTTCCCCTGGTGTAGGTAATCTTCTACTAGCATTAGTGGCGCTTAGGCAGATGTGCTTCCTAGGAAGAAATACATACCTTTTTGTCCAGATGCATGACCAGTAAAAGTATGAGGAAATTCACATATTCTGTAGTTTAACAGCTGATCCCTGGTTTCCTCTAGACAAAGCAAGTTCTGCATCTTGGTAGAAAAGACACCTTTCATCTATACAGTTAAGACATGCCTGAGATATGGTAATTCAACACAGCAGTCTTGCTGAAATGAAAGTGTCATGGGTTATATCAGTATATTTTTAATAAAATTCTCTTACCTTGATCAATCTATGCCCTTCAATTTAAAGCTGAGATTAATTCTCCAAGACACATTACGGTAGTGTATTAATACTTGAAATCATCTTATAAATGCTTGCTTTCATATTTGGCATAACTATTGTACCACTATAGAAAGTGCTTCTATTGACCTTTAGATTAAAAATATGTTGGATTATCATGATTGACACATTCAAAATGACTCATTCTTGCCAAACACAGCATAACAACTTTTCAGCATTCCTTTTTCCTTACAACTGCTTCCACTTTCATTATATGAAATATGGCTGTATTATATACCACCTCTCATTGCCTAACATGCTTTTTTCAGAGTTCAAGAAGATTTACGTTTGGAGCTAAATGTTTCAGTGATTGCTCTGTTGGATTTCATTATACTAGTGTAGTTAATCAAAGAAAGACTGGCCTTGAAACCATGATTCATTGTATGGTTTTTTGAACTTAGTCATTTATACTGAATGAATATACACATTATCACCAGAGCACCAGATTTTCGTTAACCGCCTGCATGACACTGTACTGTAATGCCTTAGTAAACTGCTTATGCCATGTGCGCACTGCAGCTGCTTTTTTAATATTCTTTTTTTTTCTTCTTTTTAAGGAATTCATTGAAAACCATTCTTTTTGCCAGGGGGAATGAGGGGCTCACTGGGAGTGCAGTCCGTACAAGGGAAATGGTATTCTCTTGTGGTCCTAATGACTGCTATTTCACTATACACAGGGATATTTTCAGATCTGCACACAGTCTATGCAGCTGGGTGGTCTGCACAATAGTCATTAATGAGAAATCCCCAAATAAGCATAACATGCTCAAGTTTGGCTGAGGTTTATTCAACCACATGCTTTATAGTGGAATTCAGTTGCAGGCAATAGAATCACTGGTTTTGGTGTGGCTGAGAAAAAGATTTTGTGGTTTCTGTTTTTTTCTCCCGGACAATGTTAAGTTTGCCACCACTATTGAAAGGTCAAATTCTTTTACCCTCCAAGAACCCCTGGAGGTAAACATTTAAAGCAATAGCCCACATTAGCTAGAAATTCCTAACTGTTTTACAGAGTCTTATGCAGGCTAGGATCTGCCTTTAACATGCTGGCATAGTTGAGTTAAAGCCTCAGCAACCTCTTTTAAATGCTATAAATCAAACACACAGAGGTATTTGGCTGCCTAGAAGTGAAGATGGGTGTTTAGTAAGATTTATCTAAATGCCTAAACAGGTCAGGTACTTAATTCTCACCGAAATCAAATGACAGCACTCCAAATACCTCTGTAAATCAAGATTCTTGTACTACTGTCTATAACGGATTTTTGAAATGTGTTCATACTAGTACCTGTTATTATCATACCTTTATTCTCTGTCTGGACTGAACACATGTGACAGTCTCATGCTTTTAGTATAATGTGGAGGAAAGTTGAACTCGCAAAACCAGTTTCAACGAGTCTCTAGATGAAACTCAGGCACAGCTGACTATGGTATCTCTGTCTTCCTAATGTCTGCTTATGCACAGCTGGCGCGTTACAGCATACTCTGTGGGGTTCACCATTTCCATCACAGACAAAACATGCTAGCTGTTAGGTGTTAGGAGTGACTGTTTGAGTGAGAAGCCAGTCAGCGTAAAGAGAAGACAACAACACGGATTGCCCATTTTGGATCAGTTTTTTGGAAAAAGTACATGTGGCAGGCAGGGAGAAATTTCTCATCTTGCTCAGGTTTCAGTGTGTTATTGTTCTATGAGAACAGATGCCAGTTTCTAAGCTGGATTACAGTCATTTCGTACCTAATAGGTTAAATGGTTATAAATTGATTTGATCCAGTTATGGGAGATTTCCTTGGTTAGAAGGATCCTCCACTTATTTAAGGCCCCCACAATAGCTTCTCTGGCCCAGCTCCTTTTAGCCTTTGTCATAGAAGAAGCATATTACAAAGTGAGAAGTGATTTCCGCCTCCTCAAGCAACCCTGAGGACAATGGTTAGCCAGCACAGCATGGAACAAAATCAATTTTGAGGATGACTATTGGATATCTGTTGCTACTGTCATAAGCCTAGTTTGTTACTGCTTAGGAACTATTTTTCACCTCAACAAAAGGTATCCATGAGCATCAAACAATTACAAAAAGGGGAGATGAACAAATAATATGTAAATATCTGCCACTGAGACTGTCTCTGCTTCTTCAGTGTCACTTATCTGCCCTACCAACAGCATATTGTTAATTCATTCCCCTGTTTAAAAATGGGATTGTATTTTGTGTTGGCTATGTGATAATCACAATCCCCTTTTGTGTTTGCTTTCTACAAACATTTGAATGATTTGCCTTTTACTGGCACAAATGGTCACAGAACACATGCTCCCCTATCACATGCAGGGGTATTCACTGAAACTAAATGTCATATTCGCATGTGTAAATATTTCTTAGACAAGTATACGCTTGTTGTTCCAGTGCATGAATAGAAAGAACACCTTGTGACTTATCTGGCTCATTACAACTAACCAGCCCAACTGAGTTGTCAAATATTTGCAGATAACGGTTCTGGATTCATCTATATGGTTACGTTTTTAAAAAAATAATTTCTACTAACAAATGAATCCGGAAAACTATGATCTGTTTGCAGATATTCTGTATGCAAAAAAACGCAACATGTGTCTGATGAAATATTCATTGTGAATTATTCACCAGTCTCAAACTGTAGTAAGTGTTAAGATAAAAGATTTGTAAACTCATCAAGCATTCAACAAAATTCACCAAGCCTGCTACATCTTTTTTTTTGGTCATGGCATTTCTGTCTATGAAAATATATTCATGAATTTGAAAGATTCTACACACTTTATGTTTACTTTCTGAATTAACAATTATTCAGCAGTTAAAGCAAATCTATATTACCAATAGATCTGTGCTCTTCTGTTTTATTGCTTCACTTCAAAGACATACCAGTGTTGCACATAGTTTAATACTTCCCAGAACACATAGTTCAATTTCTTCCCAAAACACATCATTCCAATGGCAAAGGAGAAAACTATCCAGCTCTTCCAATATTCAGTAGAAAAATGCGAGTACGAGGAAATATTATATAAGTATTAATTTAGTTTAATCATCCTTTTAATTTTTTAAGATGAATTTGCTCTTTTATTTGACAGCAGGCAATTCCAAGGCACGTGTAGAAGTTCTGTTAATTCTACTAAGTCCTGATCTGAGGGTACACACTGTGCTCATATAGGGTATTTGGCTGTTTGCTTTGGGCCAAACTTTATCCAAGTTGCTATGATTTAAATATATAAAGATAGCTGGGAACTTTCCTACAGAATCTAACAGTGTAAAGGCTCACCCACACAGATCATTCCTACTGCAAGCAACTTGGGTGCATTGTAGCAAGTGGAATACAACTTTCTGGTGATTTTTTAGGTCTAAGTAGCGGAATACACAATTGTTGAAATGTCAGGTCTAAACTAGCACTCAGATTGTTTTCTGCAATGGAAATTTCACCACAAAAAGCCTGGTTACATAATTTTCCGAGCTCTTTGCAGAAAGTGATCATAGTTCATGAGGGGTTAGAAAGCCTTCTTCGATGGGTTTCTTTACAGAATAAGTCCGGCAGATTGTTTTAAAGATTACTTCTTTCATAAGAAATCCTGCACGTGGTGAAACACTGATAGCAAATACAGCATGGATTCAACAGAATAGTATCACCCTTTTTTGTAAAACTTGCAAAGAATTGTATTGTTTGTCCTCCAGTGTTAGTGAATAGTAAACAAAATGTGCTACAGAATATGGAAATATATTTTTTAAAGCAATTCATTGTGAACACATGGAATTTTTCAGAAACTTCCCCCCCCAGTATTCAGAAATGTGACTGCTAAAATGTACACGTTAAGAAGAGGCAGGAAAAAAAACTTCTAACTAAATTTTTTGAAAGATGCTGATAGTGAGTACACAAACCCTAAAGCAACAGTAAGTAACTTAAGAGATGGGAAATACTAGAAGAGGGCGTATAAGGCCTGATCTTTTGTTTTGGGTGTTTTGCTATTGCCTTCACTCATGTCTGTCAAAGACGTTTTAACATTTTACTGACAGTGACAACATCCTGGCATTTGGGATCACTCCAGCAATGTTTGCATTGACTAGGACAGATGCAGGCCACATTTCTAGATACGTCCAGGATCTCTAACTGGTGACAAGGCATCTCTCCTAGCCATCACAGTTAAGTGCTAGTGCCAGCCACAGTGTTTCCAGGCACTTGAGCACAGAGTGGACTGGTCTCTTCTTCACCCCCACATTCAGGCATATATATTTCATTAGTGTCATCTATAAAACCAAGTGCTTAACAAGAGACCTCAGGTAGGATGAGTCACCTTTACCCTGTTCCACCTTCAGCGATTCTGCTATTTGACTCATGATAAGAAACATATGCCCCCATTATCAAAATGAGGAATCTGAAAACGGGCATCTAATGATACAGAAATGTGTCTTACCAATTTTGGATTCAAGGCACATGTACATAAGTGAATGATCATTTCAGACAGACTCATTTTCACTATGGCTGACTGGTAGCAGCCTAAGAAAATGCTGTCATAATATAAAAAGCTGAATGGCACACTCAGAACCACCTGTATTCTCTGGCTCACCACATAAAGTGGCAAGCACCTTGGAATACACCTCAGGGTATTACCAACAACACATCCTTCCATCAATTGCGCTTCAGTGTACTACAAAAGACTCACTGCTAGGACTACATCAGGACCAAAGTGAACAGGAAAATGCCCTTAGAATGATTAGAGGGCTTAAAAATGAACTTTTAATAATGAATCTAAGCCAAGGGGAGATAAGTCATGTCCATGCTACAGGCTGCATGATATGGAAAGTCTCTTGATGACCACCTGCAAGAACAAAGCTGTTGGGTTCACTGCCTTTTTGAAGGCCACATTGTAGAAGTCTAGTTAATGCAGTGGATGGGACTGAAAATCAGCCTGAGGAAGTGAAAGGTAAAAAGAGGTGAACTGCTTTCTCTGTATGTTGGAGAAAAGGGGAATTTCTAGAGCTGCAGGACTTTGTTCGGAGGCAGTACAGTTTGAGGGTATTACCAGACAAACACCTAAAAGCAGCCACTTCATTGAGCTTGGGTGAATCAGTGTGAACGACTGAGAAGACTGGCTCAGGCTGTGATGTGATAAAGTGGGAGCAGGTGAACTTAAGGCAAGGCCAGCAGGTGCGTGCCTCCTCCGGATGGCCTCACAGATGACATGACCCGCAGCAGAAAACCTTTTGTGTATGTTTTACGTGAGTCAAAGGGAAACTTCATCTGCTTTAATAATGAACATCTCCCTAAATTTTCTCTCTTGAAATGGGTCAAGAGATACAGGTAATAAATGATGCCAGAGGAAGAATAAACGGAGAAGCCAGAGAAGAAATCATTCAATACAATTGTATGCTTTGGTTATTTTACCAAAACAAATATACAAATCTAAAACATTTAATTCTTTATGGGTTAGCTTTGCTTGTCTCTTCTACAAATAGTCTGTGCTGCATTATTATTACTACTAGATTATTATTATTTTATTTTTCCAGGAACAGCACATTTATTTTTTCTGACCCAAGGGAGAGCATGATTAGAGGGAAGCTATTTTTGCAATGTTTACCCTTTTTGCTATATTCTTCTGCTCTGCTGATATTAACATAAGCATGTATGCAGCAAAAGCCTTTTAGCAGTATGCAAGTAAAGTTTTCTTGGCTCACGATGAAGATTTTTACAATCGCAGACAATCTATCCCTCAGACTTTCATAACAGCAAGTCAGCTTTTATAAGCAGGAAATTTAGAACAAAAAGTTTCCCCCCACACCCTAAAATTCTTAGTCCTAACAAAAGACAGAAGAGAAAGATGATACCACTACCCTCCTCCACCCCACATCCCTTCTCACAGACATCATCAAGATGGTTTTACTTTCTATTTACTTACTTTTCTCCAAATCTCTTGGGACCTGTGCACCTTTACCTCCAATGAACATCTTCAGTAAACAGGACATTTAAGTTTATTTGTATTGTTCTGGATTGTTCCAGTTGTTTACCTGATCAGATCACATGCTGCTTTGACCATTTAAAAGAGAAAAGGTTTTTACAGCAAAATATGCTGGAATGCTTTGCAAAAGCAAACTAAGGAGAGAGATATTTATTGTATTTATTTTCTCCCCGATGTATCAGCTTTAAAGCATCTTGGAGACTGCAGAATCCCTCCCTCCCCCCCCCCCCC
>Ga0181612_120743_pt1 | contig 20491 bp, 9 predicted proteins | sample HoacroProtozoa21_FD_119630 | JGI IMG/M metagenome (GOLD analysis project Ga0181612, IMG submission 119630) | Hoatzin crop microbial communities from Cojedes, Venezuel. Combined Assembly of Gp0051906, Gp0051904, Gp0051908
ATCCTTAATTTATTTGGGCTTCCAGTAGTTTTAAAGTTTTAATTTCTATTATTTATTTTTGTTTTCCAGGTGAGATGTACAACTGCCTGTAAGTATCATTCCGTTACTCAATTATATATATATTTTTACTATGACTCTCATTATCTTAATTTCTTTTAAGATTGAAGATTATCAGCTAAGTAATTAAAAAAAACTTCCTGAAAAGAATTTTTAGAAATAGCATTCAAAACTGTAAACTCGCTTATTTTAGTGACTGTAATTCCTGCAATGTTTTTAAGGATATTTACAGATATAAATGTGCACTTTAATCCATTTGCTTTTCAGTTTGTAAAGAGTTCTGGTGAGATCAAGTACAGATATAACGTGCTTAGGAAGACAGGAAAATATATGTAAAGGCAATACAAAACAAACCAACCCCAAAATAAAAAAAGACACCCGAAGTCACGCTTTAAGGATTTTCTGAAGTGAGTGTAGCAACTGCTGTACTTGCCAAGATGACAAGTTTTCATGTGGCAAAAATTGCAGATGAGTTCTATCTTAATACTGAACATCAGACTTGCATGAGTTAGCCTTGAAATTTTAGGGTCTAAATCGACTTTCTCCACACTTTGGGCTGCGCTTGCTTTATCAACCCAGAGTTGTTTTCTGCAGGTGTACCACGTCTCTTCCTTAGTTGTAGGAACACACTGTGGGAATATGGGAACTTTTTTGCTGGTATACTGAGGGAAAGAGACAAGAGTGCCATGCCAGATTAAGTAAAGCAGCTAGCTTCTGAGACCGCATGAGAAAAATACACACGCAGAATGTAGCTGCGAGTTTGTTCAGTTCTTCTCGAACAAAATTATGCTGAAAAAAAGAGCAGATCATGGTAGCTTTCATCCAAACCATGAGTCGGGTCAGTGAATGACCAGAATAATGTGGCAATCTCTTAATCTAAATCAAGGAATTTGACAGAAGTTAAAAGTGGTAAAGCCAGGAAATGTGCAGTGAAATCTCTGTAGGAGAGCAAACTGGGAAAACGGAAGTGGCTGCGGGTCTGTGCATGATACCTATCAACGACTATACTTTCGCAGATGGGAACCTGGGAGTTTTGCTAAGATACTTACTGCTTTGTATTGCTTCTTTCAGGCACTGAGGATTGCAGCTCAAACAATCAAACTGCAGAAACAGGAACCAGTGGTAATGATGATTTATCAGTAAACTCTACAAGTGGGAACAAGACCTCTGGAGGTGGAAGCGATGTGCCACTATTGGACAGGGCAATAAGTGATCAGAACAATGTAACACGTAAGTGGTTTGGAATGTGACTGGGATGTATATCTTCAGGGTGTTTCGTGCTTTTGTACTGTGTTAGCATTTTAATCCTGAACTCTAGTCCAGAGTGCAGAGATCATTGCAGGGACACGGATCCACCTGCTTTACTGGAGTATAAATGAGCCAAGGAAATGTATCTGCGCAGCTGACGGCGAGTGCAATTTAACACCGCGATTGTTGCGTGGCCTTGAAATAGTTTTGTCACTGACAGACTTGGGCACCCTTCCCTTCTTATTGTGACTTTTTAGGTTAGAGCTGCAACAGTTCAAACAAACTGTGACATAAAGATTTGAAATATGTACGTCACAGAATACAGCTGAAGTACTCTACCTAGTATTAAGGGTGCTGTATCACATACCTAGAGGAGAGCTGCGTGAATCTTGCAGCTAGAAAGGCTCTTCTCTTTGGGATAGCCAGCTTAGGAAAAAATAACAGCAGGCTGTGTGTTCCAGTCTCTCTCAGCACCCTGCATGCAGCTGACAGCTGAGGCAGGATGGTAATCACTGCTGCACCTAGACAGTTTTACTCCTTGAGATGAAGTGAAACTCAAGGAGTCAGAGGATGAGTAGATTGCAGAGCTAGCAAGTGCAACGTATAAGCATGGCTTGATTATTTTCCCAGGCTGATTACTGTTTTACAGAGACCTGTTATTTGGGTAGGGTGAGGAGAAGAGTGTGTTATGTGTTTGTCAGCAAATATTCTTGCAGATTAAAAGATTTTTTTTTCTTTTTTTCTTTACCTGCTTGCTTTTCACAGAGTCCAGCCCAGTTCTGGATCTCAAGGCAGAACATGTTGGCATGACTTCTGTCAACTTGACGTGGGCAGAGAATGACACTGCTTCCAACTCCTACACGTACAGGACGGAGTTTGTAAATGGTACCTCCAGGACAAACCTGACATCCAGTGTCACCAAAGCTGAAATTACTGGGTTAATCCCTGGGACATCTTACACTTTCACAGTATTTGCAGTAGCAGCTGATGGTGAGACAGAAGGAGAAGGGGTGTCCATAGTCCTGTATACAAGTAAGTTACAGTTATTTGCAGCTCTGTTTCTGGTGGTCTGTGTTTTGCCATGCAGCACAGGGTTCTACCCACCTGCCCCAGGGTTGAAATATCATGTCGTGAGGATAGTAGTTCAGTTGTATTGTGTATAGACATGATGTTTTAGTCCTGGATCCTGAACTGGGCTATATGCAAAGGATGGGGTGTTAGTGTGCCACAGAAACATAACCCTGATGGGTTTTCTGTCTTCCTTCCACACCTTCTGCACCATCCTCATCCCTGTACTGTCCACCACTCTAGATTCTCAAGGGAAGCCATGGGAGTGCTGGCACAGCGGTGACCAGTGCTTCTGCTTTGCAGTGTCAATGTCAGAATGACTTTTCTTCTGTTTTCCCTTAGCTGCCTATCGATGCAAAAGCCTTCAGGAGCATCTGGTGATGTTGTTGGGGTGCTCCTGCACACAGGAGCACCCCAACAACACACAGTGGTGTGCCTGTGTTTCTTTTGTCCATGTATGTGAGCAGATGTTGTCGCAGGTTGACAGATTGTTGTCTTGCCTTCCACAGAGCCCAGCCCAATCCATGATCTCAAGGCAGAATATGTTGGTGTGAATTCTGTCAACTTGACATGGGCAGTGAGCGATGCTGCTTCCGACTCCTATACGTACAGGATAGAGTTTGTAAATGGTACCTCCAGTATGAACCTGACATCTGGTGTCACCAAAACTGAAATTACTGGGCTCATCCCTGGGACGATGTACAATTTCACAGTATTTGCAGTAGCAGCTGATGGTGAGACAGAAGGAGAAGGGGTGTCCCTAAGCCTGTATACAAGTAAGTCGCAGTTGCTTGCAGCCGTGTTTCTGATGGTCTGCATTTTCCTGTGCAGCACCGGGCTCTGCCTGCCTGCCTGAAGGTTGAAATACAATATTGTTCCAGGGAGAGGTCCTGCACATGGCCTACCTGCAGTCAGCGATGTTAACGTGTGGAAGGGGGTTCTGTGGCAGGTTTTGTTGCCATTTCTTCTTTGTGGATGAGGCTTTCAGGTCCTTATTTTGAAGGGCTCCCGCACAGAGTGCATTGTGTGCCTGGGGGACTTGCCCCATTGGAGGGGCCCATGGCTGCAGCTGTGCTGTGGGCAGCACTGTGATGTGTGGCTGTCAGCCACACTGCTCTGTTTACCTCACACCAAAGAGGAGAAGGCTGAGGTGCTCCTGTGTTCCTCGTGCTAGGTATTGTGACCATTTTCCCCCCTTGGTGTGAATATGTGCTGCTGTGTCCTTTCCTTCATTGCATCCTGTTTTAATTGAGGTGAAGTGAATCTGTTCCAGAGCTTCTCCCATTGGGTTTCCAGAGGTGCCCCAGGATGAAACCGTTAAGAGACTCTGATACTGTGCAAGTGCTGCTTGGCTGTTTGTAATGCTCAGTCTGTCCAAAATGTGGAAGCGTGGCTGTGCCTCTGCTTTTTCCGTCTGTGTTTGTCAGCAAATATTTGTGAGTGTTGATGGAGTCCTGTCTTGACTTTCACAGAGCCCAGCTCTGTTTTCCATATCCTAGAAGAGTAAGTATGCTGGTCTCTGATTTTTGCCATGAGAGCACAGATGATACTTCTTGCTACACCTAACAGGACAGAGACCCAAAGTCATGATTTCTCCTCTAGAAACCAGACATCCAGTGTTACCAGAGCTGTTGCTACAGATGTAAACCCTGGAACCTTCTAGAATTTTACTGTATTTGTAGGAGTAGCTGGCAGTGTTACTGGAGGAAAAGAAATATTTATAAAATGCAGTAGAAGTAAGACCCAGTCACTTACATCTATCTTTTAACTAAATCTGTTTCTTCTGATACACAATTCTGCTTTTGCTTAGTTTCTTAACATAATATCGCTTTTTAATACAAAATAATTTAATCCATGTGTCTTTTATCCCTAGATTTGGACAAAATAAATTTGCTGTGTGTTACAGTTATAGAATTTATAAGAGTTGTGGTCTTAAAGGCCAAGTTTTATAAGATGTTTAGTTTAGAGCAACCTCTCTTCTCAGTGTTACTGCTGCATGAACTTTTTAAATATCTTTTTGTATCTGGTCATAAAGTTGCAATTTTTATATTGTGTCCTATAGGATTCTCACACAAACTGACATGGTGGAGTTGGTGCTCTTAAGGATGGCTACTGCTGGTGCTCTTAATGCACGGAGCTTATATTTGTTTTCTTATTTGTTGGCCACTGAGAGTTTTACATAATTATACAGAGAGTTAATGTCAATCTAATGTCAACTCTTAAGCTGTATGTTCAATGGTTGAACAGTATTGTGAAAATTTTGCTGATCTTGACAGATACTGAACCTAAATTTTCTCAGTAAACCTGTCTGCAGAGGAGTTAGCACAGCAGAGGTCTGTGTATTTAGTGTGCTAAATACTTCTCTTCCTTGTAGGGCAGCAAGTCCTTGTAGGCAGTAGCTTAATCTTTTTTAGAAGTGGAAAGGAGTACAGAAATTTTACAAACATTTATACACAGAATTTACAAATAGACAGCTTTTTCTATGTACTACAATACTTGATTTCTTACTCCTCTTTTTTTTTTTCTTAATTATTCTCACTTCTTTTTTTTCAGTTCCTGCCTCAGTGAATTCATTTCAGTGCGACCCAGTGGCGAAGCAGTCTTTCCTAATGCTGAAGTGGAAATGTCCTTCTGGTAACAATTCTGGCTTCAAAATTAAAATATTTAATGGTACATGGGAAAAAGAACAACGAACTCCATCCTGCATGACAGAAGGCTTAGAGGAAAACTTCACAACAGCATCTTTAGATTATTTCAGCACATATAATGTTACTATTGCAACTCTTCTCAATAGTTCTGAGAGCCATCCAGTGCAGAAAATGTGTAATACAAGCATTACTGGTAAGCATTAAGATTTGAAAATGCAAGATATTCATAGGACCAAAATATTAACTTCATGATTGCAGAATACCAAACTTGATGTGCAGTACATTATCAGCCTATAAATTATGAATAAAACACTACATTCATGCAAAGTCTAATGTGACACACAATAAATATCTATTATATGAACAGCATCACTATTACAGCGTTTTCTTGTTTCAAAAACTTTTCTTTGTCAATCATTAAGGTACTCACAAATATTTCTGCTTATAGACCCACCTGCTCCAAGCAAAGCTCCTTTAGTCAAGGCAGTCAGTCACAGCTCATTCTCTGTTGAATTCTCTGATTTTGAGTCAGTGAATGGACCATTAAAAGCCTATGCTGTAATGATCACAACAGAAGAACAAGGTAAGACGTTATGATACTATCTTGTAGCTGTGTGAACAATTTATCAGACAGCTTTATGTTTTAAACTCTAAATAGGTGTTAAAGGAATAGAGAAAAAGCTGGCTTAGTATTTTCAGTCATGTTTCAAAAATCATGAGGCAAATACCATGCTTGCTTGTATACTAATACAAGCTATTCATATAAGCAGCTTTGGAATGTGGGGTGTTTTTCCCCCCTCCCTTCTTCAGCTGGAAGATATCAGTAGTAAGATCTTAAATAAAAATAAAAAAAAAAAGAGAGAGCTTTCCTTCTGATTTTACTAAAAACACTTTAACTGAGAGAAATGGGGTGCAGGTGGAAGGCTTGAATTGCATTGTCAGCATTAAATGCCATGGGAAGCTGAACACTAGGGAAAGCTAGAGGGTATCAAACTCACCTATTCAAAGCATCAAAACAGAAAAACTTTTTTAATTGATGAATGTCCAGCGATAAATCATAAAATTAAGGAACTTACCTTTGCAGCATAGGTTCTAGTTGGACTTCTTTTCATTTCTGCCAGTGCAGTGGGGGAATAAAGCAGCTGACGGAGATAGTTTCCCCCAAGCGGGGTTTGACATTCATGCTTATCGTTTGTCTTAACACTGGAAATGCATCTTGCAGTAGTTTGACTGTAGATCTTTCTTCTGTGGTTTTCCATACAATGTAAGTCCAAGGAATGCCTGGAGATATATTTAATGTAGTACATCAGTGTAGAAAATTCCTGTTTCGTCACATGCCCACTCAGCTGCCCCAGAGTTACTGATTTGAATGTCAGTCTCTTGCAAGCAGCAACAGCTCTGCTTGTACCTTCAGCCAGTCCTATTTAGTCTTGATGAGATTCAGTGCCGCCTTTTGTGTGGTTTTGATTCCAAGGTGTTCAAGAAAAAGGACTTTCAAGATGTGATTGAGAGAAATAAGGAAGGAAGATCGCCTGTATTTATAATCTAGAGTCTGAATGTTTTGATAGGAGCAGAAAACCATGCTTATGGCCAAGCATTGCTTCAGCTTTATAGTGTTGAAATAGCGTTAATATGTTTGAGATGTGTTTCTCTGTCTTAAAACAGACGTTGCCTTTAGGAGAGACAGAGGGGACTTCATTCAGTTGCGTAAGCAATGGCATCTAAGGCTGTTTGAGATGTCCTAGGGTGATATCCAAGACATCCACAAGGAGCTGCAGATACAGCCTGGGATGTACACCCTTTTGGAATGGAAACTAGGGACCAGGCAGGACCTAAGATGTATCTCAGATAGTATTGAACACCCATTTCTAGGCAACAGAGTTAATTGCAACCTCAGCTGCTTTTAAAGTAACCAAACTAGCACTTCAGAAGAGCTGTCTTGCACCCTCTTCCTGCAGTTATAGTTGATGAGAGCTTTGCTGCTAGTGGCAGTGAGCCACCAGCTCACTGGTGGCAGGTCAAACCTTGTCTACACAGCTACAGCTGTAGAAAACTTACTAGAGCTTTTCCGCCTTTCAGAGCTCCTGCAAGGCTTCTCCTCTTTAAATGTGAATTCAGTATGATATCTGCGTTTAGAAGGAGCTTTTAGCTTTGTAAACGCACTCAGTAGAGAAAAGTGTATGCAAACTTGAGTCAAATGAGCAAGATTCTTCTTTCTCTTGCAACACTTTGGATATTTATGTCGGTTTGCTTTGTCTTGAGTTGTTGGACAACTGGTAATTTGAGCTTGCTTATTACCTCTTAGGTTACATGTACCTCAAGTGTATAATCTACCTCAAGTTCCTAGGGTTCATCTTCTAACAACAGACACTGTAAAGTGATTCTGCAGATAGTGTCCTGTTGCTCACTGTTTGACTGTGGTAGCCCATTCTTCTTAGTCTTCTGGAAGAGAAACTCTTTTGTCCAGTGCTTGTCTATGTCAAGAGAAGGTAGAAATTAACTCTTCTGTCTCTTAAGGCTTAGGTGTGAGATTTCTTGTAAGACACAGCAAGGAAGTATAGGTCAGAGTGAGTTTAGTGTCACCCGGAATGAGGCTTGGTGCTCTTTGGGTAGCACAGCGTTACCAAATACCAGCTGACTTTTTCTACACTGCTTGCACTGTACTCTCTGCATATGATAGTGGATAGAGTGCGTATATACCTTTACAGAGAAGCTCTGCTATACGTGGTAGAAGTAAAACCAAAAGGAGATTAAAGCAAATAACATTACGGAGTAAGGAGATAGCTCAGTAAATTGTACTACTGTAGAAGAGATTTCTGAGATTGTCTGTTACACTCAGCCTTTCATTTCAGGCAATATTTATGGGGTAATGACAACTGTGGTTAATGTGACAGACTGTATTACCATCTCAGTTACTGTGCTGATTGATACAGAATCAGTGGCTGATGTATACCACATATATCCTTGTTTTTTTCCTGAAGGCTGTGAGTCTAAATTGAAGTCTAAATTGAACAACACGTACAAAGATTTCAAGAAGAAGATGACAGTCACCTATGTTACATATGTCATAAAGACAGAGCAGGAAAAATCATCTTCTTTCCATTCTCAGAATGGTACAAACGTCGTTGATGTGGGCAAGGGAAACACGATGTATGGCTACGAAAATGGACCATTGATTCCACTGCATTCATACAGGTATTTATCTCAAACTGCTGTTTGGTTAATGTTCCTGCAGTTGAAATCCAGCAGATCATCTAATGAAAAGATCACAGATCTTGCTTAAGGCTGTTAAAGCCATGTAATGTACCTGGGTTTTTTTTTCTTCTCCCTTATCAACAGGGCAAGTGTTGCAGGTTTCACTAATATAACCTTTACTATGGCCAACATCATTGTGGGGGAAGAGAGTTATGTATCGTTTTCACCCTGTTCTGAGGCGGTTTTGCTACCCCAGGATCCAGGTACAGTTAATGTCAAATATAGGACTGGCGGCTTGCCACATACACAATGGGTGGAGATTCCTTAATTATGGCAAGTTTCATAATAGCAAAACACCTGTTGGTTTCTCTGTGATGGACTGTTATTTTCTAGATTGGCAGTGACACTGCTCTGTAAATTCATACCTTGCTAGTTCTGCGGGTGACCTCTTTTTTCTACATATGACTTCTACTGTGGAAGTAACCACAAGCTGTGCTACTCATGGCATGCTAAAAGGGATTAGAAGGCAAACTGAGACTTTGGTACAGAAACAAGTAGCAAAAAGCAGCTGATGTCCTAACAGTTCTGGTAAATTAGAAGCAGATGTATTGGAATGCAAATACTGGTCCTTTGATCCCAATTTTTTATTAATTTATCATCCTTGGTTTATTATTCTTAAAGAGCTTTCAATACTGGAACTGCTAAAGGACACAGTAAAGACAAGACATTTAGAGCTGAGTGTGCTCTGTCACTTGCGAGGTTCTCTTGTAGCATGTTGAGTGAGTTAGATCATTACCAAAGAGATAAATCAGTAATGAGTAATACCTGTTCTCTTTTATCAGGTGTTATTGCTGGAGCCGTTATTGGATGCCTTTTAGCTATATTGGCTGTAGTTGCTATTGGGGGTTTCATATTCTGGAGAAGGAGAAGGTAATGTGTGGTTGTTCCTGTATTTGTTGTGATGAGGAACACCAGAATTTCACTTCTGTATCTTTCTCCTAAAAAGGCCTCTCTTTCTGTTTTATGTGCTTGTGTCATGATGCTTTAAAATATATTCTATTAAAAATCTTTTTAGTGTGTTACAGATTAGAGTCGATGTATGAAACTAGTTAAATGACTTTGAGCAACCCTGTAGTTACAAACTAATGAGTTGAGTTGTTTTGTTTAGCTCTTCTGAATTCATGCATGCTGATGAAGTAAATCAGTCAAAGTGAGCAAACATCACAAATTATTGTGCTAAAAGACATGTGTAATTTTATCTTAGATAGTTTTACTTTAAATTATCCATTAATCATGCTTTTTAATTGCTTGATGGCCTGTCATATGAAACTTCCATTCCAGAGATTCCAGAGATTCCAGAAGCTGATGAGTTGCCTAGGGTTTGAGCTGGTCTCTGTTTCCAGTCTTTTCCAAATGATATGGGACGTAAGAGTCCATAAAGGCTTTTTCCTGCTTCTGATCACGTGGTACATCCTTTCTAAAGAGTTAGCTGTAGGGCCCTTAGTCAAGTTTTCTTAGTTTCTTTGACTCACTGGGGTTATTTTTACAAGTGTGTCCAATAGCTATGGACAATAATGAGAATAGCTTCCTTTAAAGCTAGGAACACTTATTTTCATTCAACTACCACTTTGAGTACCACTGGCACATCACTGTTGAGCACTTACTGTGGGGATTCTGGGATTAATAGCAGTTCTCCTGAGATGTTAGCTAGTGATGCAGATCCGTCAGATGTACTTCTTCCACCAAATGACATGCTTTGTGTTCCGGCATTGTACTCTGGTTCCAACAGAAAGAAACAGTCTCATTGTGCAACATCACTGAAGGAAGGATGAATCTATTCTTACTACAGGTGTAAGGTTTGCCTCAGGAGGGCTTTTTGCACAGAATGAGATGCTTTAGAAGAAATTGTTCTGAACAGGCACAGGAAATAGCTGTCGTCAGAAATCTCGTATGCGTTCCATTAGATTCTACTGTGAACCTGTTGTGTTGTTTTTCTTTTGCCTTGTAGGAAAGATAAAAGAAATACTGAAGTGTCCTTTTCTCCAATCAAGTAAGTCGATATCCTTTCACATACTGTTTTTGGAGCAAAACTTACTCTGAACCCTGATACTGGTTTTCTGTGCAATCTTATATAGAATTTTGCAGTATTAATTCCTCATGGAATTTAAAGACTTCAGCCTGCAGACTAAAAAGAATCATATTGATTGAGACTTACAGAGCTGCCACAGGGATTTGAGTGCTTGCTTCATGAATCGCTGTTAGACACGCAAATGCTCTATGCAGTTTTGAGAAACAGGATATTTGAATGAAAGGCAGGCTTCTGTGCATGCTGAGGAAACAGTCCAAGTTGTGGATAAAGTGCACATAGGCAAAATTGCACTGTGGCCTGATTTTTCCTTTGCTTTATGGCTACTTTGTGCTGAGCCATTAATTCGGTTAATGTTGAGATTGTAAAAGCTGACCATGGGAGGGTCACCACAATATGCTGGAAGTTACAGGCAGTGCAACTGAATCACATTATTGGTTCTTGCACCAATTTTTGTGCTGATGGACAGGCATGGCCGGAGCATCTCATGAAGTCACGCCTGTGTAGACTTTGATAGTTGACATAAAATACACCTGGGAATGGGGCCGATCTGATGGGACTACAGAAACGGCTGACTCACACCTTCGGTGATATTCTTCTCCTGAAGGATATGCTGTTCTCTCCTTGGTTTGACAGATCAGTTAAATGCTCTGCTTGATATCCTGTCCCCTGTAAATGCACAGTTTTGTGGCTGCTACTGACAGTCATGCTTTCATTCCTAGATTCACATAGTGAAAAATACAGCTGCATGTGTCTAATCAACCTTTTTTTCTCTTCCCCCCACTCTTCCCTGAAGAATCAAGAAGTAACGCTTTCTAACACATTAACTGAATTCACAGTTTGTTTACCTAATACCAGTTGCCAATACATGACTTATCTCATTTTAGATCAAAAATGATTAAAGTGGAGAACTTTGAGTCCTACTTTAAGAAGCAGCAAGCTGACTCCAACTGTGGTTTTGCTGAAGAGTATGAGGTACGTGCCCTCAGTGGAGAGAGCTCCGTGACAAACATTGCTGGAAAGGCAAACTATGGCGCGTACGCAAGGCTTATTGAAGGGAAAGAGAAGGGACCTTTATTATAGAGATAATATTAAGCTGCATGTATAGGCTTCCTTTCCCTGATTTAGCTCCAAGTTTAGTTGAAGTGCATGATGAATACTTCACATCCTGAACCTTTATCTCTACCTGTGAGTTTGTAACGTGGCCTGCTGCTCGGAGCTCTCACCAGAGCCAGGATCTCCTGAGTCCCTGTCCTAGTTGCACTACAGAGTTAGCCTAGGGAAAGCTATTCAACTTCTCTGCACTTTGGGGTTTTTATCTTGTTTTTGTTTATCTACACAGTGAGATTAGTCTCTTGCTAATATCACTGACTCCTTTAATGCACAGGTGTGATTTGCAAGCCACACCTGTGAATAGCCCAAAGGAGCGGTCAGAGAAACAGCAATTACAATTTCCTTAGCGACCATGACTGTTTTTCTATGAAATGTGCTAAAGCTCAATTGTTAAAAGGTACAAAAGGCAGGAATCTAAGGATTCTGTGTTGTCATGTCTGCTGTTAAAGAATCTCATTTTATTCATCTCCTTGAACCTATTAATGGACTTTCTTCTTCTTTTCAGATCAAATTCTGTCCCTTTTATTATACTTTGCAGGCTGGTGCTCCACCTTGCCTTCCTCTTGGATTTTGCTTCCTTTGGTCCTTTCATGATCTACTTGCTCCCTTTCTCCCAGTAATGTCTGCAAAATTTATGCCAAATAGTTCGTTGCCTTGGGTGCAGTTGATGTCAGTGTTTTGTATTTCTGCAAAACTGTTTCTGGCCTTTTAAAGAACATCTCTGGGTTTCAGACATGCTACTATTCCTGCATTCTGCATTAGTCCCTTCTCTAGCCGGTTTGCCACTGTCACCCTCCCACTCTGTAAAAAGCTGATTTTTATCGTCATTTATCCCAGTTTAACATGCCTACTTTTACAGCAAAGGGCAAGAGTGTCTGGAGTATTTGTCTGTTTCAGTCATGTTTCTGTAGGATTCCTAAACCAGGACCAGGTGCTCATGAATCCTTCTTTTATTGTAGGAACTGAAGTCTGCTGGTGTTCATCAGCCCAAATTTGCTGCTGAACTTGCTGAGAACAGGGGAAAAAATAGATACAACAACGTCTTACCATGTGAGTTACTTTCTTCGCTTTTGCATCTTCTACTGGTTGAGCTTTTAGGTGAAAAACCTTGGGTGTGGCTAATCTGGCTTGAGTAGTACCCAGAGGTTTCAAAGTGGGAATAATGTCATGAATTTCCAAATGAATTTGGGCTTCTGCTTTCCCAAAATCGCTGTATAAGCAAACCTAAAGAGTGTTCCCTCAAGGATGTTCCCTAAAGTTCACAAACTTTCCCTCAAGCAAGCTCCTTGAAGAACTTTCCCTTAATTTAACTGATTTTAATTTTCCGTTTGTGAGAAACTTGCAGTCCAGATTGAAACAACAAGAGGTCGACGGTTGACTACGAATCACAGAATGTTCGGAGTTGGAAGGGACCTCTGTGGGTCATGTCCAACCCCCCTGCCGAAGCAGGGTCGCCTACAGCAGGCTGCACAGGACCGCGTCCAGGCGGGTCTTGAATATCTCCAGAGAAGGAGACTCCACAACCTCCCTGGGCAGCCTGTTCCAGTGCTCCGTCACCCTCAGAGTGAAGAAGTTCTTCCTCACTTTCAGACGGAACTTCCTGTGCCTCAGTTTGTGCCCAGTTTGTGGCACCTACCACAGCAGTTCCAGCTGCAGGGCAAGGGGACTCTTTTGTCTTCCGCAGGTGGGAAAATAGCAGAAAAGTGAATGACGGGACTTTCTATCAGCCCTCTTTACACTCCACACCTCTATGCCAGCTCCCCAAGCTTGCCAGATATCTCGGTGCTCCAGACCAAAGACTGGCATTAACTGGGCTATCCTAGACTACCTTTCAAAGTGTGGGCTGAAAATATCCTCAGGAGCTTGCCTCTCATGCCTATGGCAATTGATGGCATTGGTACAGTAAGGACAAAGGTGAGCCAGGAAGATTTTGCTCTTTCTAAAGGCTTGTGAGGGGCTGGAAATGAAATGAAACTGCTGAGACTGAGATTTGGCCAGGTCACGCTGCTGATGTGGGCTGAGAAGCCAGGTGCTTCCCTGCGTGGTGCTGCCTGGCCCTGTGTTTGCAAGGCTGTGAGAAGATGACAGGCTGGGGGTACTAGGGTCAGCTGCTATGGAGATGGGGACAAAAATAAGCAAGGCCAGTCATGTCCCCCTTTTAGCAAGAGCCTGTCTATGCATTCAGGGTCGGAAAGGCACAGGACTAAAGGCCTATTTAGAGTTGTGTAAAAGCTTCTTGCTTAGTTTTTTTGATGAAGACAATCACATTTTCCTGCATGTTGAGCTACGGCATTGCTTTCCAATTAATTTACTTAAGTATCGTTGCTTCACTACTTCCATTGCTTTGGATTAGTTTGCTGGGCTTCTCAATTTTAACCAGCCTTCAGACTATTTGACTCATTTTGGTCTCTCATCAATCTAAACCAGAATGGAAATACAAATAAAACCATCATTGCTTTTCACAAGCTGAGAGTCAAAACTAGGCATACAAATTATTCTGAATTCAAATAGAACTGTTCCAGTGCTATAGATTGTTTGTAGGCAGTCTACAAATCTTTATTTCCCTATAGAAAGCAGCACTTCCTCCATCATGAAGGATGTGCCTTGGTCCGTGAATGTACTTTGTTACTAATTCCCCACTGAGTTGTTAAGAATATTGGGTAGAGCTGCAAAACATTTATTTTTCAGCAACTCACGGATCTGCATTAAGTCTTGGAATATATTTGGTATGTGTCGATTTGGACAGTTCCTGATTAATTCCCTGGAAATACTACTTCCTTGTTACCGCATAGAGATAGGATTTGTACCAAGAGGAAATAATATCTCAAAGGGCAAGTGACCCAGCAGTTACAAACTTAGTTAAATATGTGCATGCAAAGTCATTTGCCATGCATTTAACACTACTGAAATGCCATTTTGAGCACCAACCTCTGTAATACTTCTTGGCAGCAAGACCAATTATGCAGACACATAGACAATTTCTTTTTCTATGTGTAGACTACTCTGTACAGGCAAAGCATTGAAAGCTGTGTTAATTTGTGGAGTACCTTGGTTAAGCCAACATCCCTGAGTTAAATAGCAACACAAAGATTTAACACTTTTTAAACAGAAATGCACAGAAAAGAGGAGTGCTGATCGCTTATCTCTTCAAGTTGCCTACTGCAAGAATGAGCTTTTGGGGGATGGTGAGGAAAAAGATTAAATTGCCATTCATTGCTGGGAATTCCAGTATAGCTTTTGGAGGGCCTTAAAAATAGAGCAGCTCCTTTAACAGATCGTCTTGTCTAAATGGCAGTTACAGCCAACACAAACATAAAATGAGCACATTTCTTCGACCTGATTTGTATGGAGACTTCAAAGTTAAGGCCCTTTGGTATGACATAGATATGAAATTTGGTCTTGTTGAACAGAGGGCAGCAATTTGGAGCTATTGAGTCATGACAGCTTCTTGTGAACATGAGGGTCTTTGTAGCACAGCAGGGGCTTCCTGAAGAGCTCAGTGGCTTCCAGAAAGAGTTTGAAGCTCCTCTTTTTTTCTAGGACACTCTCCTTCTCTTCCTCCTCCTGCTTTTAAAGATGCGCAAAATCAAGGCGAGATGGGAAAAATTTGCATTTTGCTCTAAGTAGCTGAAATGGCATTCATGCAATCATGATGTCCTAGTATGTCACATATGTCAGTAAACTACTGCTTTGCCAACAATATTCCTCTCAATTACCGTTTACCCTCCTAGATGCAAGTCTGCTGCTTGAGACATTGTGTATGTTCCCTCTGACACAATTTCTCAATTATGATTTTGCTGACACGATGACAGTTGGGCAAGCTCAGGATGAAAGCTAGATTTCTCAGTGCTTTTCAGAACTTTGCAAATGCATATATGAAGAAAGTCATGCTCTAAGAGGCGGATCTTGTTACTACTGAAATAGATGAGTAACAAGAGTTGTGCAGTTCACATGAGCGGTAGGATGGTCACACACACCAGAGAAATCCAGCAAGGAGTTACAGGCACTTTTGATCCTGCTATCTCACTTGAGGGCTCCGTAAATTATACAACCCTCATATTAATGAATTCAAAAAATCATCATTATAGCTCACTATCTAGCTTGTTTTTCAGCACATTGTACTTCTTGCTAAGCTGGCTCTAGGTCGTCACTAAAACATTAAGACAATTCAGCTCCTTCAATATTTTTAATGTGAAAAGCTTAATTATTGTGATATATTTTAGATTCTTTTGATTTTTAAAGAACATTGAATCAAATGTGGTGATACAGAGTTTTTATTCGAACGCATTCTAAAGTCACTTGTGTGTAAATCAAGAATTGATTGGTAAATTAAATTGCCTAAGCCATGCCAGTGGTATCAGAGCTGGCAATTGCAAAAGCCTGTAATTAAGTGTTGCAGAAAAGTTATGTCCTTCCTTTCACCAGTCTGCGCGCATTAGCAGCAGCAAGCACTCAAAATGTGCTTGATTTCACCACAGAGCACAATCAAGCGTGGTTCACAAACCATACTGCCCTTGAGCCATCTGGGATTTGCAACTTGGAACCTCTTACACTCTTCCGTTTATAAGACTGTTTTGTCACTGTTGTGGTCATTGCCACTGTTTGCTTTGCATGTTGCTGCTTTCACGGTTCAGCACACATCCCCCAATAGCTTTGGTCAGAACGCTTACACAAACTCAAGTCGATTTGCTGTTAACAATATAAGAGATGGAGAGAGCATCCAACTTTCCCACCTGGAATTTTTTGACCATTAAGCATCCTTACATCTTTGGGAGAAAAACAATCCAACAAAAACCCAACAAAAAACAACAAAAAAAAACCTTTTCTGGGAGCTCTATTCCCTGTGCTACAAAGATTTTGAACTAATCACAAACACTATAAGAAGGGGACCTCTTTTTTTTTTCTTAAATATTTGTCCAAAATGTCCCCTCCTTTTATTTCCTGAGCAGCTTATAGTGTTGCTCAGTGATGCACTTTTTCTTGCAATAGAGCAATAGACAGAGCATTATTTGTAAGCTTGGTATCACCTAGGTCCAGCCTCTTCCCCATGACTCACTGCAGCTCCTGGTTGATGGCATGGCTCATCTCCTCCTACCTACTTCCTTGGTCTCTTCAGATGTTTGCTCAGCTCCCACTTGTCCCTGCAGGCCACTTTACACAGCTATACCTGGTTTCATTCAACTTGAATCTATTCTGCCCTCTATTCCCATCATGTTTCTTGTTTGCTGGACACTTCTACTCTGCTCTACTTACTTAGAGCTAAAAGATATTGTAACACAACACTTGTTACAGCAGGTGACCGGAGATGGTTCCTTCTATATTGGCATTGCTGCCTTTTAGATCGTCTTCCAAGCAACAGACAGCAGTTCAGGGCACAGGGCTGTAGGACAGCATAACACAAACACCCCTGATTCAGCTGAAGTAGTGCTGATTTGACTGACTAGCACAGGTAACAGTGGAAATAAAGTGAGATGGACTTCAATATAAGCTACACAAGCATACTGTGCCCCTGACAGCATTAATAAAATTCTCAGTGGTGCTAGTATAGGTAGATCAGCATGGCTCTGTGCCCTGACTGATCCCAGTTCCAAAGTACAGTTCACCTGGGGGCTGTGAATATATCCTTGTGTGTCCATTGCTCTGGTAGCTATGGTTGGCAACCACCAAAATTTAAGCTGAGTGTAGTCTCAGGGGGGAGAGAGATGTGTGGTTTAGCTGTGCTGCATTCACACCTTCGATAGCAGGGTGAACAAACCAGACGTGCTGAAAACAGCACTGCAGGGTTGTCACTGCTGCTGGGACTGCCTGGGAGACGAAAACATCTTGCAAAGCAGAGAAAAATGAAAACCTATTTTACCTGCTTGAATATTAATAGGCAGCTTGCTTTTCCTTTTTTTCCTCCCCATTTCAAAACAGACACAACATTCACCCAGACAGGTACCTTTTCTACTCTAGTGACTCCAGACTCATGGCCCTTTCATGACAGCATTTCCCTATGTTCTGCTGCTTCTGAGATTGCCCTGTGCCATCTCTTTGCCTGTGTTCTCAGCTGGGGTTTGAACTCCCAGCATCAGCTAGAGCCTGCAGACACTACTGAGCATATGCTGGAGCCACTGCTTGCACAGCACTGCTGCTGTCCTGTGGCACTGTGCATCTGCACAAGGCAGTGGCTCCCAGCACAGCAGCTGTGGATGTGAAGACAAGACCTAGGGTAAAGTAAACCATGTTTGTTGGTTAACTTTCTGGAAAATAATCCTCTCCTTGTGTTCAAGTAACTATGGTAATATTAATGTAGGTACAGGCGGAGAGAAGAGCCAAGGACAAGGTGAGGATGGCAGGAAATTGCTGTGTATTCATTAGCACATGAAGAGGGCTAAATTTATACCAAGTGCAAGGAAGGCAGCATGATCTAGTGGGCATTTAGGAAGGTATTCACATTTTCACCAAACTACTGTAGAAGCTTTTCCCTAGGACTGCATGTGTCTCTGATGTTCCTTTTGAAGAGACTGATTTTCCTTCCCTACCACAGATTAACTCAAACATGCTTGAGAAAAGTACAAGTCTGAAAAGTGAAGAGACTTGGATCAAGCTGATGACTTACTACCAGCTTTATGTGCCAAACAAATCACTTTGTTTTCATATGTTCTGAAATAAGGACTACAATTAAATGAAGATTTTGCCTCGCATGTTCCTGGAGACATGGATCACTTTTATCAGAGATCCCTGCATGACCGGTAAAATGCCACTACTGATGCTACCAAAGTAATGTAATCCTCAGTTGGGGAATACCATGGTTCCATGCCAAGCAGAAAGTCAGCCTCTTTACAGACACTACGTGAGCCTGGCAGTTCATGGTGGTGATGATGTGTCCTGCTTTACGCACTTTTACATACAGAGTTCAGCCTGTTGTGGATCTTGAAAGCTTAGAACGAAAAATATTGATTTACAGAGTTTCTGAATTGTTACTGAAATTTCAGGAGTGTATTTAAAAAGAGAAAAAGCTTTTATTGAACAATATCTGTCACCTTAACTGGCACTTCCTGTGGAGTGAGATACCCTTCCATGTAAGAAACACTGCGAATCTGGTCAATATTTGTGTACAAAAATATATCTGGAGGTCTCTTGTGCCAAACCTTACAACATTTTCACTTGAAATGTTGAATGCTACAACCTGTATTTCAAGCAGGATTAAATGGAAGCAAAGAAAAGGCTACCAGGAATTTGTATAGGAGTTGCGGTGGAACTGGTCTTTTGTTTGCACACCTAGCCATGTTACAGATTCAGTCTGACTTACAGGAGCAGTTTCCAGAGTATTTGCAATTTTGTGTGCCAGCCACCACAGATCTGCAAGGCCTCAGACTTTGAAGGCATGTGCTTCTCTTGAATATATGCACTAAAGATAGCACAGTGCTAAGAGTCAAAATAAGGTAGTATAGGTATATTTGAAATTTACTTAACAAAGATTTTCAGTCCTTGTTTACAGACATGAAAAAGAACCAGATCCAAAAAACTGTCTTTAAAAGGCTGTAGTCAGAAGTATTTAATGTTTAAAGTGACTGTATAACCATACACAGCCAACCTACATAAGTGCAGGTCCTCAAGAGGTTTGTGATTAGTAGTTAGCCTTACTTCCTGCCTAACATATTGGTACCTTGAGATGTTATAAACACTATGTACTGCTAAGAATTGTGCACAGTGTGACTTCATTGGAGTAACTGATTCTTCTAGTCAAAGTTTTAGCACAAAAGAGCATGTTTCCACTTCTAGAGGAAGTTGTCCCTTTGTCAGGCTAAATACTGATAACCTCCTGCCTCTGCTTCCTACTGCTCCTTCCACCCGTAACGCTGTCACGGCAAGACCCTGCTGACAGGGACAGGATGTGACATTGCAGGTCACTGTGGCTCCTTGGGCTGCAAGGAGAATTATTACTGCGTTACGCATGAAAAATTGCGTCTTTTCAGCTAGATTCTGAGTGAAGGCGTGTAACACCGAGAGGTGTGTTAGGTCGCTGCAGCATGGCTTGTGCTGCCCTGGCTCTGTGAATTCAGGGCTGAATAAACCCTGGGTCATCACTGGATCAGTTTTGCAGGCTCCTGTACTTGCTCCTCTGTCTAATGAGGTTGGCCACCCCAGTCCTTGGGGAAGCCCCAGAAGAACTGGGCTGGAAAAGTGGAAAGCTCACCCAAAGACTTCCAGTGCTGCCGCCTTAAACTGTTTGGTCCTGTGGGCTCCCAAGGACTGTCAATGTGGGGCAGCTCCTCTGAAAAAAAGCATTTATCTCCACCTGTTCTTCATATTTAAAAGGCTTTCTTACTTTAAAATGCACTGTGGAATGCAAACCTGGATTCCTCTAACCCTGAGGGTTTTCCCCCTGTCTTTGTAGGTTGTCCTGTGGCTATCCACTTTGCTCCTCCCGTTTCTCCAGCAAGGCTTCGATTTGTTCCCTTTTTGTAGATTTCAGACCCCCTTCTCCTCCCTATTTTGCAGAAGCCTTGTACCCTCTCTGTACCCCAGCTCCACAGCTGGTGTGGGCTCACCCGCTAGTTCTTGGGCCAACACCATCCCAGCTGATGTGGGATGGCACATCCTTAGCTGGTTGTGAAAAGAAAGTGGGGAAGGACCTGGACCCAGGGGATAGGGCAGAACAAATATCATGTGGCAATGGCTTTTCCTGTGACGTTACTCTGGTTTCTACAAGTAACGAAAAATAATTCTTTCCTCCTGACCTGCCCTCTTCCCTCTTGTTTCTTTCTTCCTTCCCCCTTTCTTCATGGCCTCTCTGAAGACACTGTGCTTAAAAGACAAGGTAATCTAGGTGTCAGAGTGGATAGGTTTAGGAAAAATCTAATACTTACAGGTCTGTGGGTTCACTAAGTATTTAAAATCATGATTCCAGATTTGACTACTGTTTACTTAAACTACTGAGGGTTCTGTCAGTTTGCATCCAAGAGGATCACAGAATCACAGAATCACAGAATAGTAGGGGTTGGAAGGGACCTCTGTGGGTCATCTAGTCCAACCCTCCTGCCGAAGCAGGGTCACCTACAGCAGGCTGCAGAGGACCTTGTCCAGGCGG
>Ga0181612_130688_pt1 | contig 20488 bp, 8 predicted proteins | sample HoacroProtozoa21_FD_119630 | JGI IMG/M metagenome (GOLD analysis project Ga0181612, IMG submission 119630) | Hoatzin crop microbial communities from Cojedes, Venezuel. Combined Assembly of Gp0051906, Gp0051904, Gp0051908
CACAGGAAGTTCCGTCTGAACATGAGGAAGAACTTCTTCCCTCTGAGGATGACAGAGCACTGGAACAGGCTGCCCAGGGAGGCTGTGGAGTCTCCTTCTCTGGAGATATTCAAGACCTGCCTGGACAAGGTCCTGTGCAGCTTGCTGTAGGTGACCCTGCTTCGGCAGGAGGGGTGGACTAGATGACCCACAGAGGTCCCTTCCAACCCCTACTATTCTGTGATTCTGTGAAATTGCTTTCCAAAAGACGAACTGAGAGGAAAATGCAGTGGTATGATTTAATATTGTAAACGGTAACTTATGTTCCTGTGTAGTTCGCTCAGTGCTTCTACAAATGTCAGGAAAATGAAGAAGCCTTTTTAACTTTTCACTGTTGTTTTTTTCAGATTCCTGCCTTTCACAGTGGGTATCTGTGAAATTTCCAAAAGCACAACAGGCTTTCTCAGTGAGCGAGATTTACGAAGTTCAAGAAGGGAATTAGTTTCTTACTGTTTTACTTGCACTAAATGGGCCCAGAAAGATAAAGCTGCTAACGTGGTTTTGCGTGACTATTTAGTAGTCTATATTTGGATCACAGAGGTTCTATACAGTCTTGTTAAGATGGCAAACAGGTGTTTTAAAAAAGTTAAATAATGTAACAGCTGAAAGCAGTAATTATTAAATCTTTAAGAGCATCCTTTTCCTTTACTTTCAAGGAATTCTTTGTCTTCTGTTATTGGTTTGACAGCCTCTGAAGATATCTAAGGAGAGCAGTCACTGTCTTTTGGTGGGGAAAGCGTGAGCTGACATAACTGGAGCTGTTGTTGAAGGCTGCTGCGTTCTCTGTGGTAAGATACACCTTTAGAAGGGGGTAGAGAGAAAAGCAATTGGCATGTAATTCAGAAGTTCAAGTGGTGAACTTGAACTGTTGTTCAAATGTTGTAGGAAGCACATGGCCCAAAAATGGTGTCAGAAAATATGGTCTTGAGTGCACGTTTTTTAAATGGAAAAAAAAAGAAAAAGATATGAAAGAAGACATTAGGAGAGAAGAGAGTGTGACAGCAGGTATTCAGGTCTTGTAGTCTGTGATACTTGCCAGGAATGCGGCAATGTTGTTCAAGTTAGGAAGAGTGCAAGACGTAGTTCTGGAATCCCAAGGAGAGTAGCAGAGGGAGATACAGCCTCAGGTATGCAAAGCTTGGGCAAAGGTACGTCTTTTCTGTTTAGATACTTTCTAGATTTCTGTTGGATTATAGCCTGTTGAAGGCTACTGTTGATAGAACAACTCATCCCCTTGTTATTTTATGTATGATTGAGATAAAACTTGTGCTATACCCCAAATTTGGTTGTGGATTCCCTTCCCTCCCTCCCCTAATATGATCTCAGTATAGTCCTGGAACATGACCAGTTACTCTTTACATGGACTAATGCAGTATTTCTGTCTGTCCAAGACTTTTGTGGGGTTTTTTTGTGAACAACTGTGTATCTAAAGCTGAACATTTTAAATTTTGTACTTTTTAAAGTATATTTTGTACTTTTTATACTTTTTAAAGTATAAAATTCTTCACTCGGGTCTCATGCTTCTTATAATAGCTACATGTTGTCCAAACGAGTTATGGCAAAGTATGAAGAGGGAAGAGAAGAAACGAGCTGATGTGGACACTGTGGGTAGGCATAGTGTAAGCAAACCCACTTGAAGGTTTTATTAATGATGGAGGAGAAGCAGTTAAACCTCGCAAGGCTGTAGGTGATACATCTCTATTGGAAAGGAAGATGGTGGTAAAGAAGATAAACACGATTATCGTGTGACACTATTCTGTGCTAATGGGACGCTGGTACTAATAATGTGTGACATCTTTGGGCGAAGTAGGCACCATTTGTAAGGTGGGCTTTTATTTAAAAATTATGCTAGCTGATTTGCTGTTAAATACAGTTTTAGAACAGTTGCCCTTTATTAGATTGTTTTTTCCAAGGGCTAACTGTTGAAACAGGCTTGCAGTCTGGGAGACTGGATTGGATGCAAGAAGTCATATTTCTTTCTAGCCTAATTGATAATATGCCTAGAAAACATAGCCAAGTTTTTGGGCATGTGGATCTGAAATAGAGCAGTAATTTCCAGGTGAATGTAATAATAGAGTTTGAACCTCTTTGTGGTTTAGCCATAGGAATGAGCAGAGATGAGGAATGCAAGCTGCTTTTTGTGGTGTAGTTTTGCTTAAGAGTGAATAGGAGGTGAATTGAGAACCACTGGTGAATTGCAGTTCCGCTGAAATTACTGGTATCTTGGGAGCTAAGATTTCATCCCTGCTCTCCGATGTTCCAGTGGCTCTGTTGACACTGCTTGATGGTTAGCTATCTGTACTTATGTTTTCTGTCCCAGATTCTTTGGGTGCAAACTGCATTCAAAATGTTGTATCTGTTGTTTGCAGAGTAACGATTTCAAGATGCCAGGTGGTGCAAGAATCTCATTCAACTCTGTGGATTCCTCTCTTTCATCTCTGAAAAACTGCCAGTCTTACATAAATACTGGAATGGATATTGCTACTCACGTTGCCCTTGACCTTGTGGAAAGTTTCAGTAAGTATATTCTCTCTTGTATTGCATCCTGAAATCTGACAGATGAGTCCTAGGCCTATGTATTTTGACTTAGTGTTAATATCTATCTTGATTACAGGAACTGTAGCTCTTCTGGCTAGACCAGGGTGTTTGCATTCTAGTCACTTTATTGTCTTAAATGATAAATTCAGTGAAAATGTAAATACCAGGGAAACATTGTCCCAGCTTTTGTAACACCGAAGATTAATTGCATTCCAGTGGTTGTTACCCTACAGCTTTGTAAAAACTTTAACCTTGCTGAATGAGATGGAGAAGGCCTCTTAAGTGGGTGAATAAAATGACTTTTCATTCTACTACTGCTTCTTTGTCTGTGTTTTATTTGATGTTTAGGGCAAGGTATATTAAAATAATGTTAGTGATTTTGATTACAAAGCTTGAGACACCTGTTAGGGGATGCGATTTTTTGAAGTGCTGTCTCTTTCTTTGCTGAAAATCAGGCCCTTTTAGGGTGCTTCAGTTTGGACACTTGCAAAGTGGAGCACCTTAGATCTGTAATCACTTCTAACAGTCTCATCATTGCTATTTCACAGCAACAGGTGCACTGCAAAGCTGCTTTTTAAAGACAAATATTAGGCATCCCATTTCTCTATCTTCTTGAATATGTGATAATGTTTTAACTTGGGAAAAATAAAAAAACTCTAAAGCTCCAAAGCCCTAATAGTTTTAATTGTAAGTGGAAAGTGAGAATCCTCTGAAACAAAAGTTTTGCTGTTCATTATAAATCTTGCACTCAACTAAGCCAAGGTTTGTGTACAGTCAAGATGAATGCTTTTCTCTCTGCCTAGTGTGATAGTTCTCTCTCCTTTGACCTTTTTATTGATACTGCTGTCAGAAACAATTCACATGTCATTTCTAGCCGGGTAGAGGAAATGTAAAGCTTGCCTCAACAGTCAGCTGGGGATTCCCTTTGAGGTTAAACGGGTATAACCAGTTCTGTTTCCTCTCTGCTTTTGCAGTCACCATGTCTCCTGCTTTGCCGGAAGCAATACATGGAAATACACTGAAAGTACTGAATTCTTTCAGTCCAAAGACCGCAGAACAATCTACAGATATTAGTTATTTGTACAAAAGTTAAAAGCTTTGATTAATTTCGCCTTTCAATATAAGCCCCTGTTGCATTTCCATTTGGAGGGGTGAAAGGCAACTGAAGCTCCACTGTGCAGGTCTGCAGCTGGTAGCTTGTGCATTATACTCCTAGGAAATGTTGTTACCTTCTTCACTTACCTGCGTCTGACACATTAATCTTTAATTAAAACCTTGAAATTATTTTGTCTGTTTCATTCAGTAATCAAGAGGACCATATTTAGCGTTCTGTCCTGAGAGGAGGAGATTACTCTTGATGAAATACCTATGGTCATTTTACAGTTAAATTATGATCGTGTGACTGAAGAAGAGCTCCTAGACCATAACACTCATTTTATTTTAGCAGGGGCAATTCTCCTGTAGAATCATAGTTACAGAATTGTCAAGCATGACTTTTTAACAAAGTCCATCCCATTGCTCTGCAGAAAAGGTATTCCAGACTTGTGTTTGTACTGCATACTTCTTTGGTCTGCTGTTATGGTGTTAGCTTTTCACTTACAATAGTTGTCTTCACTTCTACATTTGTACACGGAACAAATGAGTGAAGCTACTTATAAAGTTCAGTTTTAACTCCCCTGACTACTCCACTTGCACTTCAGGTTCTGATGTTCCTTACACAATGCCATCAAGAAAGATACAGGGTTTCTGTGGCATGACATACTTTTGATAAACAAGTACCTTCGGCGTTGTAGTTAGCATCATCTGATCTGCTATACTTGACTGTTCAGCTGTTACCTCTAACTTGTATGTGACAAGCTCTGTTTCTAGAATTGTTACTCATCTATCCCGCTTTTCCTTCATGTTCTGAGGCAAAATGTTAATTTAATTTTGAGGCAGCGTTAGATGATACATTTCTGCATTCTTTTTCCCATCCCATTTGCAATTTGTTTTAATTACCGTTACAAAATTTAACTGTCCAGCTTCTGACAGGTTTTATTGCTTTGTAGCAGCAAAGAATTCTGTGTGAACATAGTTTGTTCCTTTGGACTTTCATACTGGACAATGCTGTTTTTTGGGAACAGTACCAAAAATTTTCGTAGCACGTACATGAGAGAAGTTACATTGACATTTGAAGATAAATAACTGAAAAGGCAGGCAAAGTTAGTGCAGTAAGTGATGTCTGTTTCCTCTCTTTATTGCTGTTCTCCACAAGCCCAATCCTGAAAACATTTACTTGTAGGCATATTTATTAATTAGCACACAGTAGTGTTTGCATGACTGGCTGCTGTTTAAGGCAGTGTCATGGAGGGACTTCCTATAAATGTACCTGATGCTAAGTTAGATCAAAAGATCTAACTGGGTGGTAGTGGATTTGCTCTGGTGGTGCTGTATTCGAGATACTTTCTAGGCAGCAAACACTATAGTTCTTTGCTTTTTTTTTTTAAGAGTTAAACAGTGATTTGTGAAAAAATGTTTGATTTTTTTCTAACTTCAGCGCTCTAATAAAGCAGAGAAATATAAATTAACAAATATAAGTTTTCTTTGACATGCCTAAGGGGATTTTATAGTATGCGGGTTTTGTGGGCGTTTCCCTGTTCAGTAAAAATCCTTTCCCTGCATATTAGCACTGTAGGGCTAGAAAGGCTCTTTAGTTTCTGACGTATTCAGGGGAGAACGATAGGAAGAACACTTGTAAAGCATGTACAAAGAAAAGACTTTAGTGTTTTAGCACTTTTGTATGTGTGTAAGTTGTAAAGCAGCCCCAGGATTGTTCAGGTGGAGTGAAAATCAGAGCTCACTAGGGGGCAGAAGAAGATAGGAAGTAAGCAGTACTTCACTGAAATTACAAAAAGTACTGAGAAGAGACTGACCTATTTACCTGTCTGTTGATCTGGCCATGACCTTTGAGTAGCCTAAAGCCCTCTCCGGTTAAACCATCCAGAGGCCAAGGAACTCTTACAGTGGTTATGAAAGCTATACAATCCTCCCAGAACAATTTTGAATTTAAGCTTTGTAAACACGTGGTGGTAGTGTTACACAGGATAAAGAGGGAATGCAACTGCTTTTTTGATTGTGAAACCAGAGGGCTACTGATAGGAAGAGGTGCCAGACTTGTGGGCAGGAATTGGCTCAGATATTCCATCATTTATAGTAACTTCATAACCTGTAGTAACCTTTTTTTTTTAGACATCTCAGGTGCTTTGCAAACACTGGCTAAGCCTCTCAGCTCTCTGGGAGGTAAATAATGGTTAGTGGGATTGCTTACTTCATCACCACTGAAATGAAACTTTTGGGTGAATAATGGTTATTATATAGAAACATTATAACTATCATAATCCAAAAGAGAAAAATAAAACTTCCTCCGACTGAAACAAATGAGAAAGTTTTATTAGAGAAGATAGAGGTTTCTGAGCTGGACATCAGGGACATTCGATGAAATTGCTTACTTATGAATAAATATTAAAATAGATCTTTCACATCTTCATTTTGACATAATGTTTGAAAGTTTCAGAACTAAAACAAATGCTGGGTTTTCAGTTGAACAGTAATTGCATATAGAGAATGCCTCCTGTTGAATTTAGACTATCCTTTCTCTCCCCTCCATAATTCCTTTTAGGAAGCTGCTGTCTACCTACTGACTCACTTCAGTCCTGCTTAAATGGAATTTCTCTGTTTCTGGGTAAAGGTGGCATGGCTGCAAGCCAGTGCATGTACTGATGCTACCATTGATTACTGTGCCTACTGCTCATTACTGTGCTCCTGTAGTTAAATTTATTCTGTCTTAAGAGCCCTATGTACGTCTATTCATTATATTCTGAAAAATGAACACTTTTGCTCTTCATAGAGCTCTTAGATGAGGCCATTACTTTCTGGCAATAACAACAGAGCCTTCTAGTTTGGATGTAGTTCTCAGGCTTCGGGTTCTTTGCTTTTCTTTTTTTCCTCCTGTGCATTGATTGTGCTCAGAACTTTCTATTAACATGGGATTTTCGCCTATAGCTTTGACTTTCTGTTCTGGAAAGATAAAGTAGTCTCACTGGACAAATCTGTTTGGAGGAGTATGAACAACTGTTAGAGAAATTGTTGGGGGAGGAAGGGTTCATTTAAATAATTAAACATTGTAGCTCTGCAATAAATAGCGGTCAGAGAAATCTAGAAAAGTGAGGGAATCAGTTTCACGAACATAAATTGCAATTCAAGATGACTTTGAAGACCTAAGGATTAATAGCCTCTCATCACATGGTCCCACATTTTGAAATTTAGGACAGAATGTGCCAATTAATCTAATTCTCCATAACCTTGAACAAAGTTTTGCTACTTTCTGCAAAAGAATAATACTAATAAAAATAATGGTTTTCTGTATCATATGAATAATAGAAATATTTAATACCCAGTATTTCTAGGCAGATTCACATTCATCTCTACTTATGCATGTAGTTCTCTTGACATCTCTTTGCAGTCCACAATAGTAATTTTAAAATTATTCCTGTCCATTTAAGCTTTGTTTGACGCTGTGAGATGTTTTGTGAATCCTAGTAAGAGATAATATGGAAGTATGGATTTTTTACTTGGAATTGTAAATAATAACAGACCTCACATGAAGAAGTCAAAAGGAAGATAGTTCACAGTAGAATTAAAAAAGTCTGAAACGACTGTGAGGCCTCGAATAACAGAACTGTTCAGAATCTGTTCCCAGCTTTGTATTACCTCCCATTTCTTTTGTGCTTTCTAGCATTTTGTTCACTGCTGCTGCACTCTGGAGATAAATCTTAAGTTAGCTGTAACCCCAGTGACTACCAAGTCTCTGTCCTCTGAGGAATCCACTGTTCACCATGTGCTGTAGGGATGAGATACTTAGACTACTGGAAGGTCCATTGCCAAAACTGCGCTTAACCAAGTCTTAATTTCATCAGCAATTCTGTTGCTTAGTCCACTAGTACATTTACATCTGTTTTGTTCTGGTCCTGTATAGATTTATGAAAAAAAATTACTAGTGTTAAATATTTATGTCAGTCATTGCTCATTTATGAACGTGTATGATCTCTAGCAAAATAAGGCAGAGTTTCTGTTACTGCTGTTAATTTAGGTGAAGAATAATTTTAATGCATCTGATCTTGAAAACCTTTTATTTTTCAGATAACTTTGTTGATGTCCATGAAGTTAAACTGTCGATTAAGACCTCCCTGTCCATTGAGAATCTGCAGACTTTTAGCGTTGAGCATGTTCATGGTGTTGTGAGCATGTGCTGGCAAAGAGACAAAGTCTAAAAAGATCCTGTAAAGGATTAAGGATCTGTATTTAGAGGTGAAAACTAGTTTCACCAAACTGAATGTCAAACAGCCTATTTAAAAGCTAATTTCATTTAACGAGTTAGAAAGAGAAGTTTTATGTCCATCTCAGTCTTTTTGCCAATTATCTTTAGATGCTGACATTATCTAAATGTTGTGGTTTTCTTTTCTTTCAAGAATATCATTGTGGTATAGAAACATTTAAAGATGTTACTATATAAAAAAACATGTAAGCAGAAAAACAGACTGTGCACAGTTGGTTTCAGTATGTCCTCCTCATGCTCAAAATACTCTTTGATGTTCTGTGGACCAGCCTAGCAAAATACAGAAGGAAAGGATACACTGAAATTCTTGAGTGGTTCACCAGCTTTCGGAGTGGTCTGTATATTTTAAAGCTGAATCACATGCTTATATCCTTTGCTGGGTTGGAGTCCTAATAGATGCGTGAATTTGAAGGTGACACTGTTTGAAATCACTTACAATGCAAGTAAAATCATCTAAATTCTGCTATAATTTGCATATTCCTAAATTTAGCCTCAGTCTGGTTTTGAGCTTTAGTGGTGTGAAAAAAGAATTCACTAAGTCAGTACTTGTTCAGCAGTGTCTCTCGATTGTAATGTTCCTAGTATTGAAGTTTAAGCCCCGTATTGATAGGTTGACACACTGAGGAACAGCTATTTGCACTGCTAATTGAACTTCTCTTGGTTGCTGAACTGTCTTTACTTAAACTAAAGTAAGTTCTGTAGAGTTAAAAAGCACTGCTGGACGTCCAGGTGAAATACTTGAAGGATAAGTCTTAATCTCTGTTTTTGAATTAGTGTAACCTGCTGTGTGTGATGACTGATGTGCTGGTAACATACAGATATGCTCGCCCAGTGTAGGTCTGCCATATCCTAGACAGGCATCCATTCCCGGCTCTGCTCAGAGTTATCAGCTGTGAGTTCTTTCAGCTCGCAGAGGATGGCAGTTTTATCTGACTCCTTGGGAGAAAGCAGCAGAACTTTCTCAAGAATATGGGACTGTGAAGTAGAGAGAGCTGTAGATACCGGAACAAAGAAGACTAACTCATGGTCATCTGCAGGCTTCCAGCCCAGCAGCTTGCTCTTTAGAGGGGCCGTTGCTTTTGTCGCTGGAGCCAAAGCTGTGCGAGACTGGGAGGAATGTCCAGTACAAGTGGGAAATAATCGGGAGGGCTGGAGAGTGTGCCAGCTACAGACAAGATGATAAGAATTTCTTAGCATAACACTTCTGAAAGCATTTTAAAGCATTAACAGAAGGGGTTTTGTCTGTTTAGCTGAACAGGTTTTCAAGTGGAGAGCAAGATGCTTCCTGGATGTCTGGGACTTTCTTCGAACCACACATCACGTTCCCGCTGTAAAGTGCAGAGGCCCTGGAGCGTAGAACAGCTGGGTGCAAAGCAGTTATTGCACCTGAACTCTGATCTTATTTGGGGAAAAAAATGAGCTGCTTTTCTTTTGCTTAAAAAACTTGCCCTAAAAATGTCATGGTCAGCTGCTGCCCGTGGCTGCTTGCCATCTGTATTACACAGTAGTGACCTTCCCATAGTAATATCAGGGTCTGCGTGAAAATTCCTCCCCTCGTTCTCCACACTTTGAAGGACTTTTCTGCTCAGCATTACGTACAGGGCAGGCCCGTGGGTCTTACAGAGTGTTAGTGATAGGATTCTTTGGCATGTGCCCCAGAATAAGTTAGCCCTTTACATACAGCTCTGGCTTTTCCTGCTTGTCTGCTCGTTTCCTATTGCGTAACCTGCTCGCTCTGCCAGCAGAGCTTACCTCAAATCCGGCTGCTTATCCCGGTTGTCTGCTCCCCTTGCCCCAGAGCTGCCTCTGCGCTTTTCTTCGTGGGTGCTGCACTGCATCTCACCTGTGCAATGCCCTCCCTTTACTGACTGCTTTCTCTTCTCCGTATTGCTTGGGATCCACTTGTGTCATGAAGCCTGTTAAATGCTGGCTAGACAGTAGCTGGTAATGCAGAATCTTTTTTCAGTGTGGATTTAGCGTTGAGAGATTACCCAGAGCGCTTTGATTCCTCTCCCTGCTCTTTTAAAATGGTGTTAAACAGGAGTCACTCTAAACACTGCTGACTCTTATTGGCATAGGAAGGAGTGTAGAGAATAGAGACACAGCAGTCAGCCTAGTTGTATGAAATTATTAGCAACCTTTTAACAGACGGTTGATTCATGAGTTTCTATGGAATATGCATAGAATATGGATAAAAGAATAGTTTCGTACGTGCAGTGGCTTTCTAAACACATTGCAGCAACCTGTAACAAACAGTCAAACTTGTAAGTTTGTTCATTGCTGAGAGCAGGGGACCTTTCCATGGAAGTTTCTCTGTCATTAACCTAAAACTTCTACTTGGAATGGTGAAAACTCCACTGTAAGGATGGACTCTGTAGCTGTGTTTGAATATAAAATGCTTTGGTTAATTTGTTTCCTTTGTTCTTTTTTTTTCTAGTTTATTTTTCATTGAAAATTCAAATGTAGGATTCCTGTGGTACCATCACATAACATGAGTCTTAACATTGGCAAAGTTCTTGTGCATGAAATGACCATGATGTGATTGTTTTGGGATCCAGAAATAAACCTGCTGACACCTGTGCTTCTAAAATTCTCACGCTCTTTTAGTTTCCATGGTGTCTGAGATCATTGTGCTCCATAAAAATAAAACAAAAGGTACTTGTCCTGAGAGCAGGGTATAGTATATAGGCTAGAATGACGCTTTGCAACCTGCTTGAGTAAGAGGTAGCATGAGGGTCTGCTCAGGGAACTGAGCAGGATTAAACTTCGCCTTGCTATCCTGTTCTTGTCCAGGGAAGATAAGCTATATCAAGATGTCTTCTTGCACACCCTACCTTCCTTTGCATATGAATTCTGGTTTTGTTAGGTTGCTCTCCACCTCAAAATGGACAAAGCTTTGGCCTGTGTTGTAGGGACCCTGCGTGAGGAATCAGACCTTGTTTTTTTGCCTTGTGAGCCCATATATCTGTGAAGGTGCTCATGGGAAGCAAATAGCAAACAGCTTTATATGCAGTGTAGGAATAGCATTAGAATTGAGCAATCCATTACTTCTTTATGGACATGAGGGAACAATCTTACCTGGATTTGAAACCCCCAAGAGTGTGTCTCAGGCTCTCAGAATTTACTTTGTCTTCAGGTTAGAGTAAATTCCAAGTAAGGGTTGCAGGATATTTACTGGTTTTTTTTCTTGTTGGAGAAAGCAAGTGTAGAATGTCAAAGTCTATCCTGGAGATAAATGACTTCTCACTGATGCTTGCTGTACTAGAATGTTTGCTAGCTAGGAGAGAAGGTAGCGTGGAAAATGAAGAGACCAGTGATCCATGAGGTTCAGTAACCCTTCTGTGTTAACCTCTGCCAGATGCTTCCTGTGGAGCTGCAAAAATTCCCTCATGCTACCAAGCTGTTCACAGAGGAAGTTTCTTTCTAACCCCAGGCATTTGTCTGCCAGAAGCTGTTTGTTAACTGGTCTGCTTTGTTGCTACACCGATGTCTGTGGTACTAATTGGTGGCATGCACAAACTCAGTGTAGGCGCCAAAATTACATCTTTCTTCTTCGGAAGGTTCTTTTCCTGTTGTTTAAAGCAAACTTGTATTTTGGGGTATGTGAGATAAAATGTTTCAGATTCTCTTTCTCAAAAATACTAATTTTTCTTTCCTTCAAATCGCCTGCTTAAGATTCATCCTTTTAGGAAAGATGTTCTTTTTTATCCTAACTTACGCTTGTCCTCTATTATGTTGTGCTTCTTGAATTGTTTTATAGGTATTTAACCTTTCAACTAACAGTGAGGAAGATGTGTAGGTTTTCTTCAAGTAGGAAGGTAAATGGTGTCACATTTCTAAGTATTTCTTCTTTGAGTAATTTTGTTTTTTGAAAAAAAAAAAAGGCTGGTTAAGTTCCTGTGAAATGCTTTTCTGAAGACAAAATATTTACATTTTGTGCATTATGCTGTTCAATACCAAAATTTTGGGAAGAGAAGGTTGGATTAATTTTTTGTCCTACCTTTGTGCTTCAGTAATTACAGTGTAAAAATTACTTACAACATTTATAGCCAGGATGAGCCCATTGCTGGAATACACTGGTTGAGTCTGAGGGCTGTTCTTCAAAGAAGCTGCCTGAAAAATGAGAATTTGGAAATGTTCCTTGTTTCAAAATCTGGAAAAATACGACTTGTAATGAAAGATTTGTGCTCTTTTATATTTATCCAAAACCCACCCTAACCATAGTCTGTAATCTTACAAAGTGGGAAGAAACATTTCCTAGCTGGAATTTTGACTGTGAAAAGAACACAGTGCAGTGAGGGAAAAATAGCTGTATTAAGCAGCATGCTTTTTGTTCTGCTGGCTCTCTTTTGTTTTGGGTACTCAGTAAGCTGGGTACCTCCCAGTATCTTTGTTGCTTGACTTGTGCAGTCCTGGAAGGAAGGAGAAACCCATTAGGTGGCAGCAATGGCTTTCCTGCAGCTTCAGCCGTTACTCCTTCACCCGCTGCGCTCCACTCCTTGGCCCTACAGAATGCGCTCCTAAGATGGAGCTCGAGGTGTTGGTGCCATATCACAGCACTCTTGCATTTAGTAGCACTAAAACATAGATGGAGGATGAAGATTAATAGTGGAGAAAGAGAATTTGTGTTACCAGATCATAGATTTTTATGGCTGTTTGGGACCAGCATGATCTACTGGTTTGACGTCCTGTGTAATACAGATCATTGCGTTCTGTACAATTATTCTTGCATGAAGCTGGTATGTTGTGGTTAAATGAGAGAGTACCATTCAGAGTGAAATCCAGTCTTGATTGAAAGCTAGCTTGCTGAATAACTGTCTTCAGTGCGTTCTCATGGAGATGTACTGACAGCTTGCACCTGAACAGAAGGTCGTCCTCTGGACAGTCTCGGTTTTTGTCAGAACCCTTTTGAGTGCTCGGATGAAAACTGCGCAATTTTTATTTCTCGTGTTTCAGTAGATGGTATTCACAGTGTCTGATTTCAAATACATATGTGTGCATATTTATACTTTTTTCTTATGTATTTTCCTAAGGAAGCGGATAATTTTCTCCCCTAAAGGTCATGATGAGTTGGGGAGGTTTGCAGTCACCTGGTGGGTGACTTCATGTACCCCTAGTCACTATAAATTTCTCTGTGTCCTAGACCTCATAAATTCTCAGCAGTCTTCAAAATAGATCATAAGTGGGATTTAAATGCTGTATAGACCTTTTTACAGACCCTCTGCACACTAGTGATGTTAACCTTGAGAGAATGAGTGAGTTTACAGCTGTAAGTTATAGGCTTGAAATTGCTGGGTGAGGTTCTTTGGCCTCTACTATGCATGAGATCAGAATAGATGATCCTAATGGTCTGTTTCAGCTTCAGAATACTATGAAGTACTGCAGAGGTCTTGTGTGGGCTCTTCAGCACAAAGATAAATCAACCTCTTTGAACAAAAGCCAGAGAGGAATATTTTATCTGAGTAATTTACTGTATGAAAATATTCTCTGTAGTATATTAATCTGTCACTTTCTTATCATCATATTTCTGCCACAGAAATGTGGCAATAAGAAAATACTGCTAGCTCCTATTTAAATGTAGAGGCACATAGTATATATAGAAAGTAGTGTGGGCTTTGAAGAACCTACTCTGAAGGTTTTAATTTTTATCAATTTAAGTAGATCAGCATTTAGTTTTCAGTGATCTAATTGTGTGCCTAAATAACTAGGGAGGGATTAGGAACTCACAAAAGTAGAAAATCTGGAGATGGCAGCATTCAGAAAGATGAGGAGTATAAAGCAATTGTATTTCTTTTCTTGATTCTTTCCATTGGAGAAAGATTTATCTGGGTTAAAAGTAAGCATTGCGCTGATGTGTTCTCGATGTTTAGTGAAGACAGAAAAGACGAGTTTATGTAGACATGATTGTTTTGAAACCTTCATCTTGATCCCCTACCAATAGACCCAGGACACTCAGCTCTTTTTTTTTTTTTTTTTTCTTTTTCCTTTCTTTTCTTTTCTATTCTTTGTTCTTCTCTTCAAGAATTCAAGAATTAATTTTTTCCCCTTTCTTTTTTTTGATACTGAAATAACTTTTTTGTTAGTGCATGTAGAATTAGTGATGAGAAGTTTTTAATACTTTCATGTAAAAATTAAAGAAACGAAACTTAAAAATGCACTCTGACTCAAATCCAGGTTTTATGATAAGTTTCCATTTACACCAATATTATATAGCATGCTGATGCTCTAGTGAAGAATGAAGATTATAATATGTACTGATTAAATTCCAATAATTTAAATCAGAATGTTTACTGTATCAGTCAGAATCACATGAAAGACTTGTGTGTTCCTTATGATTCCTGACTCTGAGACCTACAAAAAATTTTGTCCTTTGGAGGACAGGCAGAGGTTGGTTGTCCAAATTGTAGATTGAGAATATTTTTAATTATAATTGTCGTAGATTTTTTTGCTTCCCTTCTCGTTTTCTTTCCCATTTTCTCTCAAGAAGAACAAGCAACTCATAACAGCATTATATGAGAGAGATAAAAGAAGTAAGATGCTCTAATTCTGATTTTGCTGAGGCCTTGAGGCTAGAAACAACTGTGCTTCCAAACTGGCATTGCACCGTGTGGCCTTGGGCAAGTCGTTGCAGTTCACTAGGCATCCGTTTCCCCTCAATAAAAAGAGGTGTCACGAGTGTTTTGAGAGGGTGTATGAGCATCTGAATATCTCAAACTCCTGTGTAGATACTTCTGTTGTTGCTTGTGTCTTCTGTGCTTGTGGAAATAATGTTGCAAGAGTCTAGAAATAGTGTGAGTTGTCTGCAATGGCAGTAGGTGATTGGAAAAGATAGGAGATAGGTAGTCAGGAAAAACGTGTGCAGGGGAAAGAAAAGGCAGCAGAAAGCAACAGGCTAGCAAAGATGTCATCTTTGCCTTTTGTGAATGAACAAGTAGAAGGTATCACATCTTCAGTAACTGTTATAGGTGATATGAAATGGTTTGCACTACTAAAACAGAAACAGGGCACTAAGTGAAGATTTGCACTTAGATGACATTGATGAGTGGATCCTGCAGCCACATATCTACAGGAGGATAGTCTGATGTTTATTAGTGGGTCAGTAAATAATACTATGTGAAGAGAGAACATATTACACTGATTCAAAACGTGCTACTAAAACCGCTTATGGAAAGAAAATTTACAGTGAAACCCACAGTCCAGCAAAAGGTCAACTAAAGTGACAGAGAATCCATCCCATCTCTGAGTAAACAGTTCAGCCTTGTATTTTCTTTTTTCATTAGTTTTGTTTCAGTTTTCCGGCACTGCATCTTATGTTTCTGTCTGATAACCAAAGAGCTCAGTGTGTTCAGAAATCTTCAGGATGGTAGCGGTAGGTCATGAGCAAGTCACCTTTCGCATCTCTTACTTAAACTTCACAAGTCGAGCTGCTTTAGTCAGCCTTGATGCAAGTCACACTTTCCAGGCATTGAGTAATTTGTGTTGCTCTTTCTTTGAAATACTGTAAGAGCTTATTGAAAGAAAATGCAATTAGCAGGATTTAGTCTCGCTTGTTGCCTAGAAAGAGCCTTTGTCCGAATTACACACTATAAAGTGCCAAATAAGGATAGGGATGCATCTGCAAAATTGTCAGCATACAATCAGCCACTTTAAAAAAAGCAAACAACAAAACATTAGAGCAATCCCTGTACCCCTCTTTAGACATTGAACAAAGGTCTGGCATTCATCATGAGCGTCACAGAGCACAGCTTTCCATGTAGGGCATACAGCAGTAGCCAGGTAACCTGCCGTCACTCACGTTGCTGCTCCAGCCACCCTTTCAGGCATTGTTTGCGTTAGGTTAGTTCACAAACTCTGCACTACATAGCAGCTACTCTTAATGACGGGTGAGCTTATGTCTTTTTATGTTATTGTTGTTTCAGTTTGGGGTTTTTTGTGTGTTAATGGACCTTTATGCCAATAAAAGACAATCAACAGCCAGGAGTCTATTAGAGCTGCTATTATATAAAAGGATGGGAGAAAGTAGGAGGTGACCCCCCCAGAGATTGTGATCACCAGGAAGATATCACTTGCTAATAGAGAAGGAATGAAAAAGCAGGCTAGCAAGTGCTCAGGAAAAAAAAAAGAGCAGGAATGGAGCAACTAGTTGAGGAGGAAGAGAAGGGGAAAGGAGCAGGTGGTAAAGAGATGTGTGATGAAGGAGATGAAGAGGTAGGAAATAAGAAAGCCACAGCAAAAGGATTAAGCCGGACAGTACACTGATTGTGCTGTAGATGACGAGAGAGATTTAAATGCCTTCCTAATGATGTTTCCCATGTAAGCAACTTCTGTAGTTTCCACAAAGATGTTAGCTTTTGCAAATGGGAAGTGCCTGGCGTATGAATCGAAGGACTGGTTCACGTGGCTGAAAATGAGAAAAGACATGTGGTCTTTCTGATTAGTCTCATGCTAGAGTCGTTCAGGATATGTGTGTGTGTGTGAACCTCCTTGCTTTTTTGATGTTATCAACAAATGCTATTTAGTGCTCTGAAATATGCATGTGCTGTAGCACTCAATAGAAGGTGACAATCTCAAACTGCTCCATAAATTACATATAATGAACTTTCGTATTAAGAGAGGCTTAACAAAAGGAGCCATCTGGCTTAAGGAGAAGGTGGCAGATGAACACAATTCAAAGAAGTGTTCACACATTAAGGAAGTATTTTAACAGGCTTTCCCCAGACTGTAAGTGGGAATGGAATTATACATTGCATGTAAATGTCAAGTGACAATAATATCTTCTGAGTTAAATCAACCTTGCAAACTCTTTCCTATTTTTCTTAAGCAGATGAATAAGGTTTAACTTGTGATTTCCTTACTAATCGTCTTGGTAAGCAGTGGGTGACTAGACTTCTTACTGTATGGGTAGATTAATGTGACATTTTCACAAGCCTTTTTTTTTTTTTAAAGTTTATTGCTTGTGGGTAGGGATTTAATTCACAGCTGTTTTTTGAGTGAATTAGGTATGCCGTCAGTCATTCAAATTCTGTATTTCTTCAGTATTTTTAGATTAATCTTTTATCCATTCTTTGTTGGAGGTGTGTAGTCTGTACTGATATCTCAAGGTAATCTCAAGGTAAGCAAGACTTTTCCTCCACTGAACATATTTGCTGTAGCGCACAGATGTGGCCCAGTCACTTTTATAGAAAACCAGATTTTAAATTTAACAAAATTCAAAAGCATATCAGTGTAAAGGGGAGAAAATTCTCTCAACTAGTACGTGTCAGCTACACAAATCTCAAGCATAGTCATATGGTTCTGAATTTAATTTATTTTAATAACACAGTGTGTGATAGCTATTGGACAGTTTACTAGTTCTGTTTAAGTACTGAACAGAGGGACCCTTCTACTTCTTCCTCTCTAGTTACAGAACACTTCCACACTCGGTTTCAATTTATATTCCTTTTTTTTCAAAACTGTCTCTTTAAATGCCATGAGGCCCCCACAAAGCTACTTCTTTCCTGCTATGGACAGAGTTATCTAAAAAACATGCTGAGAGACCATTATCTATGGCGTAGTGTAAGCCATCAAACAAACTCTTGTTTCCTCTCAAAATCATAAATATTTGTGCATATGTGAGAGGCCCAGGCAATACAGAATTGCATTTCCCTTTTTTGCACAGAGATGTGCATTTTCCACATGATAACAAAGTAGCAGCTCCTCATGGTAGGAGAATTTTTGTGTGAAGTTTGTGCGAAATGAAATTCCAGCGATGGAAAGATTTAGCTCTGTCACCAGTATGCGAGCAACAGAATGAATGCCACATACCAGCGATTCATCCCAAAAGGGGGAGATTTGCCAATTCACGGAAGAGGTTTTGTGCAAAGGAGGCCTGCTAGAGGCAGAATGAATTACTGGTTTTCATTTTGCTTGCAGTTTGTGCGCAGTCTTTGCCTTGTCTGTGTAAGAGGATCTGGTCGTGGTTTGGGTTTTTTTTTTTTTTCTTTTTTTTTTGGTCATACTGAGGAATTATGGGCTCTGAAAGTCCAAGCTCTAGTATTGCTACATGGTTGGCACTTCGAGTATCGTATCAATGTGTGATTCATCCTGAACTGGGTGTTTTGTGTGGAGGATATCACTTGACCTTTGCTTGCATGAGACATTGGTTTTCTAGACTTCTTCAGTCCAACCTTGCTTGCATTCTGTCTATTACCTCTCTTCAACAGAAACTAGAAAATACCCAAAGCATGTGGAAGTATCTACATTATCAACAAACCAGCCAGCTGTGGAGATGATACTCATATCTATTTCTACTAACCTTCCTATTTCTGAGAATCTAACAGATCAGTGTTTCTGATTTAAAAACGCAGACCTTTCTGTTGTTAACTGTATATCATGAATCTGATGTATCTTTTGTTTATTGCTGTATGTATGTGGACTAGTGGCAGCTCATCACTGCTCTGTCCACAGCGGTGCAGACTGCGGAGCTGCCTACCGGCCAGATTTGTCTAAAACTGGCTATAAAACTGGGTGATTTTTCCACCCTGAGCTGCTTGCTGCTGCAGCTGCAGTACGGCCACTGCCCCAGCTAGTTAGCTGAAGTCCAGCCTTGCTCTGTCTGGGGCTACCGATTAGCTTCTCTAAATCCTGAAGTCAGTACTGCCAAGGGTTGTAGAAGCAGAAATATAAAAACTTAGAATGGGAGACTGTGTGGGTTCAGAGGAAAAGAAAAGTTATGTTTGGAAGTATCTAATCAAAATATTTGACATTTGAAAACCAGACATATTTTGGCATTTTTCCTCCCCCAGCTGTTTCATTTTAGGTCCATAACGTTAAAGCTTGAGTGCCAGAAGAGTGTTCATTTGTGTCCGCATGAAGCTGTTGCTGTTGGTTGTGGAAACTTAGTTTGGATTCTGTAGGGTTTTTTGTGTGGGAATATAACTATGACCACTGAACTGAGCCAAAATAAGTCAGTGCTGGAATTGTCTTGGTCTTACCTTCCCCTTTGATACGTGTCCTGCTGCTTTCGCTTGCGCTGGAGCTCAGGGACACTGCAGTCTGCTCATCGGGCATTGCTTGCGTTAGACGAAACAGCTCTCTGGGTTTTGGTGGGACTGGCTGGGCGAGCAGCTCGTGCACAGGCGCTGGCACTGATGCCTGTGAAGCATGAAGGGAGCGTGCAGCGAGGGACGGAGAGTGGGGTGGACTGCACCTGGACGCTTTGCGAGGCGACCCTGCCATGCGTCTGTCCGGCGTCACGGCCCCATTTCCTGTCCAGGCCACTGGGACTCCGGTTCCTTGTGGTGCCACGTGCAGCATGGCTAGTCTCTGCGGTTAGATTTCGAACCTGATGAATCTGCACCAGACTCGCGTGTTACGTTAGCTTGAGCCCAGAACCAAGACAGCTGCATTTACTGAAACATTCTATCTGGTTGAACAAACTCTGATGAGGGCTTGTGAGCTTGCTGTCTGAGCTAGGCTGTCTCCAATTCTGGACAGAGAAGTAATGTTTCTGAGAATTTTGAAGGTTTTTTTTCCTATCTTTACTGATTTTTTTTTTTACTGAAATACCTTTCCAATCCATTTCCTGTTTCCCCCAAACGGAGGAAATTCTAAGTAACTACTGCGTTTAGTTTAAGGAAGGTGCACTTTTAATGAGCTTCTCGGAGTTGAGAAATATAATAGGTTCATTAACACAAGCAAAATTTTTTTTTGAAAAACCTAATGGTATTATTTACTGCTGGATAATAACGATCATGCCTATTGTTAGACTTGCGCTTCACACGAAAATATTTATTTTCCACCTGTCAATGCAATTTAAAATACGAGAAGAATTGGCTATTGGCAACAGAAAGCATGAACACCGTTGGCTTGTAAACAAAAAGAGGTGGATTATTGCTGTAGAATTCATAATGTGCAGGTAGAGATCTTGTGTAATACAGAAGAAATTATGCTTCTTAAAAAAAAATTCTAGCAAGTTGAAAATGAACTGATTGGAATCATAAAAGAAGATTTTGCTGGTATTTCTTTCCAGGGGAAAGCGCAGATAAAGCAGCCTGTGAACCTTTTATGGAAATTGTAAATGCCCATTAAAAGGCTTAAAGTAAAATTCTTTATTTGAAGTAGCAGTTTTAGAAAGTGTTATGAGGGATCAAAGAGTAGCAGTTACAACACCTTAACGAATATTTCACTGTTCCTTGGGAGGGAAAATATTACAAGAAATTTTTTTGCCCAAATGATGATGTTACCATATCAAGTTCTGAGAGGAGAAGGCAAGTAGAAGGAAGGCCTCAGCAGACTCCTTGTTTTTAAATATTCCCAGCCCTCCCATCTCTCATTCTGAGGAAGGCAAGGTCAGCAGCAGCCCAGGGCTCTGAACCATGCCCTGTTGTGTGGTGTAGACATGCCCACACCTCCACAGGCAAGAAGATTGTTAGTCATAGGAAAATCGTTTCCCATTGAAATTATTAGTGAATGTTTTTTCAGCCTTAATTTCGTCATATGTTGAAATCCACTAAGAAGAGAGGGATATATATATATGTATATATATATATATATATA
>Ga0181612_105110_pt1 | contig 20477 bp, 15 predicted proteins | sample HoacroProtozoa21_FD_119630 | JGI IMG/M metagenome (GOLD analysis project Ga0181612, IMG submission 119630) | Hoatzin crop microbial communities from Cojedes, Venezuel. Combined Assembly of Gp0051906, Gp0051904, Gp0051908
GCGACCGCTACTACGACGACTTCGGCATGAAGTTCGACTATATCGACCGCGACAGCGACAACGTATGCTTCTACTACTCCCTGCGTGCCGACAGCCGCCAGCAACTGCGGTCGGACATCTACACTGGGCGCATTCGTCCGACCGACTGCGGAGGCACTTCGCGCTACGAGAAGCTGCGCCGCTATCTGCGCAAGGCGACGGCCGAGAAGATGAAGGACAACAAGGTGGACCAGATACTCTATTTCAGCGGCCACGGATACATCTCGGAATCGATGACCGCCCGCATCGACGAGAAACAGGGTCTCTATGAGCATTTTCCCTGGCTGAAGCAGCAGCAGAACGGCATTGGGTTCATTGACCATTCACAGGAAGACGTAATCAAGTTTCGACTGATGAACGAACTGATGCGTCCCGACCTCGACTATGCCATACTGCATCATCACGGCGCTCCCGACACGCAATATATGAACGGATGGCCGGAGATAAGGACTGCCGAGAAGGCCCAGCAGGTGATGAAAAGCTATATGCGCGGATATCTGCGCCATGCCAAAGAGCGGGGGAAGAATGTAGACAGCGTGAAGCAGGTGCTGATGAAGCGGTTTGACGTGCCGTCCTCATGGATTGACAACACTTTCGATGCCGACATCACGGCAAAGGACTCGCTCGACGACGACAACTCCGACCTGCACCTGACCGACTTCAAAACCTACGGCTATCGGCCCAACTGCCGAGTGGTGATGATAGATGCATGCTTCAATGGCTCTTATCACCTCGACGACTGCATAGCCGACGAATACATCTTTCAGGAGGGCAAGACCATCGTGGCCATCGCCAACTCGGTGAACGTGCTGCAAGACAAGTGGAGCGACCGCTATATGGGACTGCTCGGCATAGGCATGAACGTGGGCAACATAGCACGCTTCTGCGGTTATCTGGAGTCGCAGTGCATCGGCGACCCGACGTTCCGCTTCACCACCGCAGGCATCGACTCGAAACATAAGGCCGACCGCATCGACATCAACGAAATGCTGGCCAATGCCGACAGCAAGAGATGGCGCAAGGCTCTCGGCCATCCGATGGCCGACGTGCAGTCGATGGCCATAGAGCAACTCTATCGGCGAGGCGACATCAGCAGCAGCGAGGTGCTCGACATTTTCAAGACCACGCCCTTTGCCATCGTCCGCATACAGGCACTCACGACGCTGGCCGAGATGCGCGACGACAACTTCATCGAGGCGCTGAAACTGGCCGCCAACGACAGCTATGAGATGGTGCAACGACTGGCCCTGCGCTATATCTCGCAAAGCGGCGACGAGCGGCTCATTCCGGCACTCATGCGCGTCTGCATCAGCAACAACACCTCCGAGCGCGTGAACTTCAACTCGCTCTACGCTCTCTCGGTATATCAGGAGGAGAAACTGATGAAGGAGTTTGAGCGGCAATTCGACTCCGACGACGTGGCTTACTACAACAAGGCCGAGGTGAGAAAGACTATCGAGAAGGCCATCAGAAACAGTGCAAAACGATGGGACAGCGGCATGAGCGAGATGATGGACGAGACGGCCAAGCCTAAAGCCCGCCGCTTTGCCGTGCGCTCCACCCGCAACTATATGGCTCCGTGGAGGGCTCCGCAAGTGATGCAACTGGCCGAGCAGACCAAAGACGCCGAGCTGCAGACGATGATAATAGAGAGTCTCGGATGGCGCAGGTGTGCCTACAACTGGCGGGAGATTGCCGAGTGGGCAAAAGGCATCAGCCAAAACACCAACTACGCCGAAGCCGTGCGCCAAGAGGCCTTGAAGACATATAATAGATTAGCTTTTTAGTTCGTGAGTTCTTTAGTTTTTAAGTTTTTGAGTTCGTTTAATGTTTTTGAGTTTTTGAGTTCGAAACTCTCAAACTCACGAACTCAAAAACTTACGAACAAAATATCTCTCATCCTTCTCCTGCTCATAGCTACGCCTGCAATGGCGGGACAACTGCCAAGCAGCATTGACAACTCGCGCAGCCGATACTTCCCGCCCATCATAAGCCAGCGGGGAGGGTCGTGCGCACAGGCAGCAGGCATAGGCTATATGTTCACCTACGAGGTGTGCCGAATGCTCGGACGCGATGCCTCCGCCAGCCCTAACTATCGCTACAGCTATCTCTTCTCGTGGAACCTTCTTAACGGAGGAGCCGACGTGGGAGGATTCGTTGACGAAGGCCTCAATCTGGCACGCCTCTACGGCATAATGAGCGAGGCCGACTATGGCGTGAGCAGCATCTACGACTTCCGATGGCGCAGCGGTTACGACAAATATCTGCGCAGTATGTGCCAGCGAGTGGCAACCATAAGGAAAATGGATTGCAAGACCGACGAGCAGCTGGAGGTCATAAAGCGCTATCTTTACAATCACGGACGGGAAGGCGAGACGGGCGGCGTGGTAACCTATTCGACGCAAGCCACCAACTGGGTGATCGACGACAACTATCAGGGGGCCAGCCAGACAGGCTACCACTCGCTGCTGCGACGACTGGCCACGCAGGGCAGCCACGCCCTGACCATCTGCGGCTACGACGACACCGTAGAGTTCACCGACGACGAAGGCACCACCCATCTCGGAGCATTCATCGTGGTGAACTCATGGGGCAGACAAAGCCATTCTGACGGACGTTTCTATCTGCCATACATCTTCTTCACCCATCGGCAGGACGAGAGCGAACAGACGCTGAGCAGCAGCGTTATGGCCATCGACGTGAAGCAACACGAGCCGCAGGTGGTATTCAAGGTGCGCATGAGTCATTCCTCGCGCGACGACCTCTCGTTTCGTCTTGGTTCGGCAGCAAAACTCTCCGACACCCTGCCTTCGCGCAGTTATACTTCCCCCATCTTCGACCATCAGGGCGGCGACCATCCACTGACGGGAGCCTACGGCGGCGGCACCACGCTGGAGTTTGCCCTCGACTATACCGGCGAGACAGCGAAGGGAGCCCCCGACGCTTGCTATTTCCTGACAATACTCAGCGGCCCTTACGGCAAGAAGCGCGGCAACGGCCAGATGGAGGCTCTCTCGGTGATAGACTATCGGCACGACGGCGAGCCACGCGAATACGTATGCCGCCAAGCCCTGCGGCCAGTGAATGCCGGAGCAACCCAATTCCGCATTCCCGCAAAATATTGGGGACACTATTCGGCAAGCGACATCAGTTGGGCCGACGCAGAGGGCAATCCCACAGGGCGGACGCTCGCAGTGAAGACCGCTCACGGACGTTTGGCGAAAATGCGCATAAGAAAAGAAAATGGAAAAACAGTCATCGACTATAATATATAGTGCAAGCGAGCGTCGAGCGCAGCCGATGTTATGCCAATGTTTTAGCATCCTTGCGGCTATGCTGCTCCTGCTTGCATCATGCACAAGCGAGAGCGCTCCCTCGTCGCAATCGGTCACGCTCTCATCTGCCAGCGACGACTACACGTGGACATACTATTCGTTTGAAGAAAACCAGATGCGCGGCACAAGCACCTTCGGCGACACGCAGGCCGACTCGCTCTGGAGCCAGCGCACCGACTGGGACATCGCCATCTGCGGCACGCTCATTCGCACCAACAGCGGCACATCCGGCCCGGGCGAAGGAGGCATTCAGGAGATACAAGAAGACTACGACGCCGTAGTCGCTCTTCCCACAACTGGTTATCAGAAGGATTCCGTTTTTTAGTTGGTGAGTTCGTGAGTTTTTAGTTCTTTCGTTGGATTTTTGAGTTCGCTCAAAACTTAAAAACTCATAAACTTAAAAACTTAAAAACTCAAAAACTCAAAAACTTATTATCTTTGCATCCGATAAACTGACGAAATTATGGAAAAGAAAGAATTAGACTATGCAAAGGTGTTCGACACCATCGTCGGAGGACTGACGGACTACTTGAAAAGAAGCGGCATCAAAACAATGGTTCTGGGACTGTCGGGCGGCATCGACAGCTCGGTAATCGCAGCAATCTGTCACGAAGCAGCAATCAAGACAGAAAGCAAGCTCTTGGGAGTGTCGCTGATGTGCAGCACCAACAAGAGCGACGAGGTAACGACGGCCGACTTGGTGGGCAAAGCTTTCTGCGACGAATACTATAAGGAGAACATCCAGCCGCTGTATGAGCAGGCGTCAGACTTCTTCAGCCATACGGGCGGCACGAAAGGCGAGACCACAAAAATAGCTGAAGGCAACATAAAGGCGCGCATAAGGATGATGTATCTGTGGCATCTGGGAGGACTCAGAAACGGACTGGTGATGGACACCGACAACATGACGGAGCACTATCTGGGATTTTTCACCATCAATGGCGACTGCAACTATCTGACACCCATCGGCGCACTGTGGAAGACGGAGGTTTACGGCCTTTCCAACTATCTCGTGACCAACAGACTGGCCGGCGATGCACGCGAGGCACTGCAGGCCGCCATCGACATGACTCCCACCGACGGCAACGGCGTGTCGGGTTCCGACCTCGACCAAATAATGCCCGGAGCCACTTATCAGGAGGTTGACGACATTCTGCGCAGCTATCTGGCCGACAGTTCGGCTGAAGGCATGGCGCGCCTCTATGCCCGATACGGTGGCAGCGAGAACGACCCTCTCTGCGGCGTAAACCGTGTGGTGAGGCGATGCCGCGGCAGCGAGTTCAAGCGAAAGCATATACCGCTCTCCATCGACATCCACACCGGCGAGATTATCGAGGAGCGAAAGTTTTCTTCCCCTTGCTGACCACTATTCCTTTATAGTCTGAAGGATTTGCGATGCGACGGCCTGACAGGTCGTAGCAAGGCGACGATGCTGAATCGTCCAAGTCGTTTACAGACTGCACCGACGATGCTCCGCCAAGCGAGAAGCGGCGGCAGAACAGCCACACCTCCTCAGCCGAAAAGAGGGGCGAATTGACGAGTTTGTGGCCTATTCCGTCCATCTCTACCAGCACCACCTCTGTGCCTTCGTCGCCACCGCCGTAGCTGTAGCGCGTGATGTGGTCGGCACGATAGGCTTGTTCTATTGTCGGAGTCGGGTTGCAGTGGTTGCGCTCCACCCATCCGTCGATTATATCGCTGAGACCGCCATACCAAACCAGCAGGTCGCTCGTGCCGTGAATGTGCATCAGTGGCAGCGGCCGGCTGCTCTCAAAGCTCGCCCCTATCAATGGATAGCCGCTGATGGGCGCAAAGGCGGCAATGCGGTCGCCTATCTTGTTCATTGCGTGATAGGTGAGCATTCCGCCCATCGAAAATCCAGTGAGATACACTCGGTCGGTGTCGATGCCGTCGCGCAGGGCCATGTCGTCGATGATGGCCAGCAGAAAGTCGGTGTCTGATGTGCCGGCAATGTCCCACGCATTGCCTATTCCATCGGGATAGGCTGTGGCAAACAGAGCGGTGTCGGCCACAATCTCGGCCTTGAAGTGGCTCTGCATGTAGTCGGCGTCCCACGTCAGTCCATGCAGCGCGATAAGCAGCGGCCGCCCCTTAGCTCCCGACTCCGGCAGACAGCAGATGTATTCGCGAGTTGTACTGCCAACGTCGATGGTCCGTCGCTCCGACCCTACGGCAGCCTTCACCGCAATGCTCTCCAGCAGCATCACAAGCAGCATTGTCAGTAGCGCAAAGTTTCTTCTTTTCAGCATTGTTGTTCTCCTTTTCTTGATTGTTTCAGTGTTGATGCTCCGCTCTCTTCAGTATTTCCATTCAGAAAATTTATCAGACGCCGGAATACGGGGTCGATGCCTACGATCCGCTTGTTGCCCACCACGAACAGCTGTTCGCGAGCTCGTGTGAGCGCAACGTTCAGCTTGCGGTCGATGGTATGTCCGTGTTCCTCCATAACATTACTGGTCAGGAAGTTCAGTTGGTACTGACGACTGATGGTGAATCCGTAGATTATTATGTCGCGCTCGCTGCCCTGATAGCGTTCCACAGTGTCGATGGTGATAGTCGCAAGGTCGGCTATTCCCGTCAGAGCGAGCTCGTGGCGCACGCAGGCTATCTGGTGGCGGTATGGCACGATTATGCCTATGGATTCGTCGGTGAATGTCATGCCGTTTTTCTCGTAGAGTCGCCAAGCGGCAGCGGCGATGGCAGCTATTGCCCGTGCCTCGTCGAGATTGGTCTTGTCGGATGTGCTGGTGGTTTTCACCACGTCGATGAAGTGCTGACGGTGGGTTGCCACAAGCTGTTCCTTTTCGTCGTCGGCATCGAAGTTGGCAAAGCAGAGTGGCCGCTCTTGGTGGGGCAACGGCACTGTGGTGAGCCTTCCTTCATAGAATGCCTCGTTGGGGAAATCTTCTATCTGTTGGTGCATCCGTCCCTGACGGGTGAGATGGCAGGTGGTATTGCTGTCGTCGCCATAAAGCCGCAGCAGCCGTTCAAACAGCGAGTTGCGGCAGTCGGTCAGTCCTATCTCGCGCAATTCCGGCTCCTGTACTTCCGATTCTTCCTGAGTCTGCATCACCACAGCCGGCAGCTGCTTGTGGTCGCCTATCATCACAAAGCGGTTGATGGCGTCTTGCTCGTTGTGCTTGGCGCATAGCAGACCGAGCAGCTGCGGTTCGAGTATTTGCGATGCTTCGTCGATGATTGCCAGTTCGAAGCGTTTCTGGCCGAACAGTGTCGAAGAGGAGAGCATCGACGTGGTTGTGCTGACAATCACCCGCGCACTCTGTATCAGGTTGCGCGTCTCCTCCACATTGTGGCACTTGGCGGCACGATTGCGCAGCAAGTAGGACTGATATTCCGAAGGACAGCTCACGCCGCTGCCAAGCCTCAGAAAGTCTATCTGATGTTTGACAAGCTTCGAGCATATCTCATCGACGGCACGGTTTGTAAACGAAAGCAACAGCACGTCGCCCTTTTCGGCAAGCTGTTCTTTCAGGATGTTCACCAGTCCGAAAGAGGTTTTGCCTGTGCCTGGCGGACCGATGAGAAGGAAGCAGTCGTCGGCCTGCTTGGCTGTTTTCACCAGTTCGTTGTGCTGCCCGTAGTCGCCGATGAGAGGACGGATGGTGTGGCGCGGCTTCCTCTGTCCCAACAGCAGTTGGCGTCGCTCTGGAGTGGCATTCAGCAGGTCGAGCAGTCCGCGATAGAGCGAGCTTTGCGACGAGTCCATATAGTCGTGCTCTATTGCCCAGCAGTGGCCTTTGGGTGCACTGACTGGCTGCGGCGCACGCAGACGGAGCTTCACCGAATCGGAGGTTATCTGGATGATGCTTGCCCTGATGAGCATCGCGCGTCGGGCGTCGGGCATGTTCTCCGGCCAATAGTGATATAGAATAACGATGTCGCCCTGCCGAAAGTTTGGAGGAAAGGCTGGGAGGGAATCGTCAGGAGTTGACGACAGCGAATGCGGCTCTTTTGGAAAAGCAAGAGTAATCTCGCTCCTCTCTTCTCTATCTTCACTTTCTGGTTCATGCTCCTCACTCCTCACTAAGGAAAGACGCTCCATGATGTTTCCGGCCTCACGCCTCTCGTCTAAAGAGGCTGTCCATAGTGCGGCAAAACCGCTGGCCTCCTTCTGCGGCGTGCCAATCTTCGAGCGAAGATGCTCTTTTGCCACAAACGTGAGCATTCGATAGAAATAGCTCTTTTCAAGCGGCGAGGCGCTGTGGATGGTATTTAGCACCGAGTCGATTCGCGGCTTTATCCACTTCTCCCACAACACGCCACCCGTATGATTGGGGTTCATTTTTTCAGACGTCAGTCTCTCCAGCAAGTGTCGTCCCTGTCCGTCGGCGAGCATCTCGTCGAGTGCTGCCAGCTGATTGCGTATTTTCAGAGCCTCAAAGAGCAATTGTGGGGCGGCGCTTCCCTTCATAAGCCCGTCGTCGTATTTGGAATAGAGCAAGAAGCAGTCTATCTCGTCGTTGCGCAGATGATAGTTGTAATGTATTATCGCCTGATAGAGAAGCATCTGCACATAGTGCTTGGTCTCAGGGCCGCCGCTCAACGCCCTTTTGCCTGACTTCTGCTCCATCAGAACGTGCATGTCGTCTTGCAGCAAGTCCATTCGTCCCTGAATGCCCAACATCTCGCAGAAGAACGACGGTTCGAGAAGTATTCGTTTCAGATTGATTTCCTTCACCTCTCTGAATGTCTGGTTCACCATCCGTCTTATGTTCTGCTGTTGTCGCTTGGCGTTGTCGTGGAAATTGGGGTCAAGGTCGCTGCATGTGGCCAGCGGAAGCGCGTTGTCGCCGAAAAACCGCTGAACGCTCTCGGCGTAGGTGGGCGGATTGTCTATGAGGTTGATTTCCTCGTCGAGCATCTGGCTGGCAAAGTTGCCAAGCAGTATGGCGCTTGTGGTTTCGTTTGGCTGAAATCGGGAGATGAGCGAGGCGTAGGGGGTGGTGGCATATTTCTCGAAGCATCCTGCTATGGCTGTGATGTTCACGAGCATGTCGGGCTCATAGACTATCAGTTCGGGCTGCTTGCCCCGCAGTCGGACAAGATTGATCTGACTGCCCTTTTTCACCAGTTTTGCAATATAGCTGAAGTCGCCGAAATGATTGTCGTCGTCTTTCAGCATCAGGGTGAATGCTTCTCCGCTGAGTTCGTTGCGCACCGTCAGTCTGTCGCCGTCGATGCTCTCTACTGTGGCGCGCATGTATTCCTGAGTTACAGCCACTCCGCGTCGGGACTTATAGACCATGGGCAACAGCGCGTTGAGCTGCGGGTCGAGGCTGCGATGGTAAACGGTAGAAGCGAAATCGGCCAATACTTTCAGGTCGTCGCCAATCGTTTCACCGAGTTGTTGGTCGGTGAAACAGTCGAGATGGTTGTATCGTCCGCGAAAGTCATTGATGCGTTGGTGGCGTTCACCCGTAAACTCGTGAAGTCCACAGAGATAGTCGAGTTTTGCCAGTGGATTGGCAAAGTTGAGCCGCTGGTCGGCAGTGCAGTCGTTCAGCACTCCTATAAACAATAGGTACATTCGCCCGTAGCGCGCGCGGATGTCGCCGTTTGCCTTAGCAATGTTCAGCAGGTCGGCAAAGCAGTCGTCGGCAAATGAATATCGGTGGAGGCTCATCGGTCTTTCTGTGGTTCGGCCAGCATACGGTGCACCAGCCGTGCTGCATTTTCGGGCGCACTGGTGTCGCCGAGCCGTCGGCTCACCTCTTTATATCCGTCGGTCATAGCCTGCCGCTCCGGCTGTCCTGGCATCAGACTGAGCAGATGTCGGCGAATGTTGTCGATAGTGAATGTGTCGGCCACGAGCTCAGGCACCACCTCGCGGTCGGCAATGAGGTTGACGAGCGATATATATTTCACGCTGAGAATCTTGCGCCGCAGGAAGGCGATGATGTGCGGCAGCGGAGTCTTGTAGCACACCACCTGCGGCACGCCGAAGAGGGCTGTTTCAAGGGTTGCCGTTCCGCTGGTCACGAGTGCGGCAGTGGAGTGAGTGAGCAGTGCGTAGGTCTCGTTCGTCACCTTCCGCACATCGGTTTTGCCGATAAACTGGTTGTAGTATTCGTCGTCGATGGCGGGCGCGCCGGCCACCACGCGCTGGCAATCGGTCATCGCCGCTGTTGCCTCAATCATTGCCGGCAGATTGTCTTTTATCTCCTGCCGTCGGCTGCCGGCAAGCAATGCAATGACAGGACGATTGTCAAGATTATTTCTTCTTTTAAATTCTTCCTCCGTCTCCTTGTATTGAGCGCGGAAAAGCCGCACTTCGTCAGCCGTAGGATTGCCTACATAGTGAATGGGATAGTTGTGCTTCTTCTCAAAGAAATCTGTCTCGAAAGGAAGAATTGAGAACAGTTCGTCCACATCGCGCTTGATGCGCTTGATGCGCCACTCTTTCCACGCCCATATCTTTGGCGAAATATAGTAGAATGTGCGCAACCCGTTGGAATGGGCATATTTGGCTATGTCGATATTGAATCCAGGATAGTCAACGAGTATCACCGCGTCGGGTCTCCATTCCATTATGTCGCGCTTGCACTGCTTCATGCCTCCGAGTATTTGCGGCAGATGGGTCAGCACCGGCACGAAGCCCATATAAGCCAGTTCGCTGTAATGCTTGACGAGCGTGCCTCCCTGTGCTGCCATAAGGTCGCCGCCAAAGAATCTGAAGTCAGCTTCTTTGTCCTCTTTTTTCAGTGCTGCCATCAAGTGGGAGGCGTGCAAATCTCCTGATGCCTCTCCGGCGATAAGGTAGTAGCGCATCTTTTTATGGGAGTTAGCGGGAGTTATTGGGAGTTAGCGGGAGTTAACTAACCCCTCACTTCTCCCACCCCTCCTCTTTCATCTTTCCGAGCATCTCGTGGGCGGTTACGTCGAATGTGGTGGGCGTGATGGCTGCATAGCCATGCGTCAGTGCCCAGTTGTCGGTGTCCTCAGCATCGGGCTCATCGTTGGTGTAGTTGCCCACCATCCAGAAGTAGTCGTACCCACGCGGATGGTGGCAGCGCACGTCCTCGTTGGCCCACGTTCCGCGAGCCATGCGGCAGACGCGCACGCCTTTCACTTCGCCAAGCGGATAGTTCACGTTGAGGCACACGCCCATGGGCAGCCCTTCGCTGAGCACGCGCTCCACCACCTGCCTGACAAGCGGGCGCATCGGACTGAAGTCGGCATCGTCGCTGTGGTCGCAGAGCGAGAAGGCCACGCTGGGGATATACTTCATACACCCCTCCATCGTTACGCCCATCGTGCCGCTGTAATGGCTGTTGACAGAAGCATTGTCGCCATGATTGATGCCTCCAATCACGAGGTCGGGCTTTCGCGTGCAAATCTCGGCAAGAGCGAGCTTTACGCAGTCCACCGGCGTGCCGTTGCACGACCACACATCGGCACCATGCACCACCCGCCGCTTCTTCAGCGTGAGCGGTATGGCGGCCGAGAAGGCGCACGAATATCCACTTCTCGCCGACTCGGGGGCGCAAACGATGATTTCGCCCATGTCGGCAATCATTTCAATGAGAGCGTTTATGCCTTTGGCATGATAGCCGTCGTCGTTGGAGATAAGTATTAAAGGCTTCTTCTTTTCCATAAAATAAGTTTATTTGCCTGCAAAAGTACGAAAAAAGGTTTAAAAGAACGATTATTCAGCGGAAAATTAGTACCTTTGCACTCTATTTAACACAATAGAAATGGGAAAAATCATTGCATTAGCCAATCAGAAGGGTGGCGTGGGCAAGACGACGACAACCATCAACCTTGCCGCCTCGCTGGCCACTCTGGAAAAAACAGTGCTGGTGATTGACGCTGACCCGCAGGCCAACGCCTCCAGCGGTTTGGGCGTGGACATCAAGGAGGTGGAATGCTCTCTCTACGAGTGCATCATCGACCATGCCGACGTGCGCGACGCCATCTACACTACCGACATCGACGGACTCGACATCATTCCGAGCCACATAGACCTCGTCGGAGCGGAAATAGAAATGCTAAATCTTGAAAATCGGGAGAAGGTGATTCAGCGGCTGCTCGAACCGCTGAAAAAAGAGTATGACTATATCTTGATTGACTGCTCGCCGTCGCTGGGACTCATCACGGTCAACGCGCTGACGGCGGCCGACTCGGTCATCATACCAGTGCAGTGCGAATATTTCGCACTCGAAGGAATCAGCAAACTGCTCAACACTATAAAAATCATCAAGAGCAAGCTGAACCCGAGACTTGAGATAGAGGGATTCCTGCTGACTATGTACGACTCGCGCCTGCGACTGGCCAACCAAATCTACGAAGAGGTGAAACGCCACTTCCAGGAACTGGTGTTCAAGACCGTCATACAGCGAAACGTAAAGCTGAGCGAAAGCCCGAGCCACGGGCTGCCCGTCATTCTCTACGACGCCGACTCAACAGGCTCGAAAAACCACCTGGCACTGGCAAAAGAGATTATCAACAAGAACAAGTAGCACCGAAATGGAAACTGAGGAGAAAAACCGCAGAACAAAAATGGCAGCTAGAAAGAAATACAGCAAAAGCGCTCTCGGACGCGGACTCGACGACATCGGCGAGGGACGCGGACTCGACGCACTCATCGACACCTCGGGCGTGAGCACGCAGGGCAGCTCCAACCTGAGCGAGATTGCCGTAGCACACATCGAGCCAAACCCCAACCAGCCACGACGCGACTTCGACGAGGCCGCACTTGAAGAACTGGCCGAAAGCATACGCCAGATTGGCATCGTGCAGCCAATCACCGTGAGAAAAGTGGCCGACGACCGCTACCAAATCATAGCGGGCGAGCGACGCTGGAGAGCATCGCAACTGGCAGGACTGACGTCAGTGCCGGCCTACGTGCGCACGGTGGAAGACGAAGAGGTGATGGAGATGGCTCTAGTGGAAAACATACAGCGCGAAGACCTCAACCCGATAGAAATCGCGCTGGCCTACGAGCATCTGCTGGAGAAGACAGGGCAAACGCAGGAGAAAGTGTCGAAGCGCGTGGGCAAAAGCCGCGCCGCCGTGGCCAACTACCTGCGCCTGCTGAAGCTTCCCGCCGAAATCCAAATTGCCCTGAAAGAGAAAGACATCGACATGGGCCACGCCCGCTCGCTGCTCTCGCTCGACAGCCCGTCGCAGCAAATCAAGCTCTTCAAGGAAGTGCAGAAAAACCACTACTCGGTGAGAAAAGTGGAAGAACTGGTGGCGATGATGAAGCAAGGCATCGACATGCAGAACGCAAAGAAGAAAATGGTGAAGAAAAACTCGCTGCCAGAAGAGTTCAACGACCTGCGCGAGCGACTCTCACAATTCTTCTCCGCAAAAGTTCTGATGACCTGCTCACCGAAAGGACGAGGCAAAATAACCATTCCATTCAGCAACGAAGAAGAGCTGGAGCGCATCATGCTGCAACTCGACACGTTGACTCACAACTAACATGGCGGCATTGGCAACGCGATTGAAAACACTGCTGGCAGCACTGCTCGCCCTGCCGGTGGCCGCAGCCGCACAAGAAGCAAAACCAGTGACGGTGGAACTGCTCGACTCGGCGATGGTGGCAAAGGCCGACTCGTCGCTCGACAGAAGCACCGTGATGCTGGCCGACAGCATCGTAAAGGTGGGGCGCGACTGGGCCAACTGGAGGCCAAAGCCGCAACGGGCATTGTGGCTGGCTCTCGTGCTGCCCGGAGCCGGACAAATATACAACCGGAAATACTGGAAACTGCCCATCGTCTACGGAGGATTCGTTGGATGCATCTATGCCTTGCAGTGGAACAACATGATGTACAAAAGCTACGCGCAGGCATACCTCGACATCATGGACGACGACCCGGGAACAGCGTCGTACAATCAGTTCCTCCACCTCGGGCGAACCATCGACGACACCAACAAGTCGCGCTACCAAGAGATTTTCAAACAACGAAAAGACAAGTACCGCCGATGGCGCGACCTCAGCTTCTTCGTCCTCGTGGGCGTTTACGCTCTGTCGGTAGTCGATGCCTACGTTGACGCCGAACTGTCGGAATTCGACATCACGCGCGACCTCAGCATGAAGGTGGAACCAGTCATAATCAACCAACCGTCGGCCTCGCGCAATCCGCTCGACAATGCCGGCGTGGGACTGCAATGCGCCTTTAGATTTTAATCATAAAAACATTAAGGAAGGAAAAGACAAACAATGAAGAAAAAGATACTGCTGCTCTTGCTGACACTCACGCTCACTGCCCCAGCGGCATGGGCGCAGAACGTGAAAAAAGACAAAAGCAACAACACCGAATACGTGGAAGACGAAGATGACGACGACGAAGACGACATCGACGATGAGGACGATGAAGAATTCGACGAAGACGACGTGGAGGTGAGCACCATCCACAAGAAAGACGGAGAAATAGTGGTGGTGGAAGACCACGGACACAAGGCTGAAATAGAGCTGCCCGAAGCAATGGAATTCGACGTTGACAGCCTGCTCGACCAGTACACCTCGAAAAACTACCTGACGCCCGACACCGACTGCCAGACGCGAAACATCAACCCGCAGGTGAGCGACAGCGTGCTGAGAGAACGCCTGCGCAGACTGCCAACAGTCATGGAGATGCCATTCAACAACGTCGTAAAAATATTCATCGAAAGATACGCCGAGCGAATGCGCCACTCGGTGAGCTACATGCTCGGCGCGGCAAACTTCTACATGCCCATCTTCGAAGAAGCCCTCGACATGTACGGACTGCCCCTCGAACTGAAATATCTGCCCGTCATAGAGTCGGCGCTCAAACCCACCGCCGTCTCAAGAGTGGGAGCCACCGGACTGTGGCAGTTCATGCTCACAACTGGCAAGCAATACGGACTGAAGGTGAACTCGCTGCTCGACGAGCGACGCGACCCAATAAAGGCATCGCGAGCAGCAGCCAACTATCTGAGCGACCTATACAAAATATTCGGCGACTGGAACCTCGTAATCGCTGCCTACAACTGCGGACCCGAAAACGTGAACAAAGCCATCCACCGCGCAGGAGGGGCAAAAGACTACTGGCAAATATATCCCTACCTGCCGAGAGAAACGCGCGGATACGTGCCGGCATTCATCGCCGCCAACTACATAATGAACTACTACTGCGAGCACAACATCTGCCCGATGGGCACCACTCTGCCAGCAAAAAGCGACACCGTCGTGGTGAACCGCGACGTGCACTTCGACCAGATTGCAGCACTCTGCAACATCAGCAAAGACCAGCTGCGCTCGCTCAACCCGGAATACCGACGCGACATCGTGCCAGGCCTGTCGCAACCATCGGCCATACGAATGCCGGTGGCAAACATCACAACATTCATCGACCGCGAAGACAGCATCTACAACTACCGAACCGCCGAACTGCTCACCAAGCGCAGCGAGGTGATAGTGGCCGAAGACAACACCGCCTACCAGCGCCCCACCGTGAAGCGATACTCAAAGAAGAGCGTCCGCCAAAAGAGAGCGAAAGGAAAGAGAACGTCGAAAAGAAGCGCCAGAACATCGAAGAAGAAAAAGCAGCGAGGCTCGCAAAGCGTAACCATACGCAAGGGACAGACACTCTCGGCCATAGCCCGCGCCAACGGCACCACAGTGGCCAAACTGAAAAAACTCAACGGAATAAAAGGCAACAACATCCGCGCAGGAAAGAAACTGAAAGTGAAGTGATGCCGCAGAAAAAGGCACAATGCTTAAAGTATAAAGTTTAAAATTTAAAGTAAAAAGTTTAAAGCAGAAAAACGTTGATGGACGACGAGCATAAACAGCAGACACTGACACAAGAGGAAGCCGACGACCAGATGATTAACGCCGCCTTCCAGCGGTTGCTCGACAGCTACCTCAGCTCGAGCCACAGAAAGAAGGTGGACATCATCACCAAAGCGTTCAACTTCGCCCGACAAGCCCACAAAGGCGTCAGACGACTCTCGGGAGAACCATACATCATGCACCCCATTGCCGTAGCCCAAATAGCAAGCGAGGAAATGGGACTCGGCTCGACAAGCATCTGCTCGGCTCTGCTACACGACGTGGTGGAAGACACCGACTTCACCGTAGAAGACCTGGCTAACATCTTCGGACAGAAAATAGCCCAAATCGTTGACGGACTCACAAAAATATCAGGAGGAATCTTCGGAGAACAGGCATCGGCGCAAGCCGAAAACTTCAAGAAACTGCTGCTCACCATGAGCGACGACATCAGGGTGATACTCATCAAAATATGCGACCGACTGCACAACATGCGCACCCTCGACAGCCAGCCGCCCAACAAACAATACAAGATAGCAGGAGAAACACTCTACATCTACGCTCCGCTGGCCAACCGACTGGGACTCTACAAAATAAAGTCGGAACTGGAGAACCTCAGCTTCCGATTCGAACACCCTGAGACCTACGCCGACATAGAAAACCGACTGAAGGCCACCGAAATACAGCGCCACGAAATATTCGACGAGTTCACAGCACCCATACGCGAGCAACTCGACGCCATGGGACTGAAGAACTACGAAATAAAAGAGCGCGTGAAGACGCCATACTCCATCTGGCAAAAAATGCTCAACAAGCACGTCACCTTCGACGAAATCTACGACATTCTCGCCGTGCGAATAATCTTCACACCGCAGAAACGAGAAGACGAAGTGAACGACTGCTTCCAAATCTACGTCGCAATAAGCAAAATCTACAAGTCGCACCCCGACAGACTGCGCGACTGGATCAACCACCCCAAAGCCAACGGCTACCAAGCGCTCCACGTTACGCTCATGAGCAAGCGAGGACAATGGATAGAGGTGCAAATCAGAAGCGACCGAATGAACGAAATTGCCGAGCAGGGGTTCGCCGCCCACTGGAAATACAAGGAGGAAGGACCAAAAGCCGCCAACGCCAACACAAGCGACAACGAAAACGACACCAACGAAACAGAACTGAACGACTGGCTGCGAACCATCAAGGAGATACTCGACGACCCACAGCCCGACGCAATGGACTTCCTCGACGCAATAAAACTGAACCTCTTTGCATCGGAAATATTCGTGTTCACGCCGAAAGGCGAAATCAAGACAATGCCGGCAGGAAGCACCGCACTCGACTTCGCATTCTCAATCCACACCTTCCTCGGCAGCCACTGCATCGGAGCAAAGGTGAACCACACCCTCGTGCCAATGAGCCACCGCCTGCAAAGCGGCGACCAAGTGGAAATACTGATGTCGAAATCGCAGCACGTCAAGCCAGAATGGATGAACTTCGCCACCACAGCAAAGGCAAAGGCAAAAATACAGGCCATACTGCGCCGCGACGCCCGCGAGCAGCAGAAGCAGGGCGAAGAGACGCTGCGACAGTTCTGCCACGACAACGAGCTGGAGATGACGCCCGCACTCATCGACCATCTGGCACAACAACACGACATCACCAAGCGCGAGCTCTTCCTGCAAGCCATCGGCTCGAAAACCATCACGCTGGGACAAGCCGACCTCGACAGCCTCAACGGAAAGACCGAGCGGCAAGGGCGCAAAGGATGGCTGCGCTTCGTGCCATTCGTGGGAAGAAAAAAGAAAACCGACGAAAACAAACAGCAGATGTTCGTCGTCGGAAAAGACCTCAACCGAAAAAAGCCCATCTACATCAACGAAGAGAACTACGCCTCGTTTAAGCATCCCGACTGCTGCAACCCCATTCCCGGCGACGACATTCTCGGATTCATCGACACCAACCAGCAAGTGGAAATCCACCGCCGCTCATGCCCCGTGGCATCAAGACTGAAGAGCAGCTACGGCAACCGGCTGCTCGACCTGCGATGGGACATGCACAAAACGCTCTACTTCGACGCAACCATCGAGCTGCACGGCATCGACCGCATCGGACTGCTCAACGAAGTGACGGCAATCATCTCGCGACAAATGAACGTCAACATACGCAGCGTCTCGTTCAAATGCGACGAAGAAATATTCGAAGGAGTAATCGAACTGAGAGTCCACGACCGCGACGACGTGCGAACCATCATCGCCAAGCTCAAGAAAGTGGAAGGCCTCCAGGAAATATCTTCGGTGAAATAAAAACTCCCCATATTATAAATAAAAGGTACGCCCGTACATTATATATATAGCAACGGGCGAAAAAAAGAGCCACCACGAGGGCTCTCAGTAAATCAATTTGATTTACCGACCAAATCAATTTGATTTACCGAGTAAATCAATTTGATTTACTGACTACGCATCGGGGTGGAACCTGAGAAGCATCACGGAGGGCAGAAAAAAGGGTCGCGGCAGCCATCGTTTTTCGATAGTTGCCGCGACTCTTCTTATGCGCGTCGTGAAGAGATTCTCAGCCCATCAGTTTCCCGATGCCACTACTGGTTCACGATTTTCTTCGTGCTGTTGTTCACCCTGACCACATAGATGCCTCTCGGGAGCGACCTCATGTCGATGTCAACCGGAGTGGCTGCGGCGCGAACCGTCTTCTCCAGCCTTCCGCCGACGTTGTAGAGGAATATTTGCGCCCCCTCGTCGGTGTTGATGCGCAGCAGTCCGTCGCCGGTGAGATGGATCGACGCCTGCTTGTCAACGATGGCAATGCCGTTGGTGTTGGAGAACTCCATCGTGGAGAGCCCGCTCAGCGCCAGTTGCTGCACGGCTCCAGAGGAGAGATGCACCAGCATACTGTCGGCAGAAAACGTGATTTGCTCCACGTCGGCAATCTCATACGACTTGGCCCCTTCGGAGCCGCCGACGGTGATATACGAGTAAGTGTCTGCCGTCATCGGCACAGCAAGAGCCACAAGCAGCGTGGCAAGGAAAAGTCTTAACTCCTTCATCTTTTATTCTTCATTAAAATTGAAAATTGAGAATGGAAAATGGAAAATTGCATAGCAATACACATCTCACTCCCCGCTCCCCGCTCCTCACTCCTCATTAAAAAGAGCGATAATTTACGCTGCAAAGTTAGGAAAAAATTCCGAAAACAAGAAAATTTCCTCCTTTTTTGTTGGCAGTTTGCGAAAAAGACGCTATTTTTGCAAAAACAAGCGAAAAACTATAAAGAAGTAAGACATGATTGACGTAAAAGAGACATTGAAGAAGAGCGAGGCCCGCATGGAGTCAACGGCCCGCTACCTTGAGGAAGAGCTGTCGCGCATCAGAGCCGGGCGCGCCAACGTAGCCATTCTCGACGGAGTGCGCGTGGAGTCATACGGCAGCATGGTGCCGCTCAACCAAGTGGCCAACGTGTCAACGCCCGACGCCCGCACCATAGCCATCAAGCCATGGGACCGCAAGCAAATCAAGCAGATAGAGAAGGCCATCATGGACTCCAACGTAGGCATCACGCCCGAGAACAACGGCGAGGTGATTCGTCTCGGCATTCCCCAGCCCACTGAGGAGCGTCGCAAGGAGCTCGTAAAGCAGTGCGCCAAGATTGCTGAGAAATGCAAGGTGGAGGTGCGCAACGTGCGCAACGAGGTGAAGGAGAAACTGAAGAAAGCCATCAAGGACGGCCTCTCGGAAGACAACGAGAAAGACGCTGAGGACGAACTGCAGAAGCTGCACGACAAGTGGGTGAAGAAAATCGACGCCATCATGGCCGATAAGAACAAGGAAATCATGACCGTCTGACGACGCATCCGCAACCCAAAGAACAGTGAACGGACTTGTCGTCAAGAACACCGGCAGCTGGTACACCGTGCGCGCCGACGACGGCTCAATCGTGGAGTGCAAGATAAAAGGCAACTTCCGGCTGAAAGGCATACGGACAACCAATCCTGTGGCCGTAGGCGACCGAGTGCAGATAGCCCGCAACCAGGAGGGCACCGCCTTCATCACAAGCATCGACGACCGGCGCAACTACATCATACGCAAGTCGCAGAACCTCTCGAAGCAAAGCCACATCCTCGCTGCCAACATCGACCAGGCGCTGCTCGTTGTCACCGTAGCCCATCCGCAGACCTCCACAACATTCATCGACCGATTTCTTGCGTCGGCCGAAGCATACAGCGTGCCGGTGGTCTTGCTGCTCAACAAGACCGACCTGCTCGACGACGACGAGCGGCGATACAGCCGCATGATGTGCCAGCTCTACCAGACTGTGGGCTATGAGTGCCACGAGATAACGGCCACCAGCATTGCCCCGCTTTCCGCCGACACGACGCCTTCACCGGCCGACGGCTCCAGCCCCGACTTCCGCCAGCTGCTGGCCGGCAAGATCACTCTGCTCAGCGGCAACAGCGGCGTGGGCAAGTCGACGCTCATCAACAGTCTGCTGCCAGGCGCCAACCTGCGCACAGCCGAAATCAGCGACGCCCACGACACAGGAATGCACACCACCACCTTCAGCGAGATGCTCCCTCTGCCGTGCGGCGGCTACATCATCGACACGCCCGGCATAAAAGGCTTCGGCACATTCGACATGAAGCGCGAAGAGCTCTCCAGCTATTTCCGCGAGATATTCGAGTTTTCCAAGCAGTGCCGCTTCAGCAACTGCACCCACACCCACGAGCCTGGCTGTGCCGTGCGCGCCGCCGTAGAGCAGCATCTCATCGCCGAAAGCCGCTACCGCTCCTATCTCGGAATGCTCGACGACGAGGACGACGGCAAATACCGCGCCCCCTTCTGAAGGCACGCCCCTCCCAATACGGAAACCCAAAGCAAACCATCATAAAAAAAGAAGAGCCGCAACCAAGACTCCGCTCCCCGCCCGAACCCCGCAAGTTGCCACAAATCACAGAAAAAGGCGAAAAAACTTGCAAGTTTCGCATAAAAGCAGTAATTTTGCCCCCGAAACCCCTATAAGAATATAGCATCGACGAACAGCCACGGTCTTCCTGCGATACCATCGCCAGAGCCGAAGAACTCGCCGCTGAATAGACAGAGACAATATGAGCAAAGCAGCAATCCGCGATAACACGCCTCTAACCCACTGTAAACTAAGCGCTTACAGAGGGGGGGGTACTGCCGCACTCTAACATACTTATTACGCCATAGCCACAAGTCTGTCTGCGCCCTATAGAAGGGTTGTGGGCAGGCTTTTCGTATATACAGACAAGAATACAAAAAGATAAAATGAGAAACAAACGTTAC
>Ga0181612_165046_pt1 | contig 20476 bp, 12 predicted proteins | sample HoacroProtozoa21_FD_119630 | JGI IMG/M metagenome (GOLD analysis project Ga0181612, IMG submission 119630) | Hoatzin crop microbial communities from Cojedes, Venezuel. Combined Assembly of Gp0051906, Gp0051904, Gp0051908
CAGAAGAATGTTGATAAAACTGGTGTTTTCAGTTGTTGCTATGAAATCAAGGACTTTTTCCAGCTGCTCACATACAACTAATGAGTAGGTGTGCAGGAGCTGGAAGGGAGCATGGCCAGACAGATAGCCAAGCTGGCCAACGGAAATATTCCATATGGTGGACACCATGGTGAATTTATGAATGGGGGTTGTCTGGGGGGCATAAATCTGCTCTACTCATTTCCATCAGTTTGAATCCTCTCACCTAAGAGTTCAAACTTTTCTGGGAGTTCAGTCTATTTTGGGAGTTTTGCAAATTTTGCGAGTTTGGCATTCTGCTCCTGACTGTGAATCAGTCATCGGGTGGTGAGAAAATTGTACTGTATATAGTTTGTTTTGCATATTCATTATTATCACTATTATCATCATTATTATTAGTATTTGCTTTGTTGCATTGGTAAACTGTCTTTACCTCAACCCGTGAGTTTCCCCTTCTGTCCATTTCTCCTGCCCATTCCTCTGTGGTGAAAGGGGAGTGGTGAGTGAGCGGCTGTCTAGTGCATAGTAGCTGGTTGCTGGGTTATACTATGACACCTACTCATGTCCATGGGGCAATAAAATATTGCCATTTTATGCTACAGGCCCGGTTCAGTGCTTTGGGAAGAATTCTGAAGTATGACTTCAATCTTTCTCTTCTGGACAAAGGAGACTGTAAAAAATATGCTGTGCTCTATAAGACTAGATATTATTTGTGTACATTATGTATATATATATTTAAAATAATTTGGATTGTATTTTACTACTGTATAGTTTCACAGACATGATTTAGATAAACATGCACCTTAATAATCTCTGAGAAGTTTCAAGGGGGATTAGCCAATTGCCTGGAGTCGTGGTCGTCTTGCTGCTATAAAACAAGAACATTTGCTGAGAGGTTTGATTCTCATGGGTCCCTTCAGAGCACCTTTGGGAAAACAGTGGGGCAAGTGAGTTTGCCGTCTTTTAGTGTTAAACTTCTTTTTTACTGAGCTCATGAGCGTAGAATCCATCTATAAACTTTCTGAGACCTTGATTTGCTAGAGCCGGCAGCCAAAGATGACCAAAATTGTTCTTGCTCAGTATTTCTTTACGTTAAGCTTCTGATGAACAGAACAGTCAACTATCAGAAGGTATATTATTTATTAACTATACTCAACATATTGGGAAACCAAAATAAAAAATCTCTGTTTGTACTTCATGGCATAGTGGAGCACATTATTCTACCATGCAGTTCAGATCTGAAGAAATACCTCATAGCTATTTGCACTCATATTATGAATGTGAAATAAATCTCTCTACTGTCTTTGGAGTGCAATGGAGCAGAAGAAACCAATGTCTCTACGAAGAATCTTAATGTATGGCCAAATGTAAAACAGGTTTGCGATTTGAATATTTTCACCAACAGTGGTAATGTCTCCTAAACAAAGCCGAATCGATGCCTGCCAGGCAACCTGGAGACCAATACTGCAGCGTTGTTGCTCATTCTGTACCTTTTCTAGCAATAACATGGGAATTCACTTCTCAAATGTGTTATCTAGTACCACATTAGCCAGCCAGCAAATAATGACAAAGAATGCGACAAATCCAGTCTGTAGAAGCTGTGTGATGTTTTTAACAGTTTCCAGGATGATTCAGGAAGAACAGTAAAAATCATTGCTTATTTGATAACAGATGTGTTATAACAGTGTCTCATCTAGTTTTTGTTTGATTTGGATTATTCCCTTTTTCTGTGTTTTGAGGTCTCGTGACTTCAGAAAATGTCATGTTCATGTCTTTTCTAAAACATTTCTTATATAGGTATACCAGACTTCAATGGGGAAGTTATAGAGGACCCTCAATTGTATCACAGCTACCTAACAGCTGGCTTCAGCATAGATTTCTTGGCTGAAGATAGGAAGTTAAATATCTTTCATACCATGGAATCAGGTGAAAAGACTCGAAGTTTTCCAAAATTCTCCAGAATAACAGGTATGTGTTAAGGCTAACCAAAGAAAACCTCCCTATCTGTAATCTGCCTGTTTTTCTGCTGATAGCATATTTTTCAATATTTAAATATTAATGTCCTTTGGCAAGTGCATTAGGACTCAAGTGATAAATCTGAAACATATAGTTGCTTATCTCAAACATTAAAGTTAGGCTGATAGTCTCCTGAGTATTGGGGATTGACCGTACATACATTATTCATCCAAGAGGGTTACATGTCATTAAGCCCAGACCGATTTTCATTTTACTTTCTCATGTGCTGTAGGCAGCAGGACTAGGTATATATTGACATTTGCAAAGTGTATTGCAGATCAATATGATATACTTTAAGGTAGTCACAAACTTGTGAGAAAAAACTGCCCTTCATGAAGTAGGAGATTAGTGTCAGCGTTTTACCTACATATACACTCAATTCTGCTCTTTCTGTTGTAAAATTAGCTACTTTCATTTCAAGGCTGTCTATTCTGAGAGAATGGATTAAACGATATTTCTTTATTTCTCAAACATTTCCTTTCCTGCCCATGGTATCCCCTTTGGGCTTTCTGAAGATGCTTTGCCTACAGAATTCAGATTGTGCTTCTTTGGTACAACTCTGATGTCAATTTATTACTGCATCAGTCTGCTTATCTGTTGCATGGTCCACCAAAGGCAGCTGCCAGAGCAGGAGACCAGGGTGTGCTTTGCATTAAATTTCTGGTTCTAGTCTTTAAAGAAACATTTAGCAGTAAGTTTATCATGGTGCCTTCTGTAAAAATAGCAAATAAACATGGCTGCTACATCTCTATTGTAATGGAACCACGCAAGAATGTAGATCTGATCTTTGGACATGACTGCATTGAACTGAAAGTTGCTGGGGTGCACTAGGTGATGACGGTGACGTTGCCAGAGCCTGTCGTGTACTGACTGACTGGCTGTAATACTGCTGAAGAAGACTACAGTACTAAGAACTACAACTACTACAATACTAAGACCAGAATGACTGTTATTGCTGCACTGATGCCGTTGCCTCTTAGAGCCCTTATACTAAATGCAAAGCGGATCTCACATCACCTGCTTGACTCCTCCTTTCTTATTTTGACATGTAGGGCAGCAGAATCAGAATTACTACATGAACAAAATTTTCTAGGAATGCAGTAGGTGTTTTAGGTTTTGCTCTGTCACTGACCTGCCATAAAGAGAACCTGCCAGGCTGGAAATTCTGGAAGAGAATGTTTCATAAAGTTCCTTGGCTTCTACATAACCCTGCACTTTTATGTCCTTGTTTTCTTTTGAAAGTGACTGCACACAGAGTGTCTCGGAGCATGTAAACATACTTTAGCTGCAGCTGAAACAGAAAGGAAATCTAAGCTTACTGATATGCTTGCATGTTTGAACTATGACTAAGGCCTACAAAGTTATGTTTCTTTCCATTGCTTGGTATTTTAAAAAACTTTCTATTTTTCTTAAGCTGATACAAGAATAATCACCGTCATCAATGATCTGAAAATTCTGCCAGGCAATTCCTCCCTCCTTGTAACTAGAGATCCCTTACGTGACTGTAATGATCATATGCAGCAAGCTGTGATGTTAGCATTTTGTCTATAAAAGAAATATAGGACCTAGATCTGCTCTCAGAGAAGTCAGCAGGTGATTCACTTGCTATTAACACGTGGGGGAGGAGGATTGGGTTGAAATTCTCATGATGGAAAATATGTAAGATCTCCTATGTATTTCTGACAGGTACTCAAGACATATATTTTTGGTGTGTTAGATAGAGAATGCTTTTGTTTATGGGACTAACAATGCCAAGACAATTTCCCAGCAAAATGTTCTGATTTTGTTATTTATGGTTTGTATTATAACTTCTGCTGGAAGCGTCTGTAAAGATATGCAGCCGTGAATGCATATTAACAGTCCCTGCTCCACAGGATTAAAAGTCTAATGAGACAGCACAGATGGTGGATGTGGAGGATCATGGGAGTAAGAGCTGAAGGGTGTATTTTAAGAATGGCCGGAATGGAACCCAAACGTCCAGGTCTGCCACCTTGGAGCAACAGAACTCCACCAAATGCTGGCATCGTTCCCTCTCGACACCTTGATTCGTTCAGTTCAAATGCCTGAACTCTACAGGCACCATTTTTGTTTCTGTACTGAAAGCCCTTCAAGAGAAGGACTATCTGTATTGATTATTTCTGCAGAACAAGTTCTGCCTCTGTCTACTGGGGAATTCACCCATGCGTCAAAAGTTCTTCTGTCTGTAGCACATCTTGTAAGAATCATCCACGTGCCAAAGTGCAGGGGATAATCATAGAATCATAGAATGGTTGGGGTTGGAAGAGACCTTATAGATTTATTCTAGTTCCAACCCCCCTGTGAAGGAATTGTTTTAGAATGAGTTTTAAAAAACCCAAGCAAACTCTTTTACAATTTTCTTCCGGTTATAACTCATGCTATGTTACTGGAGAGCCACAGCTGAAAAATGTGTAGTAGTTACACTTATAGGAAAAGCTCCACAATTTGTTACTATTTTTATTTAGAACTAACAGAAAAACACATTGCCTGGCTATAACGGGGGGCTTTTAGAATGGACCCCTGAAGATATATCCTATCTAGAAGTCAGTTAGCTTGCCCAGTGTTCAATGGGAAATGGTGAACAAGTATGATCTAATAATTATATCAAGATTAGGTGGGACACTTATGAACATGGATATATACGTAGAGAACAGAATTAGATGACTGAACAAGTATGAACATCTCAGATCTCTAAGTTCCTCTGGTGATGTGATATGATATCAGGCTTATGCACTAGGCTATGGACCATTTTCCAGGGTGAAATGTTCATTGGCCTTGAGGCCGTAAACAAAGACCTCTTCTTCTAAGCGTCTACAGTCCATTATGTCATAATGTGCATGGGACTCTTATCATGTGAATAATATTCCAGTTAAATATAATAGAAATATATTTTTTTTAAGTCCCTGAACACCAATTTACTTGATATATTGTAAAGGCTCCAAAAATGCCTGTTTCTGAATCATTACAGTCAATTGGACTCTTAACTGGTGTAGTAAGGAGCTGAGAATTAAACTGTTCCCAATTAGGCTGTAAAAAGTATTTTATAAATGAGAAACACACTAGTGATTTGAAGCCAACTTAGAAACAGAGCACTACTGTTTCAAATACAGGACTGAGATGGGAGGGTAAAGGGCTGTTTCAAGAATAGCAGCTTTATACTTCATATGCTTTTATGTTCGAATAAGCCATTATGTTATTCAAAATCCACTGTAATGATTGTATTGGAAGGGGGTAAGAACATGGCAACTCACTTTGTCTGCAAATGGCCAAATAAACCCAGCACATGGCTTCTTTCTGAGAAACTATATCCAAACTTTGCCTTTCTCAGGTTCACCCTCTTATTTGCAATCTTGCTGCAGCTACCAACAACTCTTTCAACTCTGAATGCGTGTGGAATATGCCTGGATTACTTCAGTAGGCGTTGCGTGTCCCTGAGTACTTGTTCTTAGTGGCTGTTGCTCAGCCACAATGCAAAGCCAAAGCCCTGATGCATTTCAACCAAAATTGGTCAGGAATGTGTTCAGATACCCAGGTTCAAAGGGCTTTGAAACAGGTAGAAGGTCTCTGAGCTCAGAGAAGGGCCCTGCTTAAGAAAGATCATGCTGAGGGTCAGAAAAAGTCTCTAGTGATGCAGCTGACCCTCTGACTCAGAGCTGATGACTGGGTCCATGCCTGCAAGCAAAGCATTGAAAAGATACAGCTTAACTAAACTAAGACTGTGTCCTGCGGTCTGCCCTTCACTTAGCAGCGGGAGTGCATTTTCTGTGCTCCTGAATGCACCTTCCTACTTAGTTTTAGCCTAAAAGAAAACATTTTGTGTGCTCCAGGATGGCTCTGTAACATGATGCAAGGGTTTGTCTTCTTTTGAAAACTTCTTTCCCCATTATGCTTCATTGTCAGTGATTGTTTACTTTGATTGAACCAAAAAACTGCTGACCCAGCACTACGTTTTGTAGTGGGCTCCTATTAACACTACAGATAAAAGGTCTTAGAAAAATAAACAAAATGACAGCTGCAGAAATGTTTGCATCATAAAAAAATGAAGCTGAAGTTTCCTGCACTGCATATTAAATAGCACAAATGACTGAAAACTTTCTGTATTATCACTTCAATACTCATAACCTCATTCTAGCAGCAGATAGGCCTATTACCATCCTATTGATACTCTTGTCCAGGGTGAACTGTTCCTTCTGTCCTCATGATGGCTCTAATTTGTCTGTGTTCAAGACCAAACTGAGGACAAACATCTATTTAGAATGACTGTCTCTTGCAGCAGCCACTGCGAAATGCATTAACTGGACTCTTATTTCTGACAGCAGATGTTTTGTGTCTTCTGTTTGTGTTTTCTGGGTGCTTCAGGAGAATGAGAAGTCGCTGACTTTGATAGTCTCAGCCCAGCTCTGTAGCTCTTATCCATGTGAGCTCTCACAGGCAGTATAGCTTCGTACAATGGCCAGCACTGCAGGTCTTGGGATGTTCTCAAACTGAGAGTCTGGAGATCACAGAGGAAACAGGCACCCACTGGAACTAAAGGGCATATGAGGATGCTTTATTTGCCGTGATAGTGCTTTTGGACAGTTTCATGACCCAGAGAATCACACTGAGAAGTACAGTTAACAAGCTGGTCCATGAAGTGTGACTACAGCAAAGGTGTTCTAGAAATTATGAGTGTTAGTGTAGTTCCACTGTCCGCTGAAATTTGGAAATTGCTGACCTCCATAACTGCGACACAAGTTAAGACTAATTTTCAGCGTTACAGAGATATGTTCCCTGAGTCTGCTCCTTAATGTTTGATGTGGTTTGGTATCAGCTGCGACCAAGTACTTCTCAAAGGTCTGCAGTTTAAAATTAAACAATCACTATTATTTTTTTTTGACATCTATCGCTTATATCTCATTTATTAATGATAGTGAGCAAAGATCATAAAACCACACCACCAGAAAATACAGGTGACTATGGATGGGGACTAAAAAAGCATTTGCATTCTTAGCTGGAAAAAATTAAAATTTGGATATTGGCAGAGTTGCCTACTGGCATAACACAATTTCATGTTTATCCTTTTCAATACTTTTAAAATATAGTGGGTCTTTGAGATTTTAAAATTATTATAGATTTACATACACAAAATTTTTAATCACATCTGTGTCTGATTTCTTTTGCTTTTGAAAAATGGGGCTGAGAAATATTTTTTCAAGTAGAGATGGTTATTATTTATCAAAATATTCAAATATTAGATAAACATCCTTTTTTCATATCAAGCTTCTGAATATTGTTTAGTAGAATAGAAAGCAAAAATACAAAGCCTCGATTTTCTACAGAACTTTGAAAAACACAACAAATTCCCAGATATGGAGTAGTGGAAAACAGAATTTGCTGAAAAACTAATACTTTTCTGTATAATAGATATTCTGATTTGGCTTTAATGATTTAAGTGATTTAGATTGTAAAGACAAATGCTTTGATGCTACAGAGAGAGGTGCATTAGTAATCCCTCTTTATAACTCTATTGGCTCAGTAGCAGTCTGTGGACTATTGACATCTTGTTGGCAAGACCGGTGCTAATGCAATACATTGCAAAAAACCAAACCTTTTTCTGACTCTTCTGCATCAAAGTCAAGCTGAAAGAGGCACCTGTTCACAGTAAAGGAAATATAAGGACATGTTATGACCTTGACATCATTTTTCAAGTCTTCTACTGGAACCAGCCACTTTGTGAAGGTTTGCCTCGAATTTTTGTGCTTAAAACTGGCTCTGTGGCTGCTCAGGGAAGTCCATGGTGACATGGGAGGTTGTGGAGTCTCCTTCTCTGGAGATATTCAAGACCCACCTGGACAAGGTCCTGCGCAGCTTGCTGTAGGTGACCCTGCTTCAGCAGGAGGGTTGGACTAGATGACCCACAGAGGTCCCTTCCAATCCCTACTATTCTGTGTTTCTGTGATTACCCGCTTTAAAGTGGCTACTCCGTTGACATGTGATACAAAGCTCTCCAAGAGAAAGCTTAAACTTGGGTGAAGGAAGCAACGTGGAACACGCAGGGAAGAAGCATCAGCTGAAGCAGCGAGTACAGAGCAACCGTGTCTTTAACAGGATTCGACTCGGAAAACGGTTATCGGCCTGCTGGATATCTACGGGTTTGAAGTGCTGGACACAAACAGGTATCAGCCGTTCCCGAGGCATGGGGTAAAATGGGGGGCATGTGCTGCAGACCTGTGTGGCTCCATGAGCGTACTCTTGTCCTGCAAGGCAAGCCGCAGGTGACTGCAAAATCAGAGTGCACCGGGTCAACTGAACCCTCTGGTGAAAGCTTGGACTGCTCGCCCAGAGCTGAGCCGTTGGCACAACAGTGGGGGAGGAATGGATGGGTTCGATCTGTAGCGAAGTGGGTTGTCTGGCTTCAAAACAGTAGGTAGTGGTGGGAGAAGTAAAACTGTCCACGAAATAAAGAAAAACTAATGCTCATTTAACCCCTCTGAAGCTTTGAGCAGTTCTGCATTAATTACTGTAATGAGAAGCTCCAGCAGCTGTTGATTGAGATGACCTTGAAAGCAGAGCAGGAGGAATATGAACTGGAAGGAATAGAGGTAATTTGTTATTTCCCCCCTCCCTTTTTTCTTTGAACTGCCATTACACTGAATGCTTTTGATCGTCAGTGAAGATGGCATCCTGCTTTTTTCTTTTTATAGTTTGCATTGTTCATGTGGGAAGTACAAGACAGCCGTGGGTCTCATTCTGTAACCCTTCTTGCAGTGTAATTTAGCCTAGATTTAATTTGCATCACCTAAGAAAGGAGTAGGACGTGCCCCAAAGGTCGGGTCAGCGGTGACTCTTTCCCCAGCAGCTCAGTCAGTCCCAATTCACTACACTGATCTTTTTAGTGGAATGGGAGCCTGGCTTCAAAAATCTTAAAAATTGCAAGGAAAAGATCTTTTCTTCCTTTTTTTTCTCTTATTTCCAGTGGGAACCAATTCCATATTTTAATAATAAGATCATCTGTGACCTGGTTGAGCAGAAGCATAAAGGAATCATCTCCATTCTGGTAAGAACAGAATTCCTCCTGCTTAAATTAAAATGCCTGCCTGTGCCCTACTGTAATGGTCCATAATTGTATTTTTTTCCTCTAATTGTGTGATCTGTCTGCATTATTCAAAATGTAAACAAATAGACCCTCTAAACAAAGACCCAGAAGATTAAGGTAGAGGATCTGCTTGCTAGAGAGCTCTGGGTTTTAAAGGCAGCGTGCTGCTTCCACAGCAACTCTGGGCGCTTGAGAAGGCAGACCTAGGTCATGCTCTCCACATCCTGCCTGGAAACACTGAGACATGGGAGGTACCTGCAGCAACCTGGCTGCCTGTAGTCAGCAACAGGGATGGGACCCAGGCTGCTTCTGGGTCCTGGTAGGGAGACTGCAGAACCCCAGGCGTGCTTCTCCATAGCCACCTGGAGCCGGGTGTCCAGGCTCCTGTAAAGACGAAAGAGGACAACTCGTCCCATCTATCTGCTGACGTGACTTGCAAGCCTTGATGCCTGATGCTTCAGAAGGGCTCAGCTAGGAGAGGCACCCGGGAGCTGCCTCCTTCCTCCCCAGCTGCAGATCTTCCTCTTGCTCCCTTGCCCTGCAGTTGTTACTGCTCCTAGAAACACTGATCTGAAGAAGATCCTCTTTGTGCCTTCACAGGGATACTGGGAGCGATGGGAGAGGCTGAAGGCAGCTCTCCTCAGAGCCTTTACCCAGAAGCTTGTTCCCCAACGCTGAGTAACGCTTTTTGCTTTGATAAATGTGCAGCTCCACGGGGAGGAGTCTGAACACACAAGCTAACTACCGCAACGATATTTTCTTGAACACGAGCCCTAATTAGTAAAAAATCAAGTAATCTTCTTGTGGAGACTTGTAGCCAGACTGGAAGCTGAGTTGTCCCTTGCCACCACCTCTGACATGTCCACAAAGCTGGGAATTTCTGTCACCTCGGTACAGGAGGCCAACGATTGGTACATCGTAATCCAGAAAAGGTGCTGCTGGAGCTCAGCGTTAGCTTCGCGGTGCAATGGATTGCTCTCTCAGGCGTGGCTTTTCCACACAGAGTACAACTGGGCGAGCAGGGGGAGTTGTGTTTCTCAGGTTAGAAAAAAGTATTCTGTAACCTTGTCTTCCCCCTCCAACTCTGCGATTCATCCAGGCCAAGAGTCCTTCCGGTCCTTCTGGATGCTGGTGTCTAACAATGTCATCTTTCTCGCTGGCTTTGCTGAAATGAACTACAAATAACAAAGGAGGAGGCAGGGCATTGCCAAATTTGGAAGAAAAAGCTGGATTTGACTTGACGTAATTTATCTTGACAGTTCTACTGAAAACAGAAAAACAAAGCTCTAAATTTAACTAGGAAATTGCTCGTATTAAGTAGAATTCCTCTCAAATTGTAACCAAACTCGTTGACTTTGCATAACAAAGTTTGCACTAAGTAGTAGTGAGGAGGGAGTAGCCTGTTCAGAGCAGCGTTTGATCCGGTGCCTGCTGTTCCAGGATGAAGAATGCTTACGACCTGGTGAAGCCACAGATTTGAGCTTCTTGGAAAAGCTGGAAGAGAAAGTAGGAGATCATGCCCACTTCGTGACGTATGCATTTACGCTCTGTATCCTACCGCAGAGGAAACTCTTCCCATCTCTTATCCATAACAGAATATCAGGGAGGGAACAATTTTGGCTTTGTAACAAAGAAAATCAAGCAGCCCATCCGCTGTCTAACGTTGTAATGAGCTGTGCTGGTAGAGTACGACCTGGGGTTCTGGGGAGGTGGTGGTGGGGTTCCTGTCTCTTTAGCAGTGTGATACTGCTCTTTAGTTTCACACCATGCTCAAATTAGGGACTGATCCTGTAAAGACTAGATGGCTTTGGCCCATGAGGGTTAGATAACCTTGGCTGTAGATGGCTTTGTCCCCCACTGACTCCAGGGAAAGCTGAAGGTATGATGACAAGGAGCCTAGTGCCCCACGCTGTGTGGGGTACATAAGCATTTTTTAAGGGCCCATCTCAATATGTGTGAGCTTTGGGTATGAAGAGAGAGGAATCACAACCCTGCTCAGATCTCCCAGATGAGTGGCATTCTGGTTAATGTAGCTTGTAGCATTTTCAGCTGTGGTTTTGGTGGCAGATGAAGGCATCGGTGCTGGGCTGTTCCGGCAGCTCCCAGCAGAAGCCTGGTGAAGGGCTTTGACAAGTCATCAATTCAGAGTCACGCTGCTGAATTGTCACTGTTTCTACGTATCTGAAGTTCATCACAGCCAAGTAGAAAATTTGTAGCCAACTTCCTTGTCACCACAATGTGCCTTCATACTGTTCTGCCTGATTAAAAGCTTTAAATAGCAGCGCTAGAGCTGCTTAAATGGGATCTGTACTTGGCGATGCTCTTGGAAGGGAACTTTGATGTACTAATGTGCTGTTGTGACACACGACTCTGCTGTCAGTGACTGCTTGCAAAGCTGAAACTCAAACTGTTAAGTTGCTCCTTTTTTTCTTTCTTTTTTTTTTTTTTTGTTCCCCAGGAGTCCTTGCCTTCTAAAATTTTCCTGCTATTCTTGAAAATTTTGATTCCTCCTTTGTATTTGGGTTCTTGTTTTAGGGCAGAATAACTCAGACAATACTTCCCTCCCCCTCCCCCCCAGCTTCACATTGAAATTGAGGAAGCTGGTGATCTTTTCTTCACATAGGCAATGAGCATGGATTTAAATGAATGTTACGGGAAGAAATCTTCATATTTCTGGGAAAGATGATCATTGACAAATGGCAATGGGTCATGTTCTGAGGAGCTTATGGTAGCTGACTCCCATTCTCTGCTGCCAGCTGTTCAGAATGGACAGATAGATGATAATTTGATTATGGGCTGTAACTGTACAGTCAGAGCCACGTCAGTAGGAACAAACACTAGGCTCCCAGCTCTCCTACAGCTGCTTTTTGCGCAGGTGACTTGCTACAGGCTGAGGAAGCCTGTTTGCTGCTCTTCCTCTTGGTGTGTGTTTTGTTTTCCCTGCAGTCGCAAGCTTGCCGACCAGCGAACACGGAAATCCATTGACTGGGTGGATTTCCGCCTCCTTCACTACGCAGGAGAAGTCACCTACTGTGCTGTTGGTGAGTGTGAGCAAAGCGCCAGCCTAGAAGTTACCTGAGCTCTTAAGCCAATGTAGTAGATGTTAACTTGATGGGACGATGAATTATAAAACATCTCCCTGCTGAAGGCACTGTCACTTGGAAGTCTTAAAAGTGAATGCAGGGAGAATTTTGAGGCTACAAATGTCCAGATTTTGTGATAAAGTGTGTAGCCTCAAAAAGAATGACTTTTTTTTTTTCAGGATTTCTGGAGAAGAATAACGATCTACTGTACAGAAACCTGAAAGAGGTAAGAACAAAAAAGGGTGCTGTTCTGTTACGTTACTTTGCTTGAAGCAGAAATGTGCTACAGAGATTAAACAGATTTTCTGCAAAAAGCAACAACATCTATTCCTCCTTCGTGATGCTCGCCAGGCATCTGAAGGCGTGTCCTTGGAGCTGTGCTGCTCGAGCTCAGGAGCATCGCAGTGGGAAGAGCAGGGCTGCTGAGTCAGGCACCTTCCCCTTTCTCCTACTCCAGGTGCTGTGCAACTCGAAAAACGGCATCGTTAGAGACTGCTTTTTACTCTCGGAACTCGACAACAGGAGGAGACCAGAGACGGTGAGTTGCGTCTGGAGTCTTAACTTTGAATATGAACTCAACTTCCAAGTCTTGATTAAACCACTGATCATCCTGTCCTTAGTCCTGAATTCAGGGGAGTGTTTTGCTGGTGTTACACCCCTGCTAGCTTCCTGGTGGTCGAACAGTGATGTTGCTGAGGCGGCAGCTAGCAAAGTGACTTACCTCGATGTCATTATTAATGCATCCTTCTGAAACGAGCCCAGGCCAAGCATCCAGCCATAGGCAGCTTCCAAAGGGCTGCCTTGCGTGTCCGGCTGCATCCAGGGGTTCAAATATTCCAGCTAAGCACTCTGTCCAGGTAACTTATGACTGACTACGCTTCAAAAGCTCTGCGGTACTAATGCCTACATCAGCCTTTCCCTTACAGTTTTAAGACGGTTGCGGGGAGTGAGTTGATTTCAATTACTGCAGCGACGAGTTGCAACGCTAAGAAAGTTCTTTCAATGTCGTCTTAGGTTGCAACCCAGTTCAAAAACAGTCTGACGAGTCTTATAGAAATCCTGATGTCCAAGGAGCCTTCTTACGTCCGATGCATTAAACCGAATGAGAACAAGGAGCCTGGTAAGACTTGGGCTGAAGACACAGTCGAGATAAAGGAATGAAGCCAGCGAGACTTTTGCTTGTAGCTAGGCACAGCCTATATATATGCTGTATATATGCTCTGTGTGTGTGCATACACATAAAAAAATATTAAAAAATCTTAGTTAAGCTAGAAGCAAAGTTATAACCTTGGATAACTGTCGATTTGCTACCTTCCTTTCTTGTCCCACTGCATGGACAAGTGAGTGAGCTTCCACAGACGGTGTTTACCGGCAAATGTGTGTTCTCGCTACAGGGAGGTTTGATGACCATCTGATCCGACACCAGGTGAAGTACCTGGGCCTGATGGAGCACTTGCGGGTGCGACGAGCCGGCTTTGCGTATCGGCGGAAGTATGAACTCTTCTTGCAAAGGTAAGTGGAGATGCCTTGTCCTCTAGCCAGGGAAACCTGCCCTCCCACGGGGGCTGCAGAGCAAGACTTATTCAGATGTCAAGTCCCAGTGACAGGAGCTGTGGAGGTGTCAGCAGACACCCTTCTGCATCAAAGATAACCCTTGTTTGTCTCTTGTCTGTATCCATTTTGATCTGCTTTGGCATCCTCTGCCTTGAATAGACCAGTAGGAGTTTGGTGGGGAGAGTTTCAGGAAGGGGTTCCTCAAACATCAAGCCATTCGTGTGGATGTCTTGCTGATCTTTCAGGTATAAATCCCTCTGTCCGGCTACCTGGCCACACTGGCATGGGCCAGCAGCTGAGGGTGTGGAGAGGCTCATCAAGCACATTGGTTACAAGCCGGAGGAATACAAATTAGGAAGGTAAATTCCCTTTCACGGGCTGTGGACTCTGCTGGTTGGCCGCATGGTGCTTGCCCTGTTTGATCCCCTGTCCTGTCTGTCCGCAAGCCACCACATGGGCCTTCCTGGAGAGCTGCAAGATGCGGTGGTGTGAACAGAGCCCTTTGGCTTGGGCTGTGCTTGACCGTGTGAATGGGGCGGACCTGCCTGGGTCTGCAAACCTGACAGCTTCTGATTAATGGCTTCTTTAGAACAGGCCAAAGTAACCTCTCTCTGAAGGTATGCAATGCACAGGAGCAAGGAGGCAGGTTAAAAGCCCCCATGCATTGGTTTCCTCTTCATTTTTACCCTCCTGTTTCCACAGAAGCTTGAATCCAGCCAAGTTTCTTCCATCTCTGGGTTAGGGGAGATGGGCTGCCTTGCTTCAGCTCCAGGTCTCCCTGCGTGCTTGGGCTGCCAGAGGCAATTTGCCTGTCTTAGGCTTGGGTTTTTCTCCTAAATGCCTTTTACAACCGCTCCTGCACCACAGCCTTGTCCTCCCTGCTAAGGACAAGGCTTGGGGCAAGGCAGGGCTCTCTAATGTCACCACCAACCTGTGGCTATCCAGATCCGTGAATTAGTGTCTAGGATAGCGGCTAAGGCAAGGAAAGCTGTTTTTTACTGCGTTTCAGCTGCTTATCCTGAGCTCCATAGCTTCTGTGAAGCTTGCAGGGATGCCAGCGTTGAGAATTACAAGTTGTATAAGGGCAGAGGTCTCCACACTGCACCTTCTGGGGCACCTGGGACCTTGCGCAGCGACTGATGTTTGCTTCCTTCCCTCTCCCTGCCGCCCTTCGCCGAGTCCTCTGCACCCTTTCGGGACGTGCTGGCTGGCTGAATGAAGAGTGGTCGTGGAAGGAGATGTAACTTGTCAGCGTGGCAGCTGTTGGAGGACTCAGAGCCTGGTTAGGGCAGCTGAAACAGGGCCACTGCGAATAAGCTGTTCATGGTCTCTCTTTCAGAACCAAAATATTCATTCGTTTCCCAAAGACTCTGTTCGCTACTGAAGACGCGTTTGAATTCAGGAAGCACCTGCTAGGTATGGTGCCAGTTCCCTGCATCTATAGACAGGGGCTGGGTGAACCGTGTTGCTGGGCTCCCAGTTCACGAGGCAGATGCACCACGGTGAGAGCCAGGACCGCTGGTCTGCGTAGCTCTGGGGAGTCCAAGGAAAACTGAGTGGTCTTTTGCTTGGGTGGGGTGAAACCACTAGCTATAGTGCATGAGTTCTGGATACATATCTCCTCTAGAGCTCCTCGGTCCTACCAGTAACTGTTGGTCCATGTCTAGATGTGCTGAGTACCTTTCCCTGGGACTGGGATAGCACCCGTCTCATCCTAGTGCTACCTGTTTGTACCCGCTCGAATCGCAGAAACGCGTGGGGCTGCCGACGAGCACGTCCACCTAAGCGGGGCTGCTTCTGGCCCCACTGGTGTGTTGGCACCCTTGTTCTGCGGTGCTCATGCAGACCCTCCCGTGCCTTGGCACGTGGTGTCTGACCACTGGTGATGCTGTCCGTACGAGCAATGTCTCTGCTTTTCCTGCCAGTTTCAAGACTACAGGCCAAATATAAAGGATGCCTTGGAAAGCGAGAGTACAAGAAGAAGAGAGCAGCAGGTACGGGCTCTGGTGTCGAGGATTCTCTGCTTAGGGCCATGCTTGCCAGCAGGACGTGTAGCTTTGGGAGGTCACACATCCATGTTGCTGCAGATCGCGCTCGCAGCTTCCCTGCAGGCTGTGGGCGCTGGGGGCTGACGCAGGGGCCAGCTGTATGAGGAGCACTCGCAGAGGTTCCTCTAGTTCTGTTCAGCTCCTCAACCATCTGCTGCTCTTGGTGTCACCCAGGCATCAGCTGGGCGAGCGGCTCTGTGCAGCAGCGGCACCCTGTGCTGCTGCACCTGCGGGGATGTTCTGGGGTACCAGGGGGTTGCTCGTTAACTGCCGGGGAGAGGAACCCTCCCACCACAGCAGACAGGCTGATAAATAATGCTTCAGGCTCAGAGGACAGCTTCGAGATGAGCTGCTTGCTGTGTGTAGGGGACAGCGGGAGGCTGAATGATGACAAGGTCTGGCACTGCCTTGGTGTTGAGCTCCACAGTGCAGGTGGTACCGGATCAGCCGGTTATGATGGAGAAGAAAATCTTCTAAACTTCTTACTGTGAAGTTCAGCTGATGGGAGGAGCTGCAAAAGAGCCAGTTATAGCTTCTGCTATGTGAGTTTAAAGGGTGGCATGGCACTGGACCTCTGATACTAACACAAGGACCTGACTCACCCTTGCAGCTATCAAGCTGGAGGCTTGTTGGCGAGGAGCACTGGCGCGGAAGGAGGCCAAGAAGAGGACGTGGGCGGTTCAGATAATCAGGAAGTAACTATCGCTGCATGGTGGTCATGGGGAGGGTTGTGGGTGGTGGGTCACAGCCTGGTGATGGTCTCTGGGCAAGGAGTCCAGAGCACTGACGGTGCAGGGAGTCTAAACCATCTCCTTCACACCCATTTCTAAGCTAACGTTGTAGGTAGGAGGATGGTTGTCAGAGGGGGGTTGGTCAGAAAACCTGTCACCTCTTCAGGAATTCTCCGACTTGCACCAGCTTTGGTTGCTCTGCTGGTTTGTATTGTACGAGGGATCTCCAAGCCAATCCTTTGTTTGCCTGTCCATTCTTCATATATGGTCCTCCATCTCATCTAACTTAAACCCAGCTCCTGAGTACTGTGTCAGGAGTAGTGCCGATCTTCATTTTTGACTCCAAAGCACTGTATTTTGGTCAACAAAACTTGGAAAAGAAATGTTAATATTTGGAATATTATAAAGCTTAAGGCTTCCATTGCTGTAACATGGGTGACAGCGTTCCCGAGTTGGCATCAATGATCTGTTAGCCTGTCATGTGCCTTCTGTGACTTGCCTTTCACTTCCGTTGATTGCTGGATGTAATGTGTAAGTTCTGGCTTGGACATGTTCTGTAGGTTCATAAATGGCTTCATCAATCGGAAGAAACCCCTTTGCCCAGAGAACGTCAGGTTTGTGCAGCTTGTGCAGTACAACTACTTGATGAAGCTCAGAGACCACGTTCCAAAAAACGTCTTGGACAAGAGCTGGCTTCAACCTCCTTCCATCCTGGAAGAGGTGAGGGTTGCCGCAGGCTTCGGGAGCGGGGAAGATGGCTCCTGTTCTCTGGTCAGGGGTGTGCATGCTTCATGTAGGAAGGGAGCAGTGGTCTTCTGCTGGCTTGTTCTCTGTCCAGGCATGGTGGTGGAGCCTCTGGAAGACCCTGAGATCCTCTGCGCTTGGGGGACAATGGGAGTGGGAGGAATGGTGCCACTGCTGAAGTTTCTGAGGGAAAGGAGGGAGCTTGGTGCGTTTGTTTTAAGCAATGGGAAGGAAGAGGCACTGGTGGAAAAGTGAACTTCTGAGCCCTTAAAGACACAATTAATCCCTCGATGTTTGAAGCTTGCGGCACAGATAGACCTGTGGCCTTTCATCTTGTTGGGGCTTGGGCAGGACAGGCAGCCTCAGTGCATGAACCGGACAAACTCTAATGGCTTCCAGCAGAACCCTTACTTGGAAACAGCTGCTGGCATCTGCTCTGGGCCCCCGGTCCTGCCCGCAGCCTGGCTCGGGCCCAGAGCAGATCACTCCCGCACCGGCTGTGGTCGGGGCTTGGTGGGCGAGGTGGGACTGGGAATTAGAAAGCTCGGAGGGAAGGTCAGGTGAAGAGCAGTGCTAGTGGCACGCTTGCTTGCACCGGGCAAGGGTTTGTTGGGACTGCAGCGGGAGCTGCTCCCACAGCTTCACTGCTTTTTTTTCTTTTTCTTTTTTTTGCTTTTTTTAATGTAGACATCTGAGATGCTACAGAAAATCTGCGTGAGGAACCTAGTAAGGAAATACTGCCGAGGTGTTACTGCTGAGAGGAAAGCGCAGGTAACGACTACGCGGAATGCAAACACGCGAGTTAAAACCCGCTGTGCCTGGGTGATCCCTGCGAGCTGCCCGAGAGCAGACTGACGGACCCCGCTGACGGACCGCGGCTCCCCTCCCCGGGCAGACAGAGCCTGGTGTCAGCTGCTTGCTTTGGTGGCCCTTGCAACGTACGGCGCGGTCCTCCTACGGACGCATGGGTCTGAATCTACTGATAATAATCTTTATATTTAATTATAAATTATTATATTATTTATTATTTATTATAATTATGTATTATCTTCAATTATAATAATAATCTATTGAATCTGATAATTAGAACTGCACTTCATATAATGATGGTTCTTTGCTAAATAAGAAAAATCTAAAGGGGCTACTTAGTCCCTACTACCCCTTCATCCGGTGTAAGGCAGGAGTAACCTAGAGGTGTTGGAAGCAACGCAGCGTGACTCGGGTAGGTACTGCACGAGGGCAAGGATGATGCTGTGCGGTGACAGCTGCTGACGTGACTGACGGGAAGCTCTGAGAGTGACGGCTGTCCCTTCTCGAAACAGTTACAGCAAAAAGTGGTAGCGAGCGCCGTCTTCAGAGGGAAGAAGGAGGGCTACGTGCAGAGCATCAACCAGCCTTTCGCGGACACCCGACTGAGTGAGTACCCAACAAACCCCCAAAGGACTCGGCCACGTGTCCCTTGCTCGGGGAAAGTTCTCTTTGACAAAACAGATTCAGTTTCTAAGAGAAGCTCCTGTCTGACGGAGGTAGCATCGCCTGCTGCGGTGGGGTCCTACCTTTGGGATTCCCTTGCCCTGTCGTGCTTACTGCCACCAAACGCGGTGATCGATCCTCCAGACCTGGTTCTCAGGCTGGGGGTACCTGGGATCCCGCTTGGGACAGAGCCGTAAAGCCAAGCGAAATTCCCTGGGGGGCTGGGAGGGGTCGGGGAGGCTGAGCGGGGACCGGAGCTGCTGGGAAGGAGAGGCACGGATCTTGGGAATCCCTGTGGTCGGTGTGAAAGGCACGGGAAGAAAGCCCCAGCCGTGCGTTGGGAGGGCGAGGGGTCTGGGAGGCTGGGCGGGGTGTGGGCGAGGGGCTGGGGCCGCGGTTGGAAGCTCCCGGAGAGCTCCGGCTGGAGCACTGTGCGGAAGGGGAAACGCGCGCGGCGCTTCTCGGCACGAGTCCTTCTGCGCCGGGGGCTGAGCCGTGAGCAGACCCCAGCACAGCCAGTAATGCCCAGAGCGAATGACTTGGAGGGCAGGAAAAAAATCACTGAAATGGGTTTTGGAGTAGCTGGAGGTGGACAAGGGGACAAGGGCTAATGGGACGAAGACAATTAATGCAGCTCTGGTGTTTTGCTGGTGGGAGTGCTGGCTGTCTGTCACCTACCATCTGTCTGTCTTTCTGCTTTGCCCCTCAGAGGAGAATGACATCAACCCCAAAGTACTGCAGCTCATCCACAGCGAGAAGATCAAGGTAAGGGAGGGCCGGCTGGAGCTTGGCAGCCCTCGACCCGGCTGCGTGGGACCCCGGAGCCGGTCGGTCGCGCGGATGGCGATCTGCCATGCCCCAGGCTGCCCCGCAGCCGTGCCTTGGCGGCAAGGCAGGCTGCTGAATAGCGGGGCAGCGAGAGTTCCCTTGCTTTTACACTGCAGACAGGTCTCAAAACACACCTAGACAAAAATTATTCAAGATTGCTTTTAATAAAAGCTTAAAAAACCCCATCATTAACCCCGTTTGGGCTGTAACAGGCAGGGGTGTGCACTGCACTTCCCGTGGCCATGGCATAGAGGGCACAGGTACGCCGTCTTTCCCAAAGCTCGGTTCCGCCATCTGAATTTCCCAGTATAAAAACCCCAGCTGACCAGTAGAGGTGGGCAGCAGCAGTCATGAGCTGGGGTCCGCAGCTCTGCCATGCGATGCTGCTCCTCGCTGAGCTGCTCCCAGCGCGGGGCCCTGCGCCAGTGAGAAACGCTGACACCCCCTCGTTGTTTTCAGTACGTGACCCCCGTGATAAAATATGACAGGAACGGGTTCAAAGCACGAGACCGGCTGCTTGTTCTGACCCAGTCCTCGGCGTATGTGGTGGAAATGGCCAAGATCAAGCAGAAAATAGACTACGCCACTCTGAAAGGTAATGCTGGAGGTCGGCGTGGGGCTTCCCTTTTCTGCCAGTGACTCTGGGGGTGGAAAGATGACCTTCAGGAGCTTGATCTTTCCAAGTTATTTGAAGCAATGATCTACCCGAGAACACTTTTTCCTGGGGGATGGATAAAGGGTCTGTGTGTCAGCAGGCAGGTCCTTGAAGAACCTTATAAATGGAAGAACCTTATAAACGGGGACCTTAGAAATGCCTGTAAATATCTGCAGGGTGGGGGTCAGGAGGACGGGGCCAGACTCTTTCCAGTGGTGCCCAGTGACAGGACA
>Ga0181612_117849_pt1 | contig 20471 bp, 7 predicted proteins | sample HoacroProtozoa21_FD_119630 | JGI IMG/M metagenome (GOLD analysis project Ga0181612, IMG submission 119630) | Hoatzin crop microbial communities from Cojedes, Venezuel. Combined Assembly of Gp0051906, Gp0051904, Gp0051908
TACTCCACCCTTTCTGCTGTTGTTTCTATTGCTTTGTTCTTGCCATCCTTTGAAGAAGTCTGCAATCCCCTGGAACTGCAGTGGTGATGGAGGGGGGAAAAAACAGCTGCTTCGCTGCTGTGTTTCCTCATATTGTATCAGACACCAGCTTTGGTTGTGCTGAGGCTCTCCCTGGCGCAGCAACCCGTCAGGGTGTCTGTCCCTGTAGCCAGAACTTGGTAAGTGGATCCCTGCAGCGGTTACTGAACAACGAGTTTATTGATACAGCATGTTAGGGTTGCAGGGTAGAGCTGCTGTGATAGCAGCTCCAGCTAGGGTTTTAATAAGGCCAGTGAGCACAATAGAAGGGTAAAAGATACCAGTACGTGTTTTTACTTGGTTGCTGCAATGTTACTATGTTATTTGTTGCTGATTTCCACTACATATACAGCTTACTGTTCTCTTCCTTTTTCCAGAATATAAATGAGGATCTCATTAAATTTAAAGCTCAGCTGTGCTGAAAAATATTACTGAAGTCAGAATGTTCACTAATATCTCTACATGTGAGAAAACATTGATATTGCCTTTGCCTGCTTGCCTCATAGCTGCCCCAATTTAATCAAAGCGTTTTATGCCTAGGAGACCTGGTTATTGTGCAAAGTGCTGTCCTCTGAAGTTGGGGATTTTTTTTCCGCCTGGCACGGCTGCTGTGTGCACGCAGTCACCTATTTGCTATCGCATGGTCAAAGTGAAACAAAGAGCTATTTCACTCTGAATTCCTGTCCCGACCCACAGCATTTCCCTGACACTGACATCGGTGTAGCGGGAGGTAAAAATCATGTTCCTAGTTTACAGGCAGAGCAGCTAATTTACATAGGCAATTCATAGAGCTGCCCTAGATTTAGACCCTCTCCTTGATTTGAATGACCAGGTACAGGCTAAGGAAGTGAAGTAACAAGACTCCTCACTGCTTCATGCTCTTACCAGCAAGGGCTATTGCAAAAAGAGCAACCTCATGGGCGTGAATTGACTGTGTGGAAATTTTTAATAGGGTGGGGTCTCAGAGCACTGGATAAGTGCTCAAAGAGCATGTTTTGAACCTGGAAAGACAAATGATGCCTACATGGAGGTGATGCAATGCAGATGCTTCTTCCTCCCATACCCATTTATCTTAGTTCATGCTGGGGCAAGGTGGGGAAGAGCAGCTTTCCCTGTTCACTTTCCCATTCTCAAAATAGTGTCACTTCTGCAGACACGTCTGGTGCAATGTTTTCTGAGCTCCCCATTAAAGGCTGCAGCTGCACTACTGTTTGATAAAGTTGTGAACCGTAGCAACAGCACTGAATCCATCTGCTGATTCAGGAATACATTTAATTCATAAAAAAGAATTGTACACATTTCTGTTTGGTTACAGGAATTTTTATTTTATATTCTGCAGTAAGTAGTGGTGTGAATTCAGTCACCTATTAATGCAAATTTTTCTTTCTTTGTAGCTAATTTTTTTTCCTCAAGCATCACATGTACTTTACTGCATTTCAGCATGTGAACTATGACACTTGCACCATGATATCATGGGATTCTACAGAAAAGTAAAGTTGACTCTTTTGAACTCTTTGAGTGGCTTGAACTTTAAGCTGTGTTTTTTCATAACTTTAAATAAATGAAGTTGAAATTTTCCCATAGCAAGACTCTAATAGTTAAATTCTTAAAATAAGAGATCAGATATTATGAGATTCACAAGAAGATGACAGGAGTCAGAAATATAGCCCAACAAGTTGTTGCTTGCTCTTGTTATTTTAGGGTATAACTTATACAACCCTACTAAGATATGATTTAGAGGGCTGCTCCATCATCATTGCTCTACTTGAAAATGCCCTGGTTTCCCTAACTTGCTGTATACAATTATGGAATACAATATGATTTTGAAAGATATTCTCTCCTTAAGGAGAAAGGAATATATCTGCATGGAAAACAATTTTGCTCGAGTGGTAACATTAACACTTTTGACTGGAGATAAAATCCTATCTCTGTGGCTGTGTTAATCACTCTTAAAATAAGCTGTGGGTTATGAAACAAACAATTCCCTGTTATTGTAACGTTTATATACTGGCTTAAATTAAAGCAAGATGCCCAGGTACGCTGCAGTCCTGTGCTAATCCCATTGAAGTGGCTTACGCCAGACGTGGTAAAAATGGCTTTACTGTTGCTAATCACTGAAGCCAAATGGAGCACTTCTGTCATACCAGGTGAATAATCACTTATTGTTCAGAAAATAATTATCATTCTCAGGAGCTGGCTACCAGTAAGTAAAATTCCTAACAGTCAGATGCAGCTAATGAACGCAGTTGAATGTTTTGCATTGCCATGGTCCTCCTTAATATAATTCCTCAGGGAGAGATTTCTTTTTTCACCTGGAAAAATTAGCCTTTGCTCCAGTTTTGGGTGATGATTTTCTGAGAGCACTGCGAAGTCATCTCTCAGCCCCTGGCAAGACTTCAATTCTCTATTATCACCTTAGATAACAGAAGAGAAGGCACTTTTGATTCATTGTCACATTCAGATAAGGAAGGAAGGAATCGTCCCCAGCAAGTGTGAATAGAGTCCTGTAAACACTTAGGATGAAGTACAAAGGAAAAACCCAACCCTCAGAAAGGAGCTTTTCCTTGGAAGAACATTTTCACCTTTACAGACATTTCTGGCATCTTCGCCTGGTGCAGCAGAGCTGTGTATGAATAGTCATTGGCAGTACGGCTTTCTTCCCTGTAGATTTTGTCTGAGAGGTTTCCCACAGGAGCACCTTCCTTGCTCTGTCTGCTTTGCTGGCGTTTTCTCCTTTTTCTGTGCAATGCTACAGGCTGCGCATGGAAAACAGACTTTTGGCTGCATTGTCACTGGCTTGTAACAGTATCGACAGTCCAAACTGAGTCAGCCTTGTGTTATGCTTTTCCCCTCACGTGAAGGTTGGTGAACTGTTCTTGAGCATTAACCGTTCTGTTAATTAGCCACCAATCTTGAGCGGTAACAATATATTTTGGTGAAATTAGTAGAAAAGATCCAAGCGCTCTCCCTAGTCCTTCAACGTACCATCAATGTGTTTCTAAGTATTTGTTCTGGACTTGATTGTCCTGGTTTATTAGTGTAAATGAGATCAGAATTGAACACGCTGGCCCTAGCTGTCTTCATAACCACAATACCCTGAATTAGCCTGTCCCATGCCCTCCGTCGTCCTCTGCTTCGTTGCAGTAGCTGTCTCCATCACTTCTTCCAGTAGTCTTCTACAATGAAATGAATCACCTGTACATTTTTCATGCGAATTCCAGGAATTATTCAGAGGCAAATGCCCATAGTCTGTTATCATGCACTTGCCAACAGCCTGAAGTCTGCTCAAAACAGTCACCGGGAAGCCATAGTTCATTTTGCTGTCACCTAATTGCATGCACCTGCTGGTGACAGCAGTAAAATGTGATGTCTCTGACATGATGGCAGCAGATGGGGTGCTCAGAAGAGCTGCTTCCATTTTTCTTCCTAATGAGCATAGTCTTTTCTCTCTTTTTGCCTTTTCACTGTGTGGGGAAGATACAGAGATATGCTGGGAAAGATGATGGCTGCGGCAGTGGAGCTTAATGTGACCCTGCTGCTTTTTTCATACTTTTCCTAATAATGTGTCAATCAAATATTCATGCATGAAACTTTTGTTTTTAATGGAATTAGTGAAAGAAAAGATTTTTACAAATGAAAGGCCTAACAGGAACTTGGTAACAACAGTCGGCATGTGTAAAGCTACAAAGAGGCAAGATTTATAGGGGGAGCCAGTTTGTCTTCATTGCTTTTTAATGCTCATACCTAAACAGGGCCTTGTCAGTGTGAAAGTTTGTCCTTCCTCCCCCTTTTTTTGGTTGGTCTTACAGGAAGAGATTTCCTCTCCCTACAAGCCTTGTCTCTCTGCAGCCTGACACTCACTGGCTCTTGTACCAATGTTTTAAAAACTGTACCCTGGTGAACAGTAGTGCAAAAAAGATTTGCACTTACAAATGAGATAAAACCAGCATTGCCAGCTTGATATGTTCCAACTGCAAATGGGATTAGTCAGAAGGACAAAAAAAAAGCAGTCATAAATTTTGTGACAGACTGTTTTTGGGGGGTTCAAATGCTGATAGATCAGAAACCTGTATATACTGGAAATAAGGCCCTTTCCAGAAGAATTAGGTGTGAAAGAAGCAGATTTCTTTTTTTTTTTTTTTTTTAGGAATGGTATTTAACCAAGGCCAGACTTGACAACTGAAAAACCAAATGCTATTTTGAAACGTGTAATGATGCACTACTGTTTAAATTGGTGTTACAAAATCACAACTGTCCTAGTGGTGCCAAGTCTCACGCAGTCCAAGTCACAGACCAGGATTCCGTGCTCTGTAACGTCTCTGCAGTGGAGCAGCAAATCCAGGGTGGCCTCCTGGTTCTGGACTGGGCTGTTAGGAAAATCAGCCCAAGACATCATTCCATGTTTCTCCTCTTCACGTTCACATGGAGCTGTGACCTGAACACTGGGCTGTATTTATAAGGTTAGGAGTACTGGAGGAGTAAACTGAGAGTTCATAAAGCCTTCTGGCATACTGCAGCTGTAGAAGTGCAGTGGTCTTAGTGGAGGTATTTGAGCTCATGCCAGTAGATGATGTTGTAGAGATAATTCTGCTGCATATTGCTTTAATCTGTTGTTTGCTGTTGTAAATGCACAAACCTTTCATTTTTGCTGAATTTGATTCTGTCTTATTGTTTTTATAATAAGTATAACAGAAATGTTCAGCTGATGATTCCCATTGCTAAGCTGTGTTTTGCTTGGGACTTTCAAAAACAAATAAGTCTGGAGCACAGCTTCCATTAATAGTCATTTAAGCACTTTGGAAATGTCTTCTCAACATTCAGTCCATAATTCTCTCAGAGGATTGACTCAGGTAATGTTGGCTATATAAAGCTTTTTCAATCTGAACTTAGAACTATTTAATAAGTGAGGGGTTTATTTAAAGCATTCAGCAGACTTTGCTGCTACATGCTGATCGACGCAGTTGGGGGTGAAGATAAATACATTGTGTAAATGAGCAAATATGGGCCTCATCAAAGCCTACTGAAGGCCATCAAAAATCTCCTACTGTGAGGAATGTTGGCTCAGACACATAACAAATAAATACAGGAAAAAAGCATAGAGATTGCACCACCAATTGCCCTTTATTCTTGTAGTTGAATAATAGCGTTCTTTTAGTGTTAATTATTTTGTTTCTCAACTCTTTACTTCTTGTATGGACATACCTGCACTCCCCTCTCACCGACCATCCCCTCTCCCCGGCAGACAGTGGTCTTACTGTCCCAGCATATTGCAAGGCTCCTCTCTGAGGAGAGGGATGTTGTATGCTGTCTTGCTGCAGGTCATTCAGTCCAGTGGATAGAACTGGCTGTTAAAATTGCAGCTGGGTCCCAAGCAAAAACTTACCTCAATCCCCGCTCCTCAAGCCTGCAGACCCCTCTCTTGGGAGCCATGCCACCTGGACTTGGCTTGGCCTTTGCTTTATCATCCCCTCCCTGTGCAAGCCCAGACCCAAATTTCCCTGTCCATTGCATGGGACAAAGAGCTCTGCCGGTCCCTCTACAGCTCCTGTTTCCACCTCCTTACATCTTGGTCCCATCTGCAATGCTGGTTGATATTTCCTTGGCAGGGCATTTTTGATAGTACCTTGAGAATATGTGCAGAAATTGCTGGCAGGGCTGGAGCACTTGGTTTCTTTAAATTATCCACCTCAGTTGAGTTTTATTCAAGTGCAATGCTGCAATTTAGGTATCAGTTGAGATGCATCTTCAAGATATATGGTTTTTGTTTTCCCTTTAATCATACTCCAAATCTAAATAAATAAATATGTACCTGTAAACGCTCTGTGGTATATTTGGTAAGATTAACAGTCTTCTAGTAGCATAACAGCTCATGATAGTCTTTGCTATTAATGTTCCTGCTGAGAGGAGAGGAAAAGCAGATAGTTCGGTGAGCAAATTATAAAGTATGTGGGTTAATGAAGTGCCTGTCATAAAGCTGATTGTTGCTTCTTCACATCCTCTCTTTTTCGCTAAGTTCTTAATATTCCAAAGCTTGGAAAATTGAACCTTCCTCTTTATTTTTGAGTGCACACCCATACCCTGAACAACAACAAAAATTCAGTGAAAGGTTTATTTTTATCAATTCAAGTACATACTGTGACTAAGTTAAGGTATGGAAGTAATATAGCTGTTTACTGAGGCATGTAAATCCTTAAAGTTTTATTTTGAATCTTTTGGATTTCTACTAACAAAGTATTTTTAATCTTGGATTACTGAAGACTTTCATGATGCTTTCCTCTCATAAGCTCTGTGTCTAATTGATAGAGACAATTTTACCTCTTTTTTTAAATGCAAACAAGAGGAAAGGGATCAAATGAACCCTTTCTGCATCTTTGTGTTCACTATTTTATGTAGTTTTCTAAAGCCATGCAGTTGCTCAAGAGATTAAGATGATTCTTACATGAACGATGAGCTTCTGAGTTCATTTTTTCCTTATACAGTAGGGGGGTTTGTGCCTGGAGTTGTGACCTATATTTACAGCTGAGGAATTAAAAAAAAAAAAAAAAAAAAAGTTTTACCTGTGAACCCTATCTTCTTGTAGTTACAAATACACATTATTGACTTGCAAAGAAGACAGGAATAGAGAGAACTTGAGAGTGAGTTACTACTGAAGGCATTTACTGCCCCGTATTTACCAGTAGCAAGAAAACAGCAGCGCTCTGCTAAGATCTAATCAGGAAATGTGATTGCAGATGCAGTTTCTTTCTCTTCCATCTAAATATGCTCCTACCCCAACTCTAAAAATAACATCTCAAAGAGGAGGTAGCAGAAATGTTTTTCAGATATAATATGAACTTGATTAATCAATATATACACTTTGCCTCGTCTTATATTTCCTTTGGAAAGGACTTGTGATTTTGCTGCATAAAAGTGTCCTGACTTGCATTTTGCAGACCAAGGTATGTGTTTGAAAGATCTTCGTGGTCTTGCTAATCTCTGTGGGTTTTGTCATCATATTTTTGGGAGCAGCATCATGTCTTCGCATCTTCCCTGGCATTGTAGATGTTATCCTTATTGTACAAAAGATGAACCAAAGCAAACGGATACTGAAATTACTTTGGTTGTCTACAGCACTAAAAAGTATTGAGCTTGGAGTCTCCTAACCTTGAGACTTTCTTGCTTTTTTCTGTATCTTCTCTAACAATGAGACAAGCGTTGGCAGGTGCAAGCAAGTATTTCATATACATCCTATCTGTATTTTCCAGGAGGATTTAAAGGTTCAGTTTCACTTAATAATAAATACCAGCAGTTTGCTGCTCTACAGAAGCTGTAATGGGATGCTGGCAATAATATATCTGAACACTGAGAAAGTTTGGTTTGGGGTTTTTTGGGGGATTTTTTTGTTGGTTTTGGTTTGTGGTTATTTTTTAAATACATGATGTCATCATGTACTTTTCTTTGTAATATGAAGCACAGGTAAAAGCAGCGAGGCCGGTGTTGAGCCCCCCTCACCGCTGTGTTACACCACTTTGCTGCTGGTAACAAACCTGGAGACACTCTCCAGAGAGTGACTCTGGAAGGCGGAAAGAGTGCTACAGTTGTTTCCAAGAATTACAATATCAAATTAAACATGGGATTTGGTCCATCTCACCCTTAGAAAGTGGTGTGAGCAGCAGCTGGAAAATGGAGCAATATGCAGCCTCTCCAGGCATCATGGAGAACAGTATCAAGGTCAGGGAATCTTTGGAGTTTTCCATCTCTGTTCTCCTTTAGGTACTGTGCTCTAACACGAAGGTCTGGAAGGAAATTCTGTAATGTTTGAATTGCAGTGAATGATTTTTATCCTTTTAACTGCTGCATGGCTCTATCCAGATATAATTTAGTCTCACGTATTGAGTGTCTGAATTATCACGCACTGGTCAAATGCACAGTCCTCTTGCATTTTGCTGCATTTGGTTGGAAACTCTGGTAATATAATTTCAGTAGCTCATTTTGTTACATGGGCAGCAAAAGAAATATTTACCATGTTTCCCTCCTTGTAATTATCGAAACCGTGATCAGTTTGCACCCTTGCAACCTCCCCAACCCTTGTTTTCTCAACAGTATATTTCAGGTGAGAGACTGAGTGCAAGGCATGGTATAGCCAGGCAGAAATATGAATATACTATGGGTAGATGTAATCAAACTACTCCAGCTCATATGAGTAAAGGCAGTAGTGAAGTTAGGTTGCAGTGTTATAAGCAGCACCAGCTGCTGGCAGCTTTGTGTTTGAGTACCCTCGTCACTGTTTGAAAGTTTATTACCCCATCTTCATAGCTTTTTGTTTGCAGGAGAGAGTGGCCCAACCTGCACTGCCGACACACCTTCAACCTGGAAAGGCTGGTGTCATTCCAGCGGCGCTGGCAGAGGCTCACTATCCCACCTGGTGGTGAATAGAGGACTCAAGCTCTGATGGGAATGAGCTCTTTTTCCTGATGTTAGGAGGAGGGAAAATAAATAAGATGATGTTTAGAGAAGGGAGCAGCAACACATAGCTCAGCCTTGCATCATCCTTTCTTAGCGTGTCCTAGCCCTGGCTTTGAAATGTCATCGCTTGTAAGGAATGAAGACGCACTGATCAAAGCGAGCAGGGATTATATCCCCTTAGCCCCGAGTGCTGGTCGGGGGGGCAGAAAGAGGTATCAGTCATGTACCAACACAGGATAGATGAGCTAACTTCAAAAAATAAAATAAATCCACATGGCTGGTTGTTAGGAGTCTATTTCCCAGCAATAAAAAGAAATATCCAGCCCATTTCTCCTTGCTGTAATTTTGTTTCCAGCAAAATCTGAAAACCTCAGTTTTGATTATTGCTATTGGGAAACATATGTGTTGTGTTTTATTTGATTCAAGATCGACTAGAGCAGTCTGAAGCTGACGATATTAAACTTCTGAGCAGCTTAACCAGAGAAGGCGCAATCTTGGCTATTCCCACAAAGGCTATACTAGCAAATGCCACTTGCACATTTTTGTCACATATCAATAGAAATTTACAGCTGAAGAAAGGGTGGGTTTTTTTTAAAAAAAATCAATAGTTTTTCATGACTGCCTGAAGCTTTGTGATCTGACTCACTGGGCTGGTTAGAACTGTTTGCTGAAGCTATTCTGGTGGTGGCAAGAAGGTATAAAATACTTTTTTGCAGCCAATATCTACATTGAATGGTTCTTCTAAGCCTACATAATATAAAATGATTTTGGAAGCCTGTACAATCACTTAATACAAGTTTCTGCATTATTTTCTCCATGTTTGCATTTGTTATTTTGTACTTATCTGCTTTTTAAAGCAAAGCAAATTATTACCCAAAATAATATCCCTAAAAGGACTGCCCAGGGTGGGGCAGAAAAACAGTTGTTATGCATAGTACTTTTTACGTCCACATGTTTTACTGTATTCTACCTGGAAAATATGTTTGAATGCGCTTTGCAGGGAGGGGGTACAGTACGTGGATTGCAAGATTACATAAGAAAGAAGGAGGGCAAGCAGAGAGCAAGCTTTAATTTCATAATCTAATGCCACTGATTCACAGGAAACCTCTTTAGGCCCAGGCTGTGTGGAAGGTGTTGTAACACTGTAGAGTGTTGATATTTTAGTCATGAATGTGTTTTCAAAGATCACTGAAGTCACCGTCATGCTCTGCTGACCCAACCCTGTGTATTACAGTTCCATTTTATACGGCTTTTTCTCCAGGAGCAACGGAGGGGGGGTGTCACCGTTTTGTCAGGCTGTGCCACAAAGTGGAACTAAGGAACCTCAAAACCTCAGTTTGGCAAGGAAATCAGGGGTGAGGGTGGAAATCAGGAGGCTGTATAGAAACAGCATTTAAAATCTACTTCTGCTTTTGGAATGGTTGTGGAGGCTGGTGATGGGAACCATCGAGTTGGGACTGCCTGGGCTCGCTGGAGTGGAAAGTACTCCAGCCTGCAATGACACAGTGTGGGATAGAAATATAGCATTTCCTACAGCAGGTCTAAATCCTTCTGATTTAGGAGCTGTCCAGTTGTTTCTCTGAGTTTTTTTTGATTGGTTGGTTGGTTTGTTTTGGTTTTACTGGCTTTTCTAGATTATGAGCAGGATGTAGAAGGGTTTCACTAGTAAGTGGAATCTAGCTCATATCGTAGATTTATAATCAACAGATTATCAATGTCCCCGGAAAAGTGTCTGACATTGCAAATCTCAAACTAAGGTTAAAGGCCACTCCTACTGCACTGCTTTCTGCAATTTTTGTTTGCTTCTGTATCCAACAAACCTTAATTCCATTGCCGAACAGGGATAAAGAAGTTTGATGCCGGATATGGAAGGTTTACATCAATGTATTAGGTTTTGGGTATACTCCCTTATTAGAAAACTGTGAAGGTATTAAGTGCTTTATAGGTGGTTATGGATTTTTTTCCATTTATTTGTTTTTATATAAAGTTTTCAAAGCAACCTTTTCTAGTGGATCATAGACAATCTCTGCAAGAGTTGCATTCTGAGGCTTCATATTGTGTTTCATTAATTTCTAGAACAAAACAATTGTTCACAAGGAAAACCTATCTACTTTTCCTATTTTTATCCTTCCCAGTTACTAAGAGTCAAGCTAGAACCTTTTCTCACTTGATATCAATACCAATAAGTACATAAAGGTAAATACCTTAAGCAGGGAGAGTTTTGTAGTTTCAAACAGTGAATCCATGAGACCTTTCCACATGCAATCACTTTATCTGTATGTCAGAGGGGAGACTTTTTTTTTTAATCTTTTTTTTGAGGAAATTAATCTTTTGAAGTGATTGTTATAAGGATACATGAGAAGGAACAGAATCCAGCTACCCTCCCTTGGGATATGCAGAGATAGACAGCACACATCTTGGCACAAGATTTCCTGAGTATTTACCCAGCTTCTCAGATAGGTTTGGCAGCCTGATTTTTCTTTAATGCCACAACTGCTGCTCATGTATGCATACCTGGGGTTGTCTATGCTATATATCAGTCTCATTAATGGCCATGAAGCATGCACACCCCTAGGTATTTTATTAAGTATGCACATTGCACAGTAGTTTACTGCTTCTTACTTGTTACATCTGCAGAGAATAAAGTTAAAGAGCTGTCTGTGCTTCAGTCAAGGGCACGACAATTAGCTGTGTCAACATATCTAAGCTGGTTTAAAGTCATTCCCCTCAAAGAGTGGGAGAATGGCACTGAAGGGATAATGTAACATAGGGTAACTGTGAAGATTTGTCTGTCTAGAGATGTACCCCACTCTTGCACCAATATCAGCACCTGAACTGGGTCGGTTAAGGATACTGGGGAGTCCAAGAGCTGCTCAGATCCCATTAGTAGTGCTGTCTCTGCAAGAATTCCTTCAGCAGGGTAACAGGAGCAAAAAGCAGTAAACATTAATTTTAGTTACTTAAGGCATTTGGGTCTTACCCTGAACAGATATACTGGTTTCAAAAGATACCATTTTTATTTATTTTTTCTTTAAAAAAATACAATTAAAGAGTTTGAATTGAGCTGTGAATCAATTGTTCTGTAGAGAGAAATGTGTGCACACAGAAATTAAAGAATAAATTAAGCTGTCTGCCATGGAAGTTGACCCTAATTAAGGTCAATTCTCCTTGATAAGTAATTAATCAGGAATCCTTATTATAGTTTAGTCTCTCTGTTAACAATAAACAGAGCATTATTTTATTTTTATGGTGAGAATAAGTCTCTTAATTGATAGTATTCTGCAGGAGGGAAACATCCATCAGCACTGAAACTGATACACTGAAGGCATTTGGAATTAGAACAGCGTTAGTTAAGTTAGTCAAAGAACAAAGCTGCAAAGCTCAAGAATGTACATCTTCTGCAAACCTCATCTTTCTGTAATTTGTTTCGTATAAAAAAAAGCACGTCACCTATCTCTGTCTTGAGGTTATTGCAAATGTTATTATTTAACATAATTCCCGTAGAATCCAGTTTATTATGGTTGTTGTACTCTGGTCATTCATCTTAGTACCTGAAAAACTTTCACTAAGCAGTAACAGCAAATATTAGTTATGTTGTTTTGTATTCTTATCCCTCTGTACAGAGTGTGTGCAGTAGGATGTTCTGTCTCACCTCGTTCATATATATAAGCATGCATACATAAAGCATATAGATATGTAAGCATACACACACAGAGGCATCTGTATTACATATATAGATCATGTTGTATTTATACCGGTAAAAGAAGGTGGAGAAATTTTTTGATTGTCAGTATCTGTCTCTCACTTCAAGTTTAGTTTCAGAGTGTGGGATGCAGCACAGAAAATAATTATAGTTATCTAGGAGGCAAAGTAAGTGCTCCTGTGATATAAGAAGTGGAGTTTAGTGGAAGAGCAGCTCCAGTGGATTCCTTGTTTGCAGCATGTTCTGTATGCTGGAGTTTGTGGAGTTTCTTCACAGCAGAATGGGCACAGTACTTGCACGGTGCTTTGCCTGAGCAGTCCTTAGGATGTGCAGAGCTGAAAGAGGAAATGGGACAATGCTTATTGGGGAGATCTGTCAATCGCAAATGCCCTTTGCTATGGGGAACAAGCCAAGGAATCTGTTAACAATTGCACAGGCAAAGCACAAGTGGCAAAAATCTAGCTTCACTTCAGGTGAAAAAATTTGTGCACGATGTCTGCTGATGATACTACTGCTTAATGAGACTGTTTGTGGGCAAAGAACAATCTGGGAAAATAAAATAAGAAAAAGAAATAGGGTTTTCTTTTTATAGCCCTAAAGCCATCACATTTAGTGGAGAACAATGTCTGAAAGTCTGTATGTGCACACAGATGCACGCATGCCTACCTTGCCTGATGCTATGCTAAAGCCATTTTGAGCCTAATGCTCTCGAATAAATTGCTCTAGAGTGGTGAATTCACTCATGTGGAAACCTCACCTCTATGATGTTAGCAAAGTCAGCAAGCCATTGGGTTATCTGCTGCAGAGCACAAGGCATTTCAAATGTCGGCTACCCAGAAGGCTATTTAAGATGCAGAGTTTTTCCCCTGCTGTGTTTTTAGGAAGTCTTAAAAGTGGAACTTGATCCAACAGGTCCATGAATCCCTTTCCCAGTGTCTGTGCTTTTTTATTTTCTGTCCTTCCTTTTAGAGATACCCATTCTCTTCCCTGCCACTCTGATGTATTTGCAAAGGCTTATCTGACCAAATAGAAGCAAAGCTATTCACAGCCTTCAAGTATTCAAAGATTTGTTTGTTGCAAGAGATGTACCGGCCAGCTAGGCTGCATTTTGGAGTGGCAGAGCTGCGGGGAGGGAATGTATTTGTAGGGTAGCTATTTATAGTGGGGGTCTTCTGGTGTGTAAAATCCTGCCCCCTCCCCTTTTTTTTCCTTTTCAAATAGTCCCTCACTAACATTAAAGCTGTAGAAGTGTGAAAATACAGTCAGTTATATGTCTGGTTTCCACTAAGCTTTTTCTAGGAAAACTTTGATCTTAGTAAAGCCAGAATTTTAATAAAAATAGTGAAAGCACATCATTTGCAGCTGCTGTCTGTCAAATATTTTAACATCACATCTCTTCCACCGCGAAATATGCGAGAATACCAGTAAAAGGCAGAAGCTCTGAAAAAGTGACAGGTAACTCTAATGAGAGATGCCCTGGTTTTACCACGTTGCTGTTTCAAAAGTGGCCTTGACTTCAGTGGAGTTACTTCCGACTTTTAACTTTCAGAGGTAAATATCTGCCAGGTATATAAAAAATACAAAGAGAAGGAGGTAGATACACTAAGGGCAGAAATCAGGAGTACACTGTCAGTGAGGTTAGAATAATGCCCTAAAAATTTGATTGCAAATAGTGTCTGTTAGGCAACCAACAAAGTGGTAATATCCAACAGTAGTAAAAGTCTATTGTAAAGTACGTAAGAAATGAAGAGTTTATAACTAAAAGGGTGACATTGTTCCATTCCCTTGTGCTGTTTGAAGATAAATGGTGCATTTTGCAATTTTGGCTGTTAATGGCTGTTGCGCTACATGTTGTAAAACGAGTATTTTTATACTGTTACGGATTTTTTTAAATACTATTGTGTTCATTAACACAAATAATATATTTGGACATCATTCAAGCCTGATGCTGATCGTTCCAGTGAAGACAACATTCGTGACTGTTCCCTGCTTCAGAGAGGCATTCAGAGCCTGACAGTACTGAACACTGTTATATGCGAAGCTCCCTCACTGTGGGTTAACTTCTGTTTTGATTTTGTCTGATTTGCTTGGGGTTGGCCTTTTCAAATATCTGGCAGGTTTCTTCTAAATACAATAAAGTTTATTTGCAAACTTCTTTTATTTCGAAGAGCACATTGTTGAAGGTGTTTGTGCTATTTGCAATGCTTCCTTCAACAATTTCCTGCTTATAGAAGCTGTTTACAAACACTCATAATTTCCTGTATGCAGCCTTTTTGTTACTTTGTGGCACTTCTCTTCCACAGGGTGGGTTTTTGTTCCATTTTGTTTTTTAAGATTCCAAAGCAATGTCATTCAAACCTTGGGGGCTATTAGCAGCAGTAACAGAGGAGAATGTAGAGGTAGCTATCAGAATTTGCTTTCCCCTTCCAGCTACCCGTTGGATTTCACAGTCCAGTCAACTGAAGCTGTTTGATCACTTCATGTGCTACATGTATTCAGTGTAAGAGTTTTTACATGCTATGCAGCGTTAAGTGATCAAAAGAAGTGTTATAGCATTAATAACAGGCTACTCTGCAGTGCATACCTCAGCACAGCATGCAGGGAAATTGTCAAATTGATTTTGATTCTGAGACATCTTCAAGATGAAGAAAGGTAAGATAAAGGAAACTACTACCATTGAGAAAAATATGCATGGTATTAAAGCTTGCCGTGGGATGACTCTACAGTTGAAGATGAGAGAAATCAAGCTGGCAACAGAAATCACAGGACTGCTCAGAAAGTGTAGGACAACCAGGACTTGCCTTTCTGTAGGGAGCCCAAGCCCAACCTGTGTCATGTTGTAGCTCTGCTGTCTGGTAATGGCATAGCTATGTTTCCTTGTGTGAGGTCTTTTCACTTCAGTTGTACATTTGTCTTATGGACTAGTAACTCATTTTTTTGTTTGTTTGGAGTTTTCTTTTGTTCTGCTTAACCACTTTGCAGATATGAATTGTTTCAGATAGACAGTAAGCTTCTGAAGTGAGAATATAATGTTTTCTTCATTTTATGGATAGGAGGCAAAAATATTCATTTAGGTGCACTATTCAGATGATTGCCTTTTAAATCAGTTAATCAGTTTGTAGGCTGTTGTGTTTCTTTTTTCTTTCAGTTTTCTTTCACATAAGTCCATGTCAATAATGAATACGTAGCAGCCCAGATGAATTAGGAACAGGTTGTTTCCAATTGGAGACTCCAAAGCAAGAGAAGAAGGGTTAGGAAACAATTCTGGAAATACGTATGTATACAAGCAATCAAAACAATAAAGAAATGCGAAGTCTGTATTTAAACAATGTTTAAAAAGTACTTTGTCCCAGTGTCTTTAGTAGGCATCTGGAAACATTCAAGATTGTCATTAATATTAAAGGAAAGCTTATAAAAGGCATGAATGGAAAGTAGGTGTTCAGTTTTCATTAAAACTCAGTAGTACTTGAGTGTCTAATACCATTTTTAGGTTTTAATAATTCCCTACAGGTTTTTAATATGAAAAGCCCTTTGACCCAGATTCTCAAAAATTTATTAGTTGCGTTTTCATGAGCATATGTGTTGATCATATGGCTATTAATCATTTAGCATGAAAGCCTGCCGGAGAATTTGCTGATTCTTTGCTTCTGGTCCCAGTTATACTTCTTTCTGACTCCAATTTTAGATTTGTTTCAGACACACAAATTATCAGAAGAGTTCTGTGAAGTCTTTCTAAGCACAGAAATCAATACCCTTAAACCAGCACAATTTCCACTGTGGATTAGATTGTAGTGATATCAAGGTGCTACTCCTTTCTTTTTTTTTCCTGGAAGTATCTTTGCACCTTTGGATAACTGTACCCAGTCCCAGGAGCACTATTTTAGTCATGTCTGTGTAAAAACACTATAAAAAGGTGGAAAGCAAGCCTAATTTTCAAATCTCGCTGTGCTCATCTGGAAACACATGTTGACATATGTGTGTGGAGGAACAGTGCTTGCCTTTTTTGAGTAGCTGGAGCTCCCCGTTGAGTATGCCGTTCCTCAGGCTGGGCATACTGTATTTGAGCTGCACAAGCTCACAGGCGTCTGCCTACGTGGAAAATAGGCATGCAAGAATAAAGTTAAGTCATGTGAGTTACCTTGGCTGGTAGTTAAAAGACTTTCTTTTCCTTCAAATTAGGCTCTGTTTAGTATACAGCATCTGTAGTCTCCTCAACCCAACCATACCATCTCTCCACAACTGAGATCCTTGGTGAGACACTAGCAAGGCCAAGACATTTCTGTGCTACATGCTGTTTTGACAGAAAGTACCATGTTAAGGGCTGACTACTTAAATTGTTCTTTACTGCATATTTTCTCAGAAAAATTTAATTTTGTGTGCTGCAGTAATAATGCTGAGTGGATAATCAGATGCAGTATGCTGCTGCTGCAGGGTCTATACCATATGTCTTCCATAACCATTGCATTTTGGGGGGCTGGTTGTTAGGGTAATTGTATCATCTCCGTAATTCATCATCAGAATAACTTGAAATGATACAGCTATGATATATAGCAGTGAGAATTACAGTGTTTAAAACTAAACAGGAAAACTGCAGTCTGAAAGCTGAAGTGTCAAAACTGTAGATTTGTAAATATTTCTACGTTTTCTACTTGCTGAGCTTTATGTGGAAATTGAATTGCTATAACAACACTGCAAGCAGACTGCGAGGACAATTATTTTAAAGCAGAAAGTGATACAAGTCATTATTTCATAGTAGTAAAGAGTAGTTGCTTCCTGCCCTGAAATGGTGGGACAGTGAACACTTCTGTGATACCTTTTTTCCAGGCTTTTTGTTCTGTGATCACATATATGGCATTTTGTGACGTAAAAAATTGGTTTATGTTATGTGTCAGTTCTTCCACTTCGTTAACTACTTAGGTAGCTTTTTTTTTCTTTTCCAGGTACACTTCAGTTGTAAATTAATATGATGGTGGGCCAATATCTCACTTAACTCTTTTAAGGGCTCTTGGTTTAAGGCTAGAATCTGCTTAATTTTTATAGAGCAACATTAAAGAGTGCAGTAGCTCTGGTAATGTCTGTATGTATTTGCATACGTAATATTGTTACAGTGACAGTGCTATTTCTTATATGTTAACCGGGGGCATCTGGTGAACAGTGAATTTTTATTATTTCTGTATTGATTTAGAAAATCTAGAGAATGTAATGGCATGAAACTGGGGTCATTTAAAGGTTTATGAAATGCTCTTACAGAGCTTCCGAGTGAAATGTGAGAGCAAAATATGTTGCAAATTCTCTCTTCATCTCTCTTTAACAAAAGCTGTGAAACAACTGATTGAGGATCCATCGCAAAATTAGGAGGGGAAAAAAAGGTTTGTTGCTGTATACTTATGATTATAGATCTGTTTTTCAAGTGCCTTGTACTGTCTCTGGGAGGATCTTGGTGTAGTTGAGAAATATGTGCTTGGGTTTGCACTTAGGTGAGCAGGTGCTGCAGGAAGTATTGGTAACACTTGTGGCTCTGCAGACAACATTTTTCCGCTCTGAATAGTGGCTTAGCGTAATGTTAGGCAGCAATTTCAAATTGCATTGGTGTAACAAATGGGTAACACAGACCTGACCACACTTCTTGCAGGAATCCAAGGGTCACATTTGGATTCCAGCCACCACTCAAGCCAAGTAATTATATCCTTCAGATTTTGATTCAGTTTCCTAAATGCAAGCATGCTGTGTACTGGAGGCTCAAAATGACCAGTCAGCTGCAGATAAAGTCTTGTAGAGCAGTTTGGGAAGTAAGTATTGTCAGTTCATCCCTCCACTCCTACTATCTGGGGGACCAGGAGGCAGAGAGTCAAGTAGAGGAGAATAAATCTTTCCAGAACCAGGTCTAATGATGGAGGAGCAGTCAAAATTGCTGGGAGGCTGGACTGAGAGGAAGCCCACTTTGCTGCATGTTGCTCAGGTTTGATATGAGGGTAATGAAATTGGTATCCCTTGCACAGAGTATCACACCTCTAGCTGGAAAAAATCAAGCATTTAGTTTAAAATCATGGGATTTTCCATGATTTTTATTTCTTTCTATTAGCCTGACAGTGCAGTAGCCTGCAAGGCTTTGGATATTAAGCTTTTCTGTACAGTCATCAGAATGAGAAGCTTGTTTTAAAAATGAAAAGTGGGATTTTCTCATAACCGAAGGTTTACAGAGCTGTGGGTTTAAGAAATAAGCAAATATGGGGAAAGCTGCAAATAACAGGTGAGAACTGACGAGAAGGAACAATGGGAATAGCTCAGACTCCTTGCTTAGGCAACCAGGAAAAGGACATTTTTTAAAAATTTATTTTCAATTTTCTCTTGTCCACAGTAGCTACCTATTTCCAGCTTTTGGGGAAAAAAAAAAAAAAGATAAACCAAACAGCTTCACACTTGTCAGGTGCCAGTGTATCAAAGACTGAATACTGGGTGGATGCACCCTATCAGACATCAGCAAAAATCTTTGCTTCCTTCCTTGAAGTGCCTACCTATGACTGATAACTTTGTCTGCTAGTGCTCTGATAGAGTTTTCAAGCCCCTCCTACGTTTTCTATAGTATGTCAAGCACTGATATACTGAAAGCTGTAATCCATCCCTGAAAATGATTACCTTTCTGAATTCATGAAGGGACACAAAACCTGACTGTAAGTACTCAAGTTGAGGGATGACATGAGGATGCCTGTGTCTATTGCATGTTGTCTTGCACTTGACTAAAGAGTAAAAAGATTTTATTACTGTTGGTAAAAATTAGGTTGAATATTTTATCACTTCTCATAGAGACAAGGAGTAATAAAAAATATTTAAGAGAAATTTATTATGTTAGGTTAATGACATAATACCTGAGAGTATGAATATAAAAACCCATATCCAGAAAGTTAATTTCTTTCTTTGGAATATAAAAGATGGATGATTCAAAGAACTCTTCCCACACACTTTATTTTTTCCATGTCTTTCCCAGGAAACATCTCCTCTGGAAGATACTAGATGATAATAAGAAATACTGATGGATCATTAGACTAAAATATACATAGTTACTCAATTAATCTTGGAGTGCAAAAGTATCTTCTGTCCATTATGCATCCCTCCCCTCACTTCCTGAAGCAAACAGTACTATTTTTACATACGCATTTCCTTACAGGATTCAGAAAATCGAAATTATTTTAATTATTTTGCTTACATTTCTATAATATAGAATATTAGCCTCTGATTACATTTGAGTGAAAATTATCTCACTCTTCTTCATAGAACTCAATAAATTTATTCTTCAATAAAATCAAAGTCAAGCATCAGTTACTTCTAAGACTTTGTTATCGCATTCACCAGAAAGTTGTACTTCAGGGACTGACACTGTAAGATGCAAGCTGCTCTATTTGTTCACCTGTGGGAATCATGATATTATTACTTTTCTTTGGAAGTGGCTAAAGGTTAGAAGTTTTATGAGCTTAGGTTGTCTGTGGGCTTTTCTAAAGCTACTGTTGTGCCAAATTTCCACACTCTCATGTTTGACTGATTCCAGAATTATTACTACAGAGAGCAGTAAAACCTTGCTGATGCTATAGGAAATATTATTCTGGAGATACATGTATATATGTTTTATACTAACGTAGGTTTTACAGCGTTTGGAGTCGGCAGATCAGTAGCACTGGACTAGGGTCCAACAGGGAACAAATTGCACTGTCAGCTGCTGGCTTGATTTGTATTTCACATTTCTCGCTTAGTTCTTCGGTTAATCAGCATTCTCGGTGCTTCGTCAGAAGCCTGTTCAAGCCAAGACAGAAGTGTTTAGAGTACACAATTCATAAAACATGCTTGAAAATAATCCATTGGAGTTGATGGATTATAGTAGTAGCTGCCAGTGCTTTGGAAGACGCAATGTTTTGAAATGGTTGGTATACACACATGCATGCACGCACGCCTATACTGTCCGAGCAATCAAAACTCCTAGCATTTCAGAGCACATTAGAAATGTAGGATTGGAGCTAAACGTGTATATCTCATACTTTTATCCAAATGCTTTGAAGCCATTAACGTATTTATCCTCACCCTGTGAGCCTGGATTGCAAATGGCTGGACAGCAGAGGTTAAATTCTAGGCAAAGCCTACATTGCAGTAACATATAGGGGTATGTTGGGTAATACCAAATGAGCTTATCTGCCTGTGTAGTACTGTGGAGTGAAAGTCACCCTGGCCTCAGAAACAGGAGAGCTATGTGGACAAA
>Ga0181612_166152_pt1 | contig 20471 bp, 11 predicted proteins | sample HoacroProtozoa21_FD_119630 | JGI IMG/M metagenome (GOLD analysis project Ga0181612, IMG submission 119630) | Hoatzin crop microbial communities from Cojedes, Venezuel. Combined Assembly of Gp0051906, Gp0051904, Gp0051908
GCCTGCTGTAGGTGACCCTGCTTCGGCAGGGGGGTGGGCTGGGGGACCCACAGAGGTCCCTTCCAACCCCTGCTATGCTGGGATTCTGTGAAATAAAAAGAAACATCTAAACAAAGCTCCAGGTGCTCTGACAGCTAATTAATACAACAGTAAATCTCCACCGCTATATAAATAGTCATGCAAGCCAAAAAAACCACAAACAGGAACAAAACACTTCAAAAACGGCCAACATGCACTTTAGGTCACAGCTAAAATCACCTTGCTCTTGTACTTCTGATGCCCCAGCCGGAACTTCACGTAAGGATCGCTTAGTCCATTTGCATCCATCGCCTTCAGATCGCGACCTTCTATCAAGGTAACACTCACTATCCCTCTCCATAGCTGAGATTTTCTGTGCAGGTCTGAGAGGCGCAAGCTCTGGGTCTGAAACTTTTGGGAAATAAAAACGTAGATTTAGTGAAAACAACTCCAAACTATGAATGCAAAAACAACCATCTTAAACCATGTTGACGTTACTTGACTCTATATATGTAAATTACATTACAAAGAATTACTTGGAGAGAAACAAAACTGACAAATACACAGGTAATGTCATATGCTGCTTTTGCAGAAGGAAGCAGAACAAATGCTACTTAAGGAAATGTTCTGGGAAAAAATAATGTGTTTTTTCCTACTTCACTTCTCTGTCTGCTGATTGTTAGAACTAAAAACATTACATATAAATGTTCTAAAGTCTCTTCTATTAGTAGCATATGATTGAATGAACTCAAACACACACTAAAATAAACACAAAAAACAGCAAGAAACTGAAACTGCTATTAAAATAATATAAACCCACCATTAGAAGTGTGGACCAAGGAATAACAAATCAATAAATTCCCGTGCACATGACAACTATCTCAGCCTCCAAAATGATATGGTATTCTCAGAAACAGCAAGGAAAACTGACTTAAATACCAACACATTAGTTCAGGAGTTTCAAAAAGAGATGTTGCCGAGCCTGTGATGGGAACTGTGCAGAAATTGTGGACTGTGAGCCCACTGGGGGTTAAAAGAAAATTCACACACACCTACACAAACCAGATGGCCACAGCCTTCATCAGCGAACTCCACTGGTGGCGGGAGAGTGGTGATTATAAACCTGCCTCACTTTTCAGCCCCATCTTGCTCTGAGCTATAGGGGGTAGAAGGTACCACGAGGCAGCTCCAGAACTGGGAAATCACCTTTGCACTCCTGAGGTGAGCTAACGCATCTTGCGTGCACCTGAGGAGCACGCTCCTATTCCAAAATTGTATTCGTTCAAGGTTACTTTATCTGAAATCAGAACACTAGATAGCTAAGCAATACTTAAATTCAAAAATTATTCTTTCTAGGAATCAGGAAAACCAGGTTTGTATGGATACTCAGCTGCAAATAAATTGAATATAAGCATTTTCTTTATTACGTAATGTAGTTTGGGCAACAAAGGCTTTATGGGCTCATACAGCCCTTCACACAGTGAAACTGTGTTGCGTGGTTGACTTCATCGCTTGCACACCTCCAGTCGTTCTGTTAGAGGTTTTCGGAGGAAATTTGCTTTGAGTCTTTCAGAACGTACACACAGCTGGATGGTTACAGCTAAGCAAGTGCCCAGGGCAGGATTTTTACTACCCGGAGAAGATTACAGAAAGCACACCAGCATACAATCACTGGATTGCAGTCTGCCCTCACCAGCCTTCAGAGAGAAGTGTTGTACACGAGGACTGCAGCCACTGGGGTTGGGGCAAATCTGAATAATCCACTTCTAGCAATAATTCAGATATCACATTGGCATGTGTTTGTGTCGTCTAGTGGCTATTCATTCCAAGTATGGTTACTCCCAAAACACTTCACGACATTTATTAAAGATTTTTCTCCTGAAATAAGGGATTTGACTGAGGAGAAATTTCTTGCAAGCTTACTATTTCTCCAAAGTCAAACAAGGAATCATGGAACCACCTTTAACTTAACCTGTGACATGCAGCAGCAGTGGGACACCAGAAAGGAGAAACTCTACAAAAATTAGGGCACAGTTGCCAGGAGAGGTTTAATCTACAACATGGGAACACTATTAAACTTTACAATTTTTTTCTCACCAGAAATTTCCTTTTGTTGGTGTATACAATAAACACTGTCAAAGACTTAGCTTGTGAAGAAGTGGTAGATTTTGTGGTCTTGTTCCAGTTTCTTAGAAGGTTTAGAGTAAAAGAAAAGACTGAATAGTAAATAACCAAAATGGAATCTGCCCTGAACGTAAGGTGATAAGAGACAAAGGTTGATGAATCTGAAGAAGAGATAAGGCACATTTAGGAAGAAAATCCATACTGGGATAGAACCAGTAGTTATCTGAGACTTATTTTGGCAAAGAATACACAGTTGTTGAGTTTTTTTAAGAGTTGAGTGGGAATCCAAATGATTTCCAGGATACTACCATGGAAAATAAGCACGAGTTTGTATTTGTATCTCTTTAAAAGTAAAGCTTAAGCACAACTGCACAGGTCTCTGCTAATCACAAAGGAGGCAGTGAATCATTCGGAGAGCACACCTTATCTAAATTCTGTATTTTCAATGGCTCTTAAAATAATTTGCTGCATTACAGCAGCTGCCACCATACAAAACATGCTGATTTTTTATGACCAGTAGGGAGTTTATCAGCGAAGGTGATTTATACACGAGGTGGCAAGGCAAGACCTAAACAACCACGTTCAGAGTGTAAAATGACAGATGGGTCAGACAGGAGTTTACAAGAGTCAGGCAGAAACCCCGAGAAGAACGTTTTGCTGGGGAAAGCCTTTTTGGGTCACCGCCAGATCTCACAAAGCCCCTTTCAGAGCCCAGTGGCATGCTGACCGAGAGCGAAGCTGCAGAGTCTATATCTCAATCCGCGGGAAGAAAAGCAGTAGGCTGCTAAAAAAAAGGTGGTGTGGGCTGGTTGTTGCTATTTCTTCCTCGAGGTAGGGAATTTGAACCACGGTAGCGCTCCTTCCTCCCTGCCTTTATCAGTAACATGCAGATTCATGGAGACATACAGAAAGAACGAGTTGGGGTACAGCCAGCTGGAGCTAAAGCTATGGAGATCTCCTGGACATGAAAGGCATGGGCTATGTGGTCTTATCCAGAAAGAATAACTTCCAACTGGCATTTTTCTTGTTTCCAAGTGAGACTGAACAGCATCTGAACAGACATCTGAGACACGCTTTCCTTCCAGCCAAAGTCATCCTTATCCTCAGAAATTACAGATACTGATACAGTCTCTAATTTCATATAGTCTCTCTTGTAGGAAGTAGAACAAATAAATACAAATGCTTAGATGAAAAAATGGGAAAATTAGTCTGATTTCGCATTTTAGAGCTCTTCCGGTATGAAGTTCCTTTCACAGTGTGAGACAGGTACATCATTTCTAGGTACATTTTCAGGTATATAAACCCCATGGTCTGCCCTCTCGCAGCCCGACCTCACCTCTCGGTCGATCAGTACTCACGCCCCGCAAAGCACCACTCCTCTCACTTGCATGTGCTTCTGCCCATGTGAATAGACTCTGCTTTTACTTTATCTCCTCCTTGTTACACACACCAGTAGGACACACTCCTCCTTCACTATGCCCTTGCACAAAAAAGCTATTGTTCAAGAATAATTCAACAAGACAGAAGTAGAACAGTGTGCCTACCACAAAGTTGTTTTTTTTTTTTTAAAGTTGTAAAAAGCAAATCAATCATGTAGCTCTGTGTCCTGTGAAGGCATCTCTATCCAAAGAATTGCTTTGCTTTGGAAGCTTTAAATAAAATAAGGAAAATAATGAAAGAATGTAGGAAAGAACGACACCCTTCTTCATTGCCAAACAGAGCACAGATGTACAAATGCAGCAGAGTGAATCCAAGTCAGCATTTCAAATGACTGCTGCAAACTCAGGTACATAGAATTCCTCCTCCCAGATATCTAGGAATTTTGCACGGCTTGGATAAAATTTTTAAAATAAAGATTGAGAATGTCAATAGAAACAGCTGCTACTTCTACATACCTTATCCCCATGATGAAAAAATCAAGTCACATACAAAAAGGAGTGTACAAGGGACAGTCATATGCATTCACAAGGCTTTTTCCTCCATCAGAAATTACACAAAGTATGTAACACCTTGCAGAAGTCATCAACATGTAGACACCAAGCTACAAAAATGGGATCATATAATTCCTTTTTAAAGTTTGCTCTTTGTGAGTAAGTCTTAGAAATCGACTACTACTGGTAATTACCACAATACGAAAGAACATTTATCTCAACTCCCCGTCAACTATATTTTACATTTTAGAATATTTTTATTCTAAGTGAAGCTAATCTAAATTTCTGCAGCCAAGAAATTTACACTGCCCTATACCCTGCGTGTTTTCAGAATGAAAAATGCCATGTTAAATCTAGTTTAGGATGTTTGCTCTAACAACCTGATCTTGCCACTGTAGTTGCAATCTTCTGTTGACATTACAATATTTGTAATAAGAGCTGATACTTTTGCAGCATTTAATGGATTTTTGCAGTTTGTGAAGTCTAAAAATGGTTCCCTCCGCTTAAAGCAAATTGGTGCAACCAGCTTAGGTGTAATATGATAAAGGCTGTGACTCTGTTAAGCACTCCCTGTGACTTGGATTTTCTGGAAAAGCGTGGAAATATTCATACAGGACAACGATGTGCCAGCAGAAGTTGTCAGAGAGGCAGTGTCAGCACAATCCCAGACGTCACCCTTGCCTTCTCGCAGCAACACCCCTTGGGAAGGGAACAGGTCTCCTGACAATCCTGCTATTGCCCTGGACGACCAGTGCCACCATGATCCTAGCGCTGACATGAACGTGACATGCAGAAGGACAGCGGCCACCAAGACGTGAGGGAAACTCACTGTGCTCTCGGAATGGGGAGCATGAACCCAGAAAACCCACACCAAAATGGTACTCTGCTGTTTCGATTGTACACCGAATCAGCTGTTATCACTCACACACAAGTAATGCAAATATCAGCCTCACCAAATATTTGCATAATTTTTATAACCAGACGTCTAACAGACAGATGTATCTATTCTGACGTTTTTTACTTCTATTCCATTATTTAGCAGCTTTCCATCACGCACTATTTACAGCTGATAAACTAACATCTCGAACCCTATGGCTTACAAAAGCAAGTATTTTCTCAATTTTAAAAGATTCTTCTTAAAAACCCAAACCCAATAATTCTACCTTCTATTCTGGAATTCCACACAGTTTTGGTTGAAAGATTCTGGTTGAAAGACTGAACTGATTGCAAATTCCTTCTATTAAGAAATGCCATACAACTCTATGCTTCTGCTTGTCTTTGATTGCAAATCCTGAGGCCATGATTCACTATTTCCAATTTTGTTCTTTCCTCAGAAGGCATCTCATTCCAGTGGAAAAGCCTTTGTTTCAATTTTAAAAAAGCAAAAAATGCTTCATAAGACTTTTGATATTAAGAAAAGGCAAATTAGGAGTCACATAAACTAAGTATTTTGAGCTGGGTGTAAAAGCACCAGTTAATAAGGCTACAGCTCTTGGCACTTTAGTTTGTGCAACTGGGACACAGGTATTTTTAGAAGAGCTAAAATAAATTTAAAAAACAGTCAGCAGTTAGGAACTGAAAGCCTTACACTCTGCAACTCATTTTTGTTTAAAATGTTTGCAATGTTTCCTTTTAAAAATGTATGGAAAAATTTCTAATGCTGAATTAAAGCAAAAATAGTTCTCTAAAAGCAATTAAAAAATCTTTTTAATTCACTTGCTTTCGGTAGCAAATACACTCTTTTATCACCAATTGTAATTAATCAGAAGTAGTTTCTCAGTTATGACTTTAGGATGATAACATATTTTTACTTTTAGTTTATAAACAACCTGTTACAACCGAGACTAATTTACCTTCACTCCTGGGAAGAACAGACCTGCAGTTCCAATTGATGAAAATCACACTGAAATAGCTCATCACTTATTAATAGTATAAAGTGAGAATATTATTACATTTTAGTGCATTCTAGTACTCCCAGTTCTAAATTTATCATTGATAATACAAAACAGAAGTGAAGGTATAAAGGAAGAGAAGACGACATCTTCTCTTTTCCTCCAGATTTTACTGGAATACTGTGACTTGACAGGGCACAGCAGATAATTATTAAACACTTCTTCCCCTACTATGTTTAGCTAAAGATGCCAAACCACTTGTTCTTCTGTTTTTCCTTAAATTCAAGCACTCATAAGGTTCTTCTGGTGTTTTCTTCATGTGCCATTAATGTAGTGAGTTTAACGCGGGGTTTGATCATGTTTGAATACAATTTAAAGGCAATTCTCCCACAGACGTGAAAAGGGCAAGAGCAGACCCTTATTCAGATGAACATAATTTTCAGTAAAATGGGTAACATTTCTGACAGAGCTCTCTCTCAGTATGCTTTGGCTAAGAGGTACTGTCTTCATTAAAATACCTTTGCTTAAATAGTTGTGGTTACACAAGAAAACATGAACTGATCTTATTTCTTCATCTACAGATTATGAATGGAGGCAGTCCGTATATCAATTAGATCTCTGTCAGTGTACGACTTGTTAGTCACACTTAACATCAGGAAATGCTGTTCAGAGAAAATCCAAGCTCTGTCTGAGAACATGCCAATTTTTCAAACAAAACTGAACATAAACAAGGAATATAAACAACCTGGTCAGCCAGTATTACCCATCCTCCCTGTGAGTACCTACAGGATCCCTGAATCCTCAGTACACTGTCCAGTGAACACAGCACATACCAGTGTTCCCACCCAAGTTCTCAACCAGGGAGGACAACTGTTGCCAATGAGGCAAAAGTTACACCAATGCCTTCTCATCTTTGGTTTGTAAGAGCTAAATGAATACCAAGACAGGGCGTGGCCACTCCCATACTCCCATCTTGTCAAGTAAGCAGAAAGAGAAGATATATGTTGACATTTGAACTAACTAACCTTGATTTCAAATATCTTCCATCCTGAAAGCTTAGCGAAAGAAGACTGGTACTGCACCTTCCTCTCAATTATTAAGTAAACATGGATATTTTGCTTACTTGTGTAGCACACTCTGCGTGCTCCACACAAACTATCAGAACCTCTCATCAGACTTCGGCACTCTCACCTTGGACGGTGTACTTTGTTGTCCTACACGACTACAAACACAATGAAGCTTATGAAGGTTCTCAGATGAAGACAAAATGACAGTCTGTCACATTTCTTTTCTCTGGGAACGGCGTGTAAATCCACATTGGGTCAAGCCCCTGCACATTACAGCGGGAGTGGGGAAACGTATAAAGTCTCTGCCATCGCTAGTCCTTACAAAGAGGCTTCCTCCGTGCTCTACACAACCAGTGAGTGAAGACCCAGCAATGGTTGTTAGCAACGCAGCCTGACCACACGGCTTCATCCGACCTTGTAGTGGGTCTGGCTGGATGGAGGTTGCTTTCCTCAGAGCAGCCACTACATCTGGTGCGTTGCATTTGTGGCTGAACTGGTATTGGTAACACATCAACACTTCGGCTGTTGCTGATCAGTGTTCATACAGCACCACCAGACTTGTTAATTTCTCCCATCTTCTCACTATTCATGCTGACCTATTTCCTGCCCAAAGTAAAACTTCACTCCAAATACCACTGTGTTGCTTCCTCTTACGCACTCCTCATCGTTAGCACTCGAGCATCCCAAGGCTTTCCTCTGAAGTAAGTGTGTGTGTATATATATATACACACACACACACATATATTTCTAAGTACACTTTTTTTCAGACTCTCTCTAAAATGTGTATATAAATTGTGCCCATATCACTGTGGTAGAACATCTCCATCTGTGTTGCGGGGAGAAATGAGCTGAATTTGCACCATGGGAGATACTGTTAGACACTGTGGAAAAAAGCAGCCTTTCATGGAAATGATAGTTAAGCACTGGAACCAACTCTCTGGGGAGAGCATATCCATCATGGCAGATTTTTAAGGACAGATTAAACAAACACCCGTCAAACACAGTTTAGCTGTCATTGTTACCACTTTATGGTAGGAAGACAACTTTTTAGACTGTTAATCTTATTTTTCCGTCTTTTTCATGCCTACCCTGCACACAGGTAGATTTTTAAATAGCCCAGACACCTGAAATCCTGGGAAGTGAGGTCCGGTCTGTCCACCAACCCTACCTGCCTTGCCATTGGCCTTGTCTTCCAGAGACATTCTAGTTCTCTTCCCAAGTTCCTTGTCTCCTATTTTTTTGCCTCCATGTCTCCCACTCAGCACAGCGAGGATAAAACTTTCAAATCAAGTAATGTGTGCATTACCATGTAGGTAAACAGCACCACCAGAAGCCACCATCCCTTACCCTTTTCTGAATTAACCTCCTGTAATCATACAGCAAGCTGTACAGCAGCAGGTGATTTTTCATGAAATATTTACCCGTATCGTCAGATTCTTCACAGAAAAGTCTGCCTGCTCTAAATAAAATGAAATGTTCTTTGAATGAGAGCATCTGAAGAATTGCTTCTGCTTAAGTTAATGCAAACAGTTAATTATAAAATGCTGGTAGAACTACTTGACAAGTCTGAAGAAAAATACAAGCTGTGTTTATCTAAAAACCGTAACATAACTATTCTGGCGGAGCACCATCCGCAAAGACAACACTTACCAGCAGGAGGCAACAACCTGACACTTTGCAACAAAACACTTTTTACTTTTTTAAAAATTAATTTTTTAATTAAAAAGAAAACATACAGGCTCTTCCCCTTCCCCATTTCCAGCTATAATCAAGGAAAAGTTTTTGTTTTGGTTGGAAAATACATTTTCTCTAACATATAAATCAGTGCTGAATTATAATTACAGCTTCATTGACCCAGAGTTTAGTATTTATGCTTTTGATTTTTAAGTTAAACACCACTACACATTAAAAACTGTTACAAGCAGTAAGATTTTATCTTTTTTTAAATGTTGGTAGTAAAGGCATGGCAAAAGTAATGAAATTTCATGATTAGAAGGTATGAGAAGAAGAAGGAGGAAGTACTTCACTAAAGAGAATTTTTTTTTTTTAAGAGAAAAAAATGTGAATAGTCTCTTCTTTCCTCTATCATCAGCTTTAGGCTTAATAATAGTTAAGAAAATTTTAAGCTTTTTATTAGTATTCTTTTTGACAGCACTGCACTGAACACTACAAAAAAGACTAGGCAAAAGAGAGCAATACGTGCATTTCTAACTGAATTTTATGCCGCCAACATTTTAATAGGCTCCCTTCCCATACCCTTTCCCCAGCTATTGACTAAGCCTCTGTGCTGCAAAGAATTAGTAAATAAGAAGTCAGAATTGATTTTTTCCTAGTGTTTTCATAACCAGAGGGAAAAGGAGAATCTCCCCAGTTTGTTCGTGCTGGCTCGTGCTGGAAATAGCAATGCTCTGTTTCTCATCACAGGGACAGATTGCAGCTCAAGGACTCTGTAATGGAAATCACTTCAGCAATTAGCACTATTCATCTCACTGTCAGAGGTGGTGTTGACTATTACTAATAAATCACCTCTCTTGCGAGCTTGGGCTTTTCTGTGCTCCTTTTACACCTAGACCACAACGACAGTGTTTTACCAGATTGCATCCGGTATCGAGGCAGTTTAGAAAGCAAGAAAGCAGCACGAAGTTTGTTTCCTTCAATCCAAAGAAGGAGCGCCATCAGGAGAGTCTGCATCTTCAGCTGAGGATTGAATGCAAAAAGGAAAATCAGCCATCAGGGAAAACGCTGAGAACCATGGAAGCAGAACAGGTCAGAGCCATACACAGAGAGGAAAGCCATTTTGCACAGGTGAAGACTTTTCCAATACTTTTTTAAAAACCAAAATGAAGCTAAATAATCCTCTACTTGGTTTAAATGAATGACCAAATCTTCAGATCCCACAAGCACTGCCTTACTGCTATAGCACCTGTCTGCTAACTCACAGAATACCCACCAACCTGAACTCTAAACCGCAGGAACTGAGGCACGGGCACAGTGAGGTTACTGAGCAAACATCTGGATCGCTAGAAAAGTGCACGAACCACTGAATAATGCGCTTCGACCCTTACGTGATCTTAGTACAGACACAGTGGAAGAAATGGAGCCGGTTCCTCTCCCCGACCATGCAGCAAACAGCCCACCTGTGAAGTCGTCATCACTGGCCACCAGTTTGCTCTAACGCAACATCAAGCTCGCGGTGGATGAAATAAAACACTCAGTTCAAAACTGAATGCAAATTGTAACTTCCCAGAAGAAGCTGTGTTTTTAAACAGCCCACTGAAGATGGGAAGTTTGACTTTCCTTTTCACAGGACATATAAATACTCTGACTTCAAAATCATTTACATTTCATTTTCACTATATTCAGTGAAAGATAAGTATTTCCTCTGACCTAGACAGCGCAGGGAGTGATCTAGCTCCCACGAATTTTGATCCAGATTATGTCTGGAATAAAGCACACATGATAGGGGAAAGTAGAAAGAAAAAACAAACCCAGCACCACCACCACCAAAAACCAACCAACAGCAACACAAGAAAAAAATCTAACAACAAAGGCAGAAATGGTGCCTTAGTTTTGCAACACCACTACGTGTTTACAATGCTAGTGTGTTTGAAAGCACCAGTTTACACACAAAAGAGATAAAATGCACAGCTGTATTGACTGGGTTTCTCATGAGACCTCAACTTCGTCTTTAGGGTGCATAGGGGGAGCAGTATTTGAAGTAGAGACCCAGAATTTGGCCAAAGTCATTGTCTGCAAGAATATGAATACTGTAATACCATAATAGAGAAGATGAGTTACTGTCCTTTTCAGAGCTACTACACAGGCTCAAGGAACTATGGGAGAGGAAAGCAGCTCATGAACACAGGCAATGCCGTAGTGGTCTGCATTGCTATATCTCAACTTCAAGATATGTCTGATACAGAAAAGGTATGCTTCAAGCACATAAATTTTAAAAAGTAAAATATACTGTCATAATCTGTAAAATCAAACTAATTTACTAGAAGTGCCATTGTAAAGACTCTAGAGAGCTAAAAAAGTAGGCTTAGGAAATTTTATAATGATATTTCTAAAAAATTTTAATATTCTGGTTTTTCTGAGCTCTCAGGAATGTAAGACAACCACTTCCCAGAGTAGAAGGATCCCAGTTAGGGCACTTTCCCTATTACCTAATAGCATTAAGCACCTATTTTTAGACATTTTTTTAAATCTGAATATGATGTCTTATTTAATATTGATCATCCTGCACCCTAGAGAACAGCAATTTTTTGGAAGGAAATCTTCGTAAACTGAAAGTTTTTAATCTGTTTTCCTGATAGCAGACTGAAGACTTGGAACTGTTGAATAGACCCGCTAGCAAAATAAGCTCCTGTGGTTTAACAGATACTTCTGTACATAAATCACACCCACAACAGTGCATGTAAGATGTTGTAAATGCACTACATCTCTACGTAATATTATTACTTCAGCTAACCTAAATGTAGAAAAATGCAATATTTAAACTCTTGTATTTGCTACTTGCCAAATCTTCTGATATGTCCTATTGCAAAAATGGCAACTACTGAAATGTTATTGAATGTAACAGAAGAGAACATGGATAAATAATTCACTCGAACAGTTCTAAAGAATTCCCCACTACCATGTTGTGCCATTTGTTCAAGATTATTATTGAAGCTCACGGTTGTGTCAATCTGAAATGTGTAGTATGGGCAAGTTCTCAATAAACTAGTTTTATAAACTGTCATCCAACACATTCAGCACACCGGGAGTTAATGCATCATTTGCACGGTGCACCATCCCCACAGCTCTTCTTCATTAACGCTTCAGAAGTTTGAACATCTTAGATATTTCAGCAAAAGCTAGACAAAACATATGAGAATCAAACTACTACACATCTTCACCAAGTATCTTTGCTTCAGAGATTTCAACAAAGCAACAGAGATTGAGTACCGACCTGCATGACAGAAGCAGACGATGTGAAAACCCCACTAACAGCTGATGAACTTTGAACCTTGATCTTTCAAGGGTTAAAAAACTCCTGCAAATATTTGTCACCGAGCACTATATACAACACTGTATATTACTACACTTCTGTTTAAATGTGTGCATCAATATGCTAGAAAAGTAAATTGCTTTACAAAATAAGTGAAATCACCCCATATAGTTATTCCATTTTTCTCATTTTAACACCCTTACACGGTAATATCTAGAAAAATCCCAGATCTACCAAACCAGCTCAAGACTTTGAGGAGTTTTAATGCTATTTTTAATTATGCAAATAATAAGACGGTTTAAAACTTGAAAGTAGCGTGGCAGCATTAGCTAAGAGTTGCCAGGAAACTGCTGAAAAACTATACGCAATTTCTTTATCTTCTGGGAGACACACACAGGAAAAAGGTAAAAATGAATTGTATTCTACTACAGTAAAATTCCCAGTCCTTCCCTAGTGGGAATGAGCACACCCTGCTCCTTTTGTATCATTTACATGACACCTAAGAGGAGAAAAGCCAGATACTGAAATTGCCTGAAGAGGCATCTAAAGAGCTGTACAAAGTGGAGACTGAGAACGATTCTTTCAGCACTCTGCTCTTGGAAAGCCTGGCTGCGATTGCCATCTGCGCATGGCCAGCAACCAGGGAAACGTCTCTTTGAGAAGCATCACTCTGAAAACTTCCATGCACAAAAACTCTAAGCAGTAAGAGTAGTAAGTAACAGGAAAATGAAATTTGCCCTTTAGCACGAATTCTTTGTTAACAAGTAAGCTTTACGGGAATCGTTTACACATGAGAAATTAAAGGTTTCAGAAAAAGAATCAGGACATGTTTGCCACGTATATGAAGTTACTAGATGACTCCAAGCTAGGCTAAAATGCTGTAACACAGTTGAGAGGTTTAAAGATTACATTAAAAGCTCAACTGTTTCATGATTTTGATTTGACAAAACACAAAACAGAGTCATTAGAACACAATTTGAAGGAGAACAAATCCTGTGCCACAAGTTTCCAGTCCTAGATGGCGTGTGTGGTAAAACAACATAGTTCTTCTAAAAAAAAAAAGAGAAAAAAGCCAGAAGACCACATGCTAAAAGTTACCTTACTTGATCTTTTCCAACTCTTCCTCATTAGCATTGTCTGAAAATAAAATAGAGCGTTTTAATTACCTTTTCTCTGTAACACAGAAAAGGAGATCATCTGTCTCCCAACGGGCCAGTCCACATTTAACCACCACTACAACTGAAGCAACAACACGTACACTCCAGCAACAGCTACACAAGACTGAAACAAATTCAGACAAGCAGGAGCACTGCTCACACCCAGGCATACACTTCTGGGTGGTACGAACAACTCATTTCCAGGGACAATGCACCACGTGAAACCATTGGAAAAAAAAGAAAGAAAGAAGGAGATAGATTAGCAAATGAAAAAAATGGCTGTGCCATTACTGATAGTGACTTAAATTTTGACTGATACTTGAATAATAGTTTTTTTTTTATATTAATACACACAGATATTTTGGAACACTACTGTTTAGCTCACAGGTGTAGCCATGTAAGAGAAACCCTGCATAAGGCTCCTGGACAACGTGTACCTATCACAAAATCCTTAAGGTTACCACTGCTCATCAGTTTCACAGCAGTAAAAACAGCTCTTCTGTTTGACAATTACACACAAGGTATAGAATAAAATTTGTACTTTGACTCTTAAAAGACCCCAAAACGAAGTAGCCCTATCACACTGCTGAAGTAACCCTGGCACTCTGAGAGACAACGCTCTGACATGCTGCAAGGCAAAGTGTCCACAGACACAGATTCTTAATTATTAAATAAAAGTGACATACTGGTCAAGAGAGACATGGACTATTTTTCTGTGAACACACCTGTTGCTTAAAGCACTTCTGTGGAAAGACAGAGAAATTAATTCGTAGAATTTAACAACATTTAGCAGCCTGCGTTGACACAGAGCAGGAAAAAATCCAGGGCCATTAATTTCTGTTGAAGCCTTCTGTATGTCATGAAAAGCAAACATAATATTTTGGAAGCCACCTTCTTTTTCAGATAATTGAAATAAATTTTGAAATGCAAACATTTTACTTGCTAAGAAAAAAAAGTATTACATGGTGGAAAAAATGAAAATGTTTTTTTAAATATCCAGAAATTTTTCAAATTGACACAGTTTGTCAGGAGAAGAAAAACAGCTGGCAGGTGAAGAAAATCTTTAAGTTGCTATGGACAGTTAAAGTCTAAAGAGTTATGCTGTAAGTTAATGATAATTGTAATATTGTGCCTTTGGCAAATATACACAGACAGTAAGTGTTTTTAAAAGCTGGAGAAAGCCATTTAACCCATTTTTATAGGAGAGGCACATAAGAATCAAGCAGCTTGAGGCCTGCAGCAGTCCCTGGAGGAGACCTCCAAGTTCCTGCAACATACCATACCTTCTTCCCGCCTCATCATTGCTGAATCGTACACAGCTACAAGTCAGAGCCCAAACTCAGCTCCACTGGGCTTTGAACCAGGCTGTGAGCAAGGAGGAGAATATGGCCCGACAGCTGAATTTACTACATATGAAATATTATTTCAGATCTGAGGAGTTCAGTGTGAGTAGTAGCTGCAGAAACGTATGAGTATACTTGTTGAGTGTATTAGCTTTATCACCAGCTGCAGCAGGGTAAGTTGAAGCCATCATAACCATCCTCAGAAGCTGACAAAACAAATATAGAGCATAGGGCAGATTATGATGGACGATCTACATGGAACTATTTCATCTGAAAATATTCCATGCCCTGAGAGCCCATCTCTGTCATTCTTTGTTTCCCAAGCTGTTATTATCCCTCTGGCAAATAAAAAAAAATTATGTTGCATTCTAAGATTTAAGACAACAAGCAAATTGACAGCGTATTAATGTTGTTAGTATTTTATTTGAAGCAAAGAAGTTATTAAGCATCGCTTGGGATAAATTATTGAAGGAAAAAAACAGTGCAGTGACTTTTATTCTCCTTAAATAACAACTTCCAAGTAACACTCATACATTTCCTTTTTTCCATTTTCTTCGCTACTTAGGACGTCAGCAGTGGTGGAACAGCAGTTCCCAATCTCCACTCGCCCCAAGACAACAGTTCTCATCAAGCTCCCAACTTTCTGATTTCCTCTAGCTGGGAGTTGCCTGTAAGGCCAAGGTGGGAAAGAATTCCTGTAGCCACGAGAGACACGAAGCTCCGAAGAACTCACAGTCACGCTGCAAGCTCTCCAGTGACGAAATCCATGCAGCGAACTCTGATGGGGAAAGAGCCAGGAACGTACATGCACTGCAGCACCGATAGCTACCACACCAAGCACAGAGCCCGCAGACGTCACGTGCGCGTTTTCAGTCAGCGTGCATGCAGCTACAAATGGCACACAGGCATGCAAGGCACTACACGTATCCACAGGAAAATATTAACAGAACACTGTCTGAATTAAAGAAACAAAACAAACGTCACTGGAGCAGCTCTAAGAAAAAAATCAAGTCATTGCTAGTTCTGACTTGTTTTAACCTGGTCATCAAAAGGCAAAATCAATGAAAAATACAGAAAGTACATCATAAACTCATTATTTTTTAAAAGGCGTTCAAAAGAACAGATTTTTTTTAGATCTCACAGGTTTTTATATATATATACACTTTTCCCATACTTTTTTATTTTAAGTCTTCTTTGCTTACTCTAGTTATTGAAGCTATCTGTCCTCTCAAAGCAAAATAATTAAAAATTAATCTAAAGGACAAGTATTGTTAACAGCACAGAGCAAATGCAAATGAATTATTGGAACTAGTGCTACTGCAACATAGTTGTATTAGGCTGGAAAAAGATTGTACTTTTCATGAACATTAAAGACATTCTTATTTTTACAGTTGATAAGAAGAATAAATCAATTTTAATTCACAATATATGACTGTTCAAAAATCAGAACAAATCAGATTGCTTTCATTTATCAAAACTCAGAAGAATAGGACTTCTATTCATGGCCACAGTTTGAATGAGGTATTACAAGATTATTACTTTAAAAGTTCACATGTTTATGCCTTTAGAAAAGGCACTAGGTCGCAAAAGTACTTACATATAAGATTTCCTAGGAATTTTTATTTGTTCACGTGTCCACACTCGTATGTCAACATTCAGTAACTGCAGCCTACTTCCGCATTTTTCTCCAAGAAAATGGACTACAAAAATCAAATAGTGTGTTCTTATTTATGAAACTAGTATAACGAATCTCCTTTAATTGAAATAATATCCAATGTTCTTCTACTGGAAATACAGAAATTGTAAACTACTTAAGCGCTGTTTTTCACAATCCACCAGGACTCAAATATTCCCCTCTCCTAGTCTCTAATATAATTTTACATACAGTTATGTGAACATATGCACAGGTAATATTCTAAATTGATACCTGTATCCAAAGCTGTAATCTGTTTTGATCTTAGGAAATGGGACTTTCCAGCTATAAATTCTGAAGAACACCCCGTCAGTCAGCACACTGAAAATCTGCATTTCATCAGAATTTCTTTTGGAAAGATAAGGAAGAGAATGCTCCTGCGTGTACCAAATTGCTCTCTCATCTCTTTGCACACCTCAAAGCTTCACAAAAGAAAGCTCGACCCAAAACAAAATAAACTATTACTCTTTCAAACTGATTGCTCATTTTTCACACCATTTGTGATAATACCTCTCTCACAGACTGGGAGCAATATAGCACAACGCCTGCAGTTTTGTAGCATTTAACTTCAAACTTGCACCTGGAGTATCTTCTCCAGCAGCGTCATTATTTCTTACGCCATGTGACAGGATGCACCTTCCTGTAATACACAGCTACATTATTTTGATATGCCAGTAAAATGCTTCGCTGTAAGACCTGTCCTCTAGCTACACAATGCATCGTCCAAAGATTTTTCCCTTTATCTGCTCATCAGCACGTGACCTCCACACCAGCTCAGGCAGCGAAGGGACCCGCTTGGAAAGTCTAACCCGCATCGGAAGATCACGGAACGACACACCACAAACAGCAAGTCTCGTTCAGCAGGGCTGCGTCTGATGTGTCACTACAGGGCTTCCCCAAAACGCAGCACTTGACACATTCCTGCCCCTATGGCTACATGAGAAAGCTAACACTTCTTCGCTGAGGCTACTGCTTTTTTATTGTCCCAACGGTCTTCATAAGCACTCTCATTTTACGTACATGGAATTAAAGCACCTGAAATTTAGGTACTAGCAGTTAATTCTTCAGCTTGATGATTTAACCATTTTACACGACTTACATGTGACAGCAATTTAGAGTTACCACCTGAACAGATTAAAAATTACTCAGAAGAAAATGCATTTTTGTAATATAGGCTACGTAAGGATATCAAACCAACAAGGTTTAAGAAAATTTGCAATGACTTAGGAAAAAAACACATGATGTGAAGAGACGGTGTTTCTGTGTCTTCTGTGCAGCAGTTATTAAAGTGTGCTTAAAGGTGCTCACAGGTTTTTGTCAATGCATTTCAACTCTACTATTGGAATCATTACTTATACAGAGATATCCAAGTAGAAGGGATGCAGTAATCATTCATATAGCATGCTACACAGATTGCGAATGTAGGAGTTGCCTTAATTACTGCTTTATATGGTGCACATTTCCAGAGTGGACAAGAATTAGCCTCAATCCTCTGTCATAATGTTTGAAAACATATTGATCTCAACCAAAATAAAAATTATCCTCATTATTATGAGATCTTTTAAAAATAAACAACAGTTTAATTGGAGTGATACATTCTGTAACATATCTACTCCTTAGAGAGTAAATAAAATCTAGTAAATAAATAACTTGGTACATGTGGTAACTGAATAAAATATAATTGTGCCTTGAATTATTAAACTCCTAACACATTCATATACAGCAATTCAGTATTATTTTGTAGGTCATCTTCCCTTCATTGTGACAGAAATTCTCTGATTTTTACTGCAACTTTGGCAAAACCACTCTGAGATCTGTATCTTGGGAAGACTGCTTTCTAATAATAAATATAAAGCTTCAGAGTAGGAATCAGAAACTCAGACTGAATCTTGGGCATTTTCAGAATGAAGTCCCATGTAACAATTTGAATGGGAAGAAAAATAGGTCATTTGAGCTAAACTAAAAGGATTAGCTTACTAAACAGAAAGCTAAGAATGAAATGCATAATAGCATAAAAACAACTCTTCCTCCTATTATCTCTGTCATACCAAACAGCAAGCACGTAGTTCCGATCACTGACTTACTAGGGTATTTAATAATAGCAACGAGAAAGGTGGAAAAAGAACAGTATTACAACCCTCCAGTATTCCTCAGGTATGCAAATAGACGATGTGTCACACTGCAGCGTACAGAAACATTTAAGGTCTTATAAAAATCATATAGTTGACTACACCCAGGGAAAATTTCATCAGATTAATACTTTTTTCTTGGCCTCTCTGAAGCCAAACGAATCCACATTATTTTATAACCTCTGAGCAAGACGTCATCCTTCTCTTTTCTGCCACAGTTGTAGTACTACGGCGTAACTCAAAAGTCAACTGACAAAAACCTCATAAAATATATCCAACTGGAGACAGGATCTATAACACTGGAAACCATTTACACTTACAACTAAGCAGCTCAGAAAACTAAGATTGATGAAGGAATTACAATAAAACTAGAAAACCACACAATTTTGTAATTGAAATCTGGTCATGAAATATTGAAAAATATCAAATAATACTTCACCACTAGATGACAAAAAGAAGAAATACTAAAGTTTCTTTATTTTCAAGATTCAAATTCTTCTGTAGAGATGGCAGCACTAGGTCCAAAATTCTTCACCAACGGATTACGGATATTTTTCCATATTAATCAGCACCATTCACCTGAAACTGACTTTATCTGAAACTGCTGAACAACTATATTCCATCCGGATCCCTCAGTACTGTCTCAGGGAGGATCCTGATCAAATGAAGTATGCCGTACCATACCAGAAACACTGTTCTGCAGTATTTTAAGAATTGGAAAAATCAAATTAATCTCAGAATATGTAGTTTACTCTTTTGTTTTAAGTCATCCAACCATGGAAGAATCACAAGAGTGATGCCATATTAAAATATTTAAATTACCACTTCTCGCTGTTCTTCTCTAGGAGCCAACAGAACTGATAACAATATAGTTCCCAGATCATGGTCAGGGTAATGAGAATCCTTCAGACTCAACGTAACTTCTGTTTGCCTGGGAGACAAAAATATATGCATTTATTTTGATTTCAGGCTTTCAGATAAAGAAATTTCTAAATCCTGAGAATTAAAGTCATCTGCATTTATATGAAGCTACTTGAAAATGGTGACAGATATTTACTCTATTTCTACGTCTAAGTATTGAAGTCTAAACACTAGTAAAAAAAGGCTAAATACTGTTACTCCATGTTAAGTACTTATATGTACTGAAGTAATTAAACCTGAACTATAACATCAATGCATAAAAAACCAGAACAAAACCCGTTAAACAGCAGGAGGTAATGCTGTGAATGAAGACAACATAAAAACAAGATTAAAGCAGTTATGAAAGTAACCCCTCTGTACACACTGTAAAAAATGTTGTGCATGATCAGTTAATATATTATTAATATTCATATTACAGTAATTCCCTAAACATCAGTGTTTTTCCTCAGCTAGTTTTATGTGGTGTCAGTTTATATAATTATTTTCAGCATTATGTTCTATTTGCATTTCCACAAACATGATACTAAAGGACAACCATAAAGAATTACTCTGTAGGCTTGTTTGTGCCATACCTGTTCAATTCCAATGAAGTGAGATCCAAAAACGCCGAACCAATAAAGTCATCTTGAAGTCCAAAGTCATAGTCAAAGACCTAAGATGCACAGGAGATAAATGCATTTTTCAGTACTGGAAATCTTTTCTTGACAGTTTCTTGCTTTATGAATGGTTCTTGAAACTCCTTTTCCAGAGTTATAGTAGCTTCATTAACGTTAACCCCGGGCTATCTGGAAGCAACCTGAAGCTTTCCAGCCACAAAAAGTCTGAACTTTGAAACTGCTTATGTAAAAATCAGAATACATCACATACAGTCATGGGAGCATACTACTACTGGACCGCATATATGAACAACATCAACATTACAAAAACAAAATAAGTATTTTTATAAACATAGGCACTAAAGGAAGGAAGACCAAAAGAGTAACTAAAGTTAAGCAGAATCATTGATTTGCTATACATTAATTGATACCCTTAGGAATTTTGCAAAATACACGCAAGAGAGAGGGATACAATTGTGAAAACTGGGTTACTATAGCACTTACATCAGTATTAGGAATGATAATATTGTGGGTTCTGAAGGTTGTACAAGTTTCTAGGGTTTAGAAATATTATAATCTAAGACAAAAAATTAATGGATATGTGTAAGGC
>Ga0181612_163850_pt1 | contig 20470 bp, 11 predicted proteins | sample HoacroProtozoa21_FD_119630 | JGI IMG/M metagenome (GOLD analysis project Ga0181612, IMG submission 119630) | Hoatzin crop microbial communities from Cojedes, Venezuel. Combined Assembly of Gp0051906, Gp0051904, Gp0051908
AGAGAGCTCTCAGTTATATTTCAGAATTAGCAAGTAGGACAACAGAAAGAACATCTTGCAGAAGACCTAGTCCAGAGTAGGGCAGACTAGATCCTAGCAAGTGAGCTGTGAAGACAAAGGGCAAGAGAGGTGAGCAGGAGAGGAGGGATGAGGATTTGAGAGCAAGGTGAATAGCGGCTTACAGGTGGTCAAGCTCCATGGCAAGTGTTGTTCTTCTGACAGAATATTCACCTCTGCTGTTAAGAGCGTGAATCACAACTCTAATCACACTCCTGGAGCATTTGTTGTGTCCTGTGACCAGCCCAACCAGGGGCTTGGTGACTGGAGGCAGGGGAGAAGGAGGTGCACACATGAGCCCTGCAGTGGAGATGTAGCCATGACATCCACATACATGGTGCTGTGATTTGGTGGGACACCTGTTCTGTGTCAGCAGTCCCATCACAAATGCCTGGGTAGGAAGGCCCAGAGGTCAGAGAGATCCTGTGAAGGGAGCAGTGAGCAGAATGAAAAGCAGAGCTGAGAACCGGTTTGCTGCGCTGGAGAGGAGATACATAGCTCTGAGGAGTCCCAGGACACGACGTAGCTGCCCAAAGGGAAGTGTTTATTTCATTCTCTGTTCAGTGGGATATCTAGTCCATCCTCCAGATTGCGCTCCGTAGTTTACCCACAAATCCTGTATCATCTGTGCAGATGTCTCTGAAACCCTGGTAGGCTTCAAGTGACACTAGACTCCTATATTTGTCTGACAGATGTACTCTTCTGGTGGCGTTGACTCAATGCTCAACTCATCTGCCTGATCCTCATTCTCTTTGATGGGTATTAGGTTATCTGTGGGCTTAGAAGACCCAGGGCCTCTGGGAGACCTGTATTCTTCTGGAATAACAGCTGAAGAACAGGCAGGATACTCTGGCACACCGTGGGCAAAGCATGAGATACCAACTTGTACGCACTTGAACAGAGCCCTAAACATCCATAGGCAATAGTTGGAGATACCAATATGTAGACAACTACACTTGAGTATACTAGTCTTGAATTCAATCTTCAGGTAAGAACCTACTGAAATGGATGGGCTCTACTTGCCTAAACATAGACATATAGTGTCATCTGAGAGGCCTTTGTATGTGTCATCCTCCAGCTGCTCCAGAGGACGATGATATCCTACTAGTCCAGTGCCTCATTGCCAGGTCTCAGGGGACATAGACTGGCACTAGACTTTAATGCCCATGCAACTCAGTCTCACACAAACATGTGCATATGTTTTCAAGCAACCCAAGAAACAGCATGGGAAGAAATCAAACTTCTGGAGCAGGATGCAAAGCCAGACGTATCATGAACACAGAGAAAGCAATTGTGATTGGAGACCTGTTACTGACCAGTACATCACCCTGTTGAGAAAACACAAAAAACAAAGCTAATGATCCCTGTAGAAGCAGAGGACTGGATTCAATCACCCACAAAAGATCCTTCCACTCCGTGGTCATAGAAGAGGAAATAGGGACCAAATTTTTTTGTCACTGTAAAAGAGAAGAAAGACCGGAAATTTTCTGTCATGTGTAGATTCCGGTAAGGGAAGTCACAGGATCTTTCCTAAACTCGCACCAGTAAGGCAACATGGTTTGGAGGTGACATTTCTTGCCCATTTTCAAGTCACTACACAGCTCTGTATTGTAGTGTTTCTTGACAAGCCTCAACTTTGCCCATTATTAGCAATAGAAGTGTTTTTATGAATTTACATTATTAAAAGTTTACCATTGTATTCCAGGTGACATCTGACTATTGTAATTGGCAATCTTCTAAAAATTAGAACTATAGGTATTATTCTATGCAAAGAATGAATAATTATAAAGAAAACTTAGAAGCAGAAATAGTATATGGGGCCTTTGACAGTTTTCCTTTCTGTATGATATGCTGATTTAGAAATGAAAGAATCAGAAAGGCAGACTTTTTTAATATCCTTCCCAAAAGCTGATTTCATTTGGGCTCTTGTATAGTACCTATGTATTGACTGCTAGTGTCTATGGTCATTGTGTAATGAAATGTCTTATCCACTTAGCTCCACAAATGCAAAAGTCCAGTAAATTGAGTCCAGTATTTTTCCAGCTTTGCATTAGCAGGGAGGATGTAGCACATATTTGAATTTAAACTGAGCAACGGGATGTGAGATAAGCTTTACTACAAGGCAAACATCAGCAAAAGGATTGACATAAAAGACAAATTTTAATTACAAAAATATACTAACAATGTCATATAAAGACATCACTACAGTTCATACGTGGGTGTACTCAATAGCAAATATGTGTTGAATTTGTCAGATTATTTCAAGGGAAAACCAATCAACCAACCAAACAAACAGGTTAGAACTTCTGTAGTTATCCTTTCAAAACAATTGGCTGATTTGTCTCTCATTTTTCAGATGTATTTGTATGGAATTTCAAAATATAATGCCGGTTCCTTACAAATACTTCCTTTTGTCCCTCTGAAATATGCAAAACACTTTGTTTCAGATAGAACAAACTGTTTCATTGGAAGGAAGGGAACATTGGAAGAAAGAGGCTTGTATTAGCAGGGAGAACAAATATTGATGTTATAACCTGGACCAACACGTTTGCATTGTGTTTTAGTTTGATTAGCCACATTGTCTTCTCATTAGCACTAGCAGCATCTGAAAAGCTGAACTGCAATCCCTTCATCTGTTGGTCATGAAAATCACGGTGGCTGGGGTGAGCTGCAATCAGCGCGCAAGCAGTGACAGTGTGACCAGGGGAGGGAGGAGAAAAGGGGTATCCACTTTACTTCCATGCAGTACATGGTGTTAAAAGCCTGCAGGTGAACAGCTGATGCCACTGGTGACTGTGACTTTGTCCTGACCGCTGCCCACGGGGTCAAGTTCGCCCTTGCAGGGAAGGTTACTCCTACCTTGAGAGCAGCTCAGTACGCAAGAGAGGACAGGCTCCCTGGTAAGCAGGTAAGAGAGGAGAAGGGTAAAACAGAGCAAGAGTCACAGACAGGACAGAGGGTGAAACAAGAACAGGGAGCAGAGACAGAGTTGAACAACAGCAAACTTTGTCCGAAGGGACCACTGAGACACCCCCCAGGAAGCTGATGGACTGCGTGCCGGAGAGGACTCTGTAAGGCAGGGAGTTCTTTTCATTCCAGCTCATACAGAACATTTTCAAAAAATTTCATTTGTTTTCTAATAACAGCTTCACTTTTGAAAAGTAACGTGCTTTTATTTGCTTTGGTGTGCGCCTTACAAAGGTAAAGAACAGGTAGTAACCTCTTACAGCTCTAGTCAGCTTCATGGTGCCTCGTTACAGCCAGGAGGGTCCTGACTTTTCCATGAGTTTTTGGATGAAAAGGAAGAGTACTGGCTGGGGGGGTGGGGATACTGACATCCAAAATTTTGTCAGTCGTAATTAGTTCTGAGTAAGGCTGCAAATTACCTTGTTTTATTTTGTTTTGTTTTTCTTTAACCTGGAACTATTTCAAAATTTTTTAGGGTTCTCTCCATTTAAAAATAGCAAGTTAGAGCAGAATAACTCACCCCTGTTTAAACTTGTATTTTATTTCTTCAGTTTTGGAAAATGGTAGACCCACATGTGGAACAAAATAGTTATTAAGATGAGTTTCTTGAGGTACAAATTATCAGCAGGTGGAATAAGACTACCCTCTGACAAGCACGTGTGGGAGCTGAAATGAAGCTAGAAAAGCACGAGGCATCAGTCAAGACAAAAGACATCACAGAAGGCTCAAAGTAACACTAAGGGGAGAAGAAACAGGCTCACCTATACGTCTTCACTCAACTTGGTAGTAAGAAAAATGCTTTTTTTGAAAGCATTAATATAGATAATCCTCCACCTGCCACCCCAAAATATCTAGGAAGGAAAATAAATTCTTTGAAGATGAGATCGTAAAATGACCGGTTATGGCCAGCAGTACTCACGCATGGTACTTTGTGAGGAAGATAACAAAGCTTGGCAAATGCCTAAGACATCAGGTCTGAATCCTTCAGCTCCTTCTTACACAATCAAAATTATTTAATTAATATTGTTTATTTGTTTTTAAAATTGAGTAAACTTTAGATTCACATTGTCATTTTTTTGGCTTTTGTTAATGAAATCAAAACAACTTGTGCTTTATCTTCCTGTAGAACTTCAAAATTCAGTTGTACCAAATGTACAAAAGTTCCCTCTGTCTGTCAAAACACCTTAGTATATTCAAAGCTGTGGTGGAAAACAGACTTTCTATACAGTGTCCAGTACGTTGTGAATCCAACTAGGTTAGAAATTTTCTCATGGCAATTTAAGGCATCTCTACATAGGTCTATTTGGGAAAATATGTGTGAAAATGACAAAACAAAGTTATTTTAATATTCTGTTACGGTTTACCTCATGCCAAGAGTTTTCACAGTGGTTTACAATCTGCCTATCCCAAATGTAAAATAAAGTTGCCAGTCTGCCTTAGTTCAATCTCTTAATTTTTCTCATAGTTGAAAAGAAGTGATCTTTTATGCAAATAGATGTCTATCTTGACTATTTTGTACATTTGCCCTTGCAAATAGGCATATTTGAGTTTCAGTATGGTAATTTCTTTCTAAAGAAAATATGGTGTAGGCAGATAATGGAACTGAATAACATGTCTTTTCCTTTTCTGACTTCTAGGATTCCACACACGTGCAAATCAGAGACCACTTGAGAAGAAACATTTGCAATATTTGAATTAATTTGATGGTTTAAAACACAAGAATTGTGGGGCATGTCTAGAAAAGTTAAATGCTTTCTCCAGTAGTGCAGGTTTCTAACATATTATTATCCCCACTGCTCCCATAAATAAATAAATAATAATAATTCATATTGTTTCTTGGGCTCATAATGTACTTGGCAACATACAATGCACATAAATAAAGACAGTCTCGGTCACACAGAATAATTATCCTCCAATTACGTATTTTGAATCCAGTCTTTGTGGTGTTGGGCTTGTCTGAAGGAGCTAAGAGCCCTTTTGATAAAGCCACCAGTTTCTTTTCTCTACTTTCCCCTGTTTGCCTGGTCTTTTCCACTGTGCCTTCTGCCCTGGTGAGGCTTTCAGCTGCTTCTATGACAACTGCATCAGTGTTTTCCTCTGTCTTTGTACACCAGCTATCATTCTAGAGCTGGTCTACAAAGCCACTGACCTCTCTTCAGTTAAACTGTGAACCTCTGGTGGATAGTCCACAACTCATTTATGAGGCTCTATTAAACAGAAGAGTTGTTAAATAAACGTGAAATAAATAAATAAAATAAAACAAATTTGATTTTGGTATCACAAAAATAAAGGCAGTCCTCCTGGATGAGCATGTGATTTTTGGAGTTACTATTAAAGACAAAGACTTCTACCATGTGAAACACAAATGCCACAGAAATGAGATATGAGTTATTACTGAAATTTATTTCAAATACTGCTACATGCTCTTGTAAAGAACATTGAACAGCATCTGTAGAGTGACATTCTCTTCCTCGAGCCAGGAAGGGATAAAAGGCTCAAACCCCTTACACACACTGCAGGCAAGATGAAAGAGATAAAGTTTTATGCCAGAGTATCTCTATTCCATCTGAAATCTGATTTTAAGCTGCTCTGAAGTAACAAAAATGAAACAAATATTCACCTATACAAAGTCCCAGAACATATTTAATCTACATCTTCGTATGTAATTGTCATTCTCTGTTTTCACAGTCCTGCCTTTACTGCTTGTGAATTCCCTGTACAGCCCCATGGTTGCTTCATCTGTTCAGCTCAAGTCAAATAGCACATCATGACATTGTATAGTTGCTCTACTAAAAGAAAAAGAACCTCCTAGCAAGGAAACCTAGTAAGATTTGTCCCAAAGACACACACAACTTCTGAGCAAGTAACAGGGTGTCCCAGGACCCTAACATCCTGGGTGCACCCCCTTCTGCCCTTCACCAGGCTGTCTCTAAAAGTTGCTGTTCTATGCAGAGTAAGTTGAGTAGGCTTCCTGAAAAAACTTAAAAATTAGGGAAATCAAAAGCATTGCTCCAATTAAAAAAATTGTAATTAAATTGCAATTCACTGAAGTGAACTTCAAGGGGTTACAAGTTCAGATGTTATTTTATTGTAGATCAGACACAGCATATTTACAGTTTCACCTCACTATGGAGTAAATCTGTTCCATTATAGTGATTCCATGTGGTAAAGGTAATAAACATGATTACTAGGTAGTTCTGGGACTAAAATCCTCCTCATTTTAGGCAGCTGTGGGTAAGTTCCTTCTCTTTCTTATATATCAGCTAGAAGGAAAGTAAGGTGAATAAACGTATGTACAGAAGTTCCACACTGAATTCCACATACAGTACGCACACACACGTAAAATCCTATGTGAAACAAGAAGGTTTAAGTTCAGATTCTCAGAACTAAGAGATATCAAAATTGAAGTTCCCTGCACAATGTAATTTGGACATCCTGTTAAATCTTTATGACAGTCTTCAGTTACAAACCACTTATTTAACTTGATGAACCCTACAAGTTTTCTTTTCTCCTTACCAGACATTCATTCCATATCACTTTATACCAGTAGAGCAGTTGGAAACTTAAAAGGGGAAAAATTTACCTACAGGTAATGAGAATTGTGAAAATGTAATTTTACCAATATAAGAAGTGGATAAATTCAGTTTCTTTGTAAGTATCTCCCAGGCAGACCTGCATCTCCCCACTGCCTGCTCTGCCATGTCTGCCTCTGGTTTCTTTTGGTCCATTTGGAGATTAATTACTGCTGTTGCACCAAAACATCACCTGGAGCTGGGAATGATCTAACCACCAGCTTGTGTTCTGCTGTGAGGACATCAATTTACCAAGCAAGAACAACAAAATTTTCTTGTAGAAGGTGACTATATCTTTTTAGGTATGTGAGTCTTTGTGGAGAACAAGTGTTACTTCATACTGCTTTTTTTTTGTGTTTTCAAGGGATCTTTACTCAACATATTTAAGATATGTAACAACCCACAGGGGATTGGAATCAAATATAATGCTGTATACAGAAACCACAAAAAGTACTGATTAGAGAGAGAAAAAAAGTTTGATCAGATTGAAAAATGTACTATGAAACTGCAGAGATCTGCATTTTTTAAAAGGCTTATTACCATATTGCAGTTCTCAGGGAAATGACTACACATCAGTATACATTTTAATTAAAGTATAAAGTTTTAAAACTAGATTTTATTGAGTACTTACTCAGCATACTCAGAGGGCTCCCCTCCCTGTTTGATAAAACATGTGATTTTAGTGGAAATACATATTTTTCTAGAGATTGCAAACAGCTATCCAATAAAAGCGACCTCAAATATGAATTGTCTGTCCAGATTTATACAATATACATAGGTGTAGAACTACTCCAGCTCATGGTCTAATAACTATTGTAAACATTGCTTGCTTTTTTTTTAGCAATGTACATAGGTGTTTTGTACATTTACTTTAGAGTCTGTGTAATGCTTCTATATTACTGATAGGCAAATTTAAAATTCAGCTGGGAAACTATGAAGCTGCCAGATAAGTTCTGAGCACAAAATTTCATGCAATCCTCTCAAACTCATTCATTTTCCCTTCTCATGTCCATGAAAATTCCAGTAATTCAGTCAGGCATCAAGAAGATGCTTTACGCAATAATTTGTCCAATCTAAATAAGAAACTGAAGGTACAGAGAGATGCATTTGATCATCCATGCATAACCAATGGTCTGCCATGTTCCCATATAGTTTACTTCTCAGTTTACTAATTGTTTCACACAAGATTTCCTTCCAAGGGAAGAAAAAAGAGAATTATTACCCAGATGAAGGGGTTTGCCGTGACCATTTTACTCAAGTACATGAAATCTGGTTTGACAAGATTTGAAAGAATCCTGTTTTATGTCCTTTGTTTGGGGTTTTTTTTTGGCTGAGCTGTTAAAAAAAAAAAAAGGTGGAAATCTGGGATTGTCTGTATTCCTGGAACCACCCATTCCTATTTCAGATGGCTGAGGTGCGGTAGGCACAGGCGTCTCTGTTGCCCTTGGCCATTTCAGAGCTCCCTGCAACAGATAGGCAGCATTGTCCTGTAAGGACTTTCTCCAAGTTTATTTGTGATTGGGTGGAGTGGGACTGGACCCAGTACTTTCACGACTGAATTTTTTAAGATAATTTCTCCATGATTTGTCTCAGTCCTGGCAGGAGTTCGGGGAAAAAATATCTAAGTTTGTGTTGAAGTCAGTCAAAATAAAATACATAATGCTAAAAACTCTGGTATGCTAGGATATGAAGTTTGAAGACTATTTTTTTTTTTAAAGCTTAAAAGTTAATATTTCACTATCTGATTTTGTCTCAAATACTGTACTTGGATGCCCTCCTTTGTGTCTGAGGCATGTTTGTACTATATTCCTCACTTTCCATGTCCAAGATCTGGACTTGGCCATGGCCCAAGACATGACTGGGATGTTCACCCTGCTCTCCATTTCCCAGTGATGAGTTTTCCATGGAACAAAAAGGACCGTGGAAGTTGGTGAGAAACTATGCTGTGATGCAACAGGTCCCCGGTCTGAATGATGGAGATGCCAAGACTACATTGCACTCTCTCCTGCTCGCATGGGAAAGCAACTCATCTTACGTTCTACTGCTACCCATTACTACATGTACGTACATTAATTTAACACTGCCATACTGGTCTATAAAATTTTCTGATGTCCCCAGATGTCTCTCCATATTTTTCACATGACTGCCTTGACCGTTTTACTATAGTTTTCTATATTCACAGTCCCTCCTCTTCAGTAACTCTTGAATCTTCTGGTAACATAATGACTCAGACCTTCCCTACTCATGAAAACACATGGCCTTATAAAGCAGGAGGTAGGCGTATGACCCTCACTGTCCTTCTCCAACTGTTAAGTTGGGCTATTCTGGTAGTATCTTAATTTCAAAAGAGTGACTGCTGAATCTTCTGGAGTAGGCAGCTGAACGAGCAGTGAAGGTAGGTAGGTAGTCATTAGTAACCTGGAGGCTGAAGTGTTTCTGTAACTTTTCCTTTGGATAGTTTCAGAGAATGAGTGCATCAATTTTCTACAGCATTGTTCCCAAGGATGAGGAAAATGGATAAAATTTCCTAGATCATATTGCTTAGTGTGAACAGTTTACTCAACCATGCCCAATTATGTTTGGCAATATTTTGGAGAAACTTCTTCTCTGATTTTACTTTAATTGTACTTAAATCTTCATTTTTCCAATCTATCATATACCAAAATGAGGAAGAAGAAAGGAGAATGAGATGAGATGCTTTTCAAAAATATTTTTCAAATCAGTGTATTGAACAGCAATCTTGAAAAGAATTATTTTATTCCAAAGCAGTGCTGTTGCTGGCCTTGCAGTAAATAAAAAGTCCAAAAGCAAGTAAAGATAGTGTACCTTCCCTCTAGCACCTTACAGGTCTTGTGAAAGGGCTGTGTGAACACTATTACAGTGTCTCAGTGTGATAAGCTTAGGTTTATCACCAAGAATTTTGTAGTGGTGTTGGCAGGGGTTCTGGTGCAGGTTTGACAGAGAGCATGGAGAGCACCCTGGCATTCTCGTGAGTGGGCTGAGGATAAGGTATAACTTTAGGAAGAAACAGCAAATTTGTCAGCTTCTTTCTCTACTGAAGCCTGTACATGGTCCTGGGACCCCATCCTCTATCTTCTTCACCCCCAGAAGGTGGGGTCCTTACTCGCCCCTCTGCACTGGTTTCTGCCTTTCTGCTTCAACACGGAGGTTTTTTCTTATTCTTCAAGCCTTCTGGAAAAAAAGAAGGGGAGGGGGCAAGAAAGGAGAGGAGAAAGTTCTTTCCTTTGATACCTGCTACCTGCAGCAGGAATAAGAGAAGAAAGCTTAAAGCAGCCACTCTGACTCAGGCCCCAGTCCTCACTTGGTGCATTCTGACCTAAATACACTGAAATCACTCACATACCAAACTGCACGGACCTACATCCCCATACCCAGTAACTGAATCCTGAAGCCTGGAAAGGGCTGATCTGCAGCTGAGCTGGAGGTTGTCAAAGACTGAAATGCTTTATTCATTATTTATTGTTCAAATAATAGCATAGCATTTCCACAACACTGTACACATTCTAAATATTGTCCAAACAGGAACTGTTTAATTAATTCTTACAATACTCCCTAGGAAGTAGTGAAGTAAGTTAATGGGAGTTCACAGGCTCTCAGGATTGATTAGAACAGGCAAGCAAGGAAGTATTTTGCTCGGGCTGATGGTGTGAATGGATAGATGAATGCAGTGGGAGGAACGGATATGGCTTTTACGGCTCTCAAGTTTGGAAGACAAAGTCTTTAAGCAACTGAAACAACTATTATCAGTGTTCAAATTAAAGATGTCCTTTAACATTCACTCACTTTATATTTGGATTTTTTAATTCCTGATGAAAGTATAATATTTATTTTTCATCAGAATTAGTACTATTATTTTGTAATGACACTCACATGGCCTTGTTCCCAAAAAGAATATTTTGTTTATCTCATGGGCATCAGGATGTGAGTGATGCTATTAACAAATCTTTCCTTTCTCTTTGACAGCTTTCAGGCAAAATGGTAGCAAAGTTACTATCACTCAGCAGTGATGACAGGGTTTTGAATGAGCTACAACATTTTAATTGGTGTCCATCATTAAAACGAAATGAAAAGGAAAAGTAAGAATAGCAATACAAAAGAAAGGAAGAGAAATGATAGTGGTGATGATAAAAATTAGCTTGAAATGAATAAAGAACAAACAATGGCCTGAAGTAAAAGAATAATTTCCCTTCCCACTGTAGATTTTCTTCAGGTACAGTATATCAACTTAGTTTAAGAGCTTAAGAATGTATACAGGATCCATAGGAAAGAAACAAATAATGGGACTCCTGAAATGATAAAATATTTGTGAAAGTAAAGTTAGGTTAAACCACAGTTTAACACAGGAGAAAAGAGAGGGGACCTGAAAGATCAGGTTATTTAAAGAATGATCTTTCCTGCTTCTAAACCTGACTCCACAGATTAGTGATTTGTTTAAGGAACTGCAAGATCTGGCTCCTGCTTTTCTCCCCTAGTTTCCTTTTCAAGGAGAAATATTTTAGTGTAGAGGTTACTTAGTAACTCAAAGAACCTCTACAAATAAAAATGATGGAAAGTTGTTTTTTTTCTATTTGAAGAAATTGCCTGAAGCACAGCGTTTTTTGTCTTGTTTGACACTTGTATACACATTTAATTGCTGACGATCTATTCAGTTTTTTTTTTTAATTCAATCCCTGCTATTTTCTATTTCTGTTTCTTTTTTTCTTACCTGAATCACACCATTTACAAAAGTCCATTAGCAGACATTTTTTTGATAGTCTTTAGTTTGTGCTACCTTGGCAAAAAATCTCTTTCAAGTTATTTTCACTTCCTGTAGCTTAAAACTGGTGGTTAACATTTTTTGGGGAACTATAGCATAGAAAAGAAATCCCCTCAAAATAAGGATATGTTGATGTATTACGCAAATATTTAAATAGGATATTGGTAGATGTGTACTTAAATTCTGTGGCATGAGAGCTGAAGTGTAACAGAGCCTTTCCTGTGTCTGATTCTCTGTTGCGTTGGTTGTTGAGATGTCACAAGGCAAAACACGGTTGAAATGATACTACATTACAGGGTAACAAGTGAGACTTGCTTTGCACTGATGAAAACCACTGCAAAAGGTGCTGGCTAACAGAGAGGTCACGTTTCTTTTCCTTCCCTCAGAGCTGAATTCTGGGCCCATGGAGGATTGGGTCATGTTCCCCACCTTCTCAGACAAATGGACATGGGAAAATTTTTAATCATTAGAAGTGATTTCACTTAGAGGAAAGAGGGGTCAAACAAGGATCTGCATTCCGTTCTAACAGTGTCACAGAACAGGCAATGGGTACACCATAGACAAACTTCGTTCCTTTCCAGTACGTATTCAGAGATTCCACACATACTCTGAGAAGATGTGTTACATACAATGTTCCCTAATTGCATGTTTGAATGAGAAAAATCTGATAGAAAAGGTATCAAGGTCTTGATCTGATCGAGGCACCTGAGATATCTTGGAGGACAATCCATCCCATCTCAAGTAAATTAGATTAATCTTACCTAAAACTCCACTATTTTCTCTCCAGTGTTTATGGCAGAAGTCTAGACTATATAGCTCAGATGCAGACATCTACGCCGTGGATATGTAGGACTTAATTTCTATAGTGGATATAGAGTATGTAGTGGATCCTACATAGTGAATATATAGGACTTCATTCAATAACCTTCATTAAATCAATTCATAAATTAATTCAACAGTAAGTGTCTAGCGCTGGCTGAGATGCCCCAGGGTACCCTACCTGTCTGGCACATGGATGCCACAGGACATACAATAAAGAAACAGAGATCAGGTGGTATAGCCTAGGGTATCTCTTTTATTTACCCCTGGAAACCTATGTAGGAGCAACTAAACTGAGACTCAAGTTCATGTGATTTCCTAGCTTGATGTTCTTCTGTATGTTCTTCAGTAGTGTTCTGTAGTAACTGTAAATACATCACAGAAACTCAACAGTCAAACAGCAGTAATTACCTTTCACAACCAAAACACACGTCCTTTCTTTAGGGTGAGATTCTCTTGTCTACACCTAAATGCTGATTGTCATTTTAGGCACCACAGGATATCTGCTCAGCCTCTGTCAGAAGGGATCAAGTGTCCAAGTCCTGCACTGGATCTGCCATCTCCACGCAGGCATTTTGGATGCCCTTGGATCTTCGAAATGACACTGGATCCTTGTATGAGACAACAAAATCCTCACTAGTTTACTGCAGAGCTCTGGACTCCATCAGCTGTGCAGAATGAAAGAAAAAAGCCATCCTGTAATTCATGATCAGATAATGTGCAATATGAACATAATGAAGAATTTTTTTTTGTAAAATTCATTTCGTCAAAATGAAAAAAATCAATATAATTTATCTGACAAAATACTCAGATCATTAAATACATTCTCATCTGGATAAAGGGGGAAAAAAAAGAACACAACTGTAAGAACCTAGCTTATGACTGCCAAATAGAAAAACTAAACTTCAAAGGCCAAGAGAAACAGCAGCTCTGTCTAACACTTGTCTGCTGTAAGGAGGCTTTCTTCTTAATTGTTTTATTTTTCATTTTTTTTTCTAATACTCTATTGCTTTTACAGAAATTTCTTTTTCCTTATTTTACTTATACTCTATGAAAATCAATCATTACATAGTTTAAGGAACAGAAATTAAGAGGGATACAGACCACTCAGGTGCAGCCACTATTTGCAAAAGATCAGGAGGACACAGACGGTTGTAACCAAAGTATATGAGCAGTTTCCTATTACAATCTAATGGACCTGACAAGTACACTGGACTGTACAGGATGATGATAATTTATTTACATACAATACCTAGAAATGCAGAGGCTCAGACTGTATTGCAAATATGTATATCCTTTTTTATCAAAGTAAAAAAAAGAAGACCAGGTTATATACTCAAAGCTCTGAAGTATTTTAATACTATCAGAATTCTTGAGCAAACATTATCGAACTTAAAGTGATTTGAAGATTGCCTCTGGCTGTTTTCTACTCATTAGTTCAATGAAAGGTTTGTTGCCTAAACTGAAAATAGCTCGGTGCCACTGCCAACCTTTAAGGGCACAACTGTAGAACTGGGCAGAATATGTTCCTTAAATGATTAATTTCAATTTCACCCAAATCAAAGCAAAGAAACCCTACTTGCAGACACAGAAGTGTGCATGACACTTTCACATTCTTTGAGACTCATGTCCAGTGAATGGTACTTAGTCTGAATCAAAAAAAGACTTTTCTCTGCCTGATTGGGAGCAAAGCTTCTCATCCCAAACCACCCCAAATCAAGCAAAGCAGGAATCTGAACTTCAGCCTCCCAGATTCCAGGTCATACCCAAATGCAATCTATAGTACATGACAATGTTACTTACAAAAGCTTCCTCATCTCCTAGTCTACCTTTCATTAAAATCACCATTCTTCTGCCAGCCTCTCCTAGGCTTCAACAGAGGGATGTGTTTTCATGACATTTCATTTAGTTGCAGTGCGAATGAATGAAATATAAAAACAGAAATATTGTTTTTACTGGACTCTGAACTGTCCATTTTTCAATAATGATGCAAAGCTGCTGCCTTTGGCTTTAGGCAGCAGCCACTGCACAACAGAGGGGGCACTAATACCAGTGTATATCTGCACAGAGCTTTGCCAAGCTGATTTCCAGCTTTGGAGAAATGCTTTTCAGGAATTCATAAATACTGTGACTCCTTGTGCCCAATCATGTGATATCTGCAACAGAAAACCAACAGTAAAAGATCCCAGGAAGATACATGGAAACTTGCCTGCCCTGTTACAGTGATCTCATGTTTTTCTGGAGTATGTCTCATACTCCTATGGGATTTAGATATAATACCAATGTTTCAGCCTATAGCATTAAAACCAACAATGCTAGAGACAGAGAGAAAAATAAGAGTATGCCAAAGCTTCGCCTAGTTTTGTGTAGAAATCATTTGGCTGAGACATATCAATAATATATCTGACCAAAACCAAATTCCAGTATATTGCTCTGGACCATTCTAGCACACTATGATTTATAGCTTTAACGCATCTAAAACTTTTTTTCTAGTATGAATAATGCAAAGCTTAGAGCAAGAAGAATTTGCAAGTAAAACTGTTTATAAGCAAAAATGAATGGATCTAATTTTAGTTATCCAAGATAAGACAAATATGATCTTGCTGAAGCGTAAAGGCAAAGAGCAGCAATTTCTGCCTATGGTGAAAGTTTGTAGTCTATTCACCAAATAATACACAACCCAGTCACCATTAGAGGGAAACAAATCACCATTCTGTACTGGTGGCATAAATCCTTGGATGAGTATTGTTCTTTTTAACACTGTAACACCCTTCTAGAAACTGAGATTGTGAAATATTTTTGATCATAATGAATATTCTGATGCTGAACAGTTTTTCCAACTACACCATCAGAATAATGTTAAGAAAACAGTAGAAAATGTAGTTTTGTCCTAAAGTCCACCCTGTTCTATAAGTATGATACGCTCTTTTCAGACACATTGCAGGATGACAAACTTATATTTTGCACAGCACTGTCATTTCAAATTGTTATTGTCTTACTTCGGGATACATGAAGTGAGAAGACAACTTTTGAGGGTCAAAAATTTATTTCATCAGTCAAAGGCTAAGTATAGATTTTAGAAAGACATACATCTCTTCTGTCTCTTAATTTCTAATGAAGACTTTGTCTTTTATAAACCTTATAACCAGTAAGTCTGGGTAGTTTAGAAAATATAGTGATTTATAATGAGTTGTGAATGACTCAATTTCCTTTAAAATGCGTGACACATCCAGATGTAAACAACCTCTCTGGCAAACCCGAAAGAGAAATGCAAAAGGTGCCTAAATTTCCAGCCTCAAAGAAGACACCTTTGTAGAGGCAATGGCTTTACGTGGGAAATATCTTGCCAAGTCAAGATCTCCTGACTGAATCGCACCAGTGTATTACCATTTGATCTACAACTTTATTTAGTGTTGACTTTGTATAATTTGATTAATAATCTAGCAGAAGTAAATTTGCTTCCAGAAGTACATTATTAGCCTTTTACTAAGATCAAGCTCTTCTGAGAGGCAAAACATTTTTCTCTGAAAGAAAAAGAAGATAAAATTACCTCACTTTTCACCTCCCTGGAGGTAAATAATGTTTTTCACAGCGTTCAGTGGAGAGGGAGTGATGGCTGGCACTTAGAGAAGAAGCAGGAGCAATTTTTGCTTGAGTAAGGACTATTAAGTCACTTAAACATTCAAGGTAATTATCATGGTACTTTCCTTGCTGAGTGAAAACCATCACTCTATTTAGTACACAGGAAAGGAATGCATCCCAAATGTTATTTATAATAAATTGTTAGTTATTAATTACCTTCAGAAAAAAAAATAACCCACAACAAAAAATCAGAACCAGAAGGAAAGCGCTTGCTGAGCTCACTTACAGTAAGGTGTGTTTTCTTCTCCCTGACCAGAAATGGTGTTCATTAAAACAACAGCACAGAAGTGTGCTTTAAGTATTGGCTTGTAGCCAAAACATGGCATCATTCCTGTAACAGACTGTGTCCTCTTCTTCAGAGTTCTATCACTTCCAAGACCGTAAAAACTGAAATTAGACAAAGGCTACATTCCTCACTGTGTGATTTTATGTAATATGCTCTGTAGTATTCTTGAATTCTGTCAGTTAAAAATATGCATCAAGAGAGAAATTATTAGGAAAATATATAGAATCATAGAATGGTAAGGGTTGGAAGGCACCTTAGAGCTCATAATGGCATGGAGAAAATAACAGGCAAAATAGGGAATCACTGCTTTGGGTGCCTAAAAATTGAAGGAGGGATGTTTTGCAGTTTTCTTCATCAGATTCTCATCTCCTGAGTGTGAACCTTTATAATCTGGACTTATTTAACTGACCCTAAGTTTTACTTCGAGATGTCTTAAGAAAAAAACACAAATCATAAGAATGGGTGTAGGGGATGAGAGTTGGCCTGGATCTGTGTTCTGCTTGGAGGGCTGCAAAGGGGAGACCTCGCAGATTGCAGGAATGGGATGAGAAGGTTTGATCCTTCTCCCGAGTTTTCTTTCGGACTCCATCTATTATCAGCTCAGGGGATTTTCTGAACCAAACATGGTTGATATCTTTTTTGTAGCTTTGATGGATTTTCTTCAATCTTTTCCCTTTTGAGCGTCTGTCTCTTCCCTCGATCCCAGGGATCTTTAACATTCAGAAGGTCTTTCGCCAGTGATTACTCAAGGTCTGCTACTCACTGCATGAAATAAAAAACAGCTTAAGGTATCTAACTGTTTAAGCTCACTTGATCCTTCTTGCACAATAGAAATACACAAAGTACGTACTGTTTCCTGAGGTGGATTTGCCACAAGAGTAAGTGTGGCACTAAATAATTTCTTTTGTGATGTTCATAGGTCAAACTAGCATGCACTTCCTAGCAGTCTCATATTTGAATACTCTGTAAAATATATTTTAATCCTATTAAATACATGTAGGTGTACATATGTATGTGTATGTATATAGATATATATCCTCATTAAAACTAAAAACAGTTGCAGAGAACTAACAGTTACAGTATGTGTATGGTTTACAAAGTGTACTTGTATTACATCCACAGTTCCAACATTATAATCAGTAGTGCAAAATGAAATTTAGCAGTTTACCATATCAGTGAAAATACGTGCAGTTCAAAAGCATGTTTTATTGACCTCCATCATTAAAAATTCTGAAATGCCATTTGAAAATGTGTGTGCATAGCAGTACTAGTTTTGTTATAAATCTTCTTTTTCTTCAAAATTTCATTATTCTGCATTTCTCCTTCTCAAGCTGAGGAAGGATATAACGACGTGAGGAAAGTAGCCCAGTGCACACTGAAGTGCTCCTGACACTTTCGTTTATTGCTGTCAAAGCATGAAATTGTGAACATGAGATTAAAAACAATCATCCATTTAACTTTTCAGAATGGTCACTTTTTGATCCATTTTTGTTCCTGCTTAGCTAGTGTCACCCCAAAGGAATTCAGTGAGCTGCAGTGGATTTCTACAGATTTATGCCTGTATAAATGATGGCTCTATCTGCTCCCTGGTTTCTTTGACCTTAGGGATCATGGGGGCTTATCCATGTTATTACGTGATGGCTGATGTGCATCTGTGTCAAGCGTTAGTCACAGATGACGAATAAGCTGTTCGGCAGTTTGTCATGGTCACACTATTTGTTTATATCTGTTCCTCTTTCCAGCCTCTTTTTGCCTGCTGAGGTGAGTTGACACAGGTTTTGCATATCTTAAGCTGAGCAACCCTTTTCTTTCCTTGTGCAAACCTGAAATCTAGAGCAGATAGAAGATATTTTGTACCGCTTCAGCACTGATGTGTAACTATTTTCTTCTGTGCATTGTACTGGGGTCAAACACAATAATTTTTGTGCTTTCTGTATTCAGACAATCCTCCCATTGGCCTTTGCAGGCTGCTCTGGCAAACCTTGTATCTGACTTAATATACCAAATAGTATCTTTTTTGTTCATATTGAGTATCATCAGTGGATATCATAAAACAAGTAGAAGCAAGTTCTGCATTAATATTTGAAGCTTTTATGCCATTTTCACTTGTGTCTGGAGTGCAATGTCCAGAAATTCATCTTGCACATGGACAACATTATGAGACAACTTCTGCAAGGCTCTTTTTTGCTGTGGTGAAATTATTAGCCTAGGGTACTGCTTGGAGATTTTTCTGACTGCATTAGAGAATGGAATCAATATCAGAGGTGACCAGTGTTTATGTAGCCTATTTTGTGAAAAGACAAAAAGTTTGTGACGATATTCCTTACAGTTCTGGATTTCTCAGGATCCAGTATGATGCTCCAGCCGAGAAATATAGTCAGTGTTTAAATTGAAAAGATTCCCCAAAAAATCTCTGTTCCAAGTCTATTTGGAAAAAAAAAATCTGCCTGCATTTCTGAGTTTTGTTTCAAATCCAAAATGGAGACACGTTATTCCCAGGGCTCACAGGTGTGTGTGGATAAACCTAGAATTAATTCAAAGAGCCCTAACTCACAAAAACTAGTATTGTTTGGGGTAGAATGTGCATAAATACATTCCTTTAATTTGTTAAAGGAGCAAAAGATCTGGCATAAAACATTATTTGGCATGAATCTAATAAATATTTGAAGGTATAGGGGAATCCACTCACTGTATATGAATATCTATATGCAAGACAAATGCTTTCTTTTTCCAGCGATATGATCCAAAGTCTGTGGAAGCTAATGGAATTTGTATCAGATCCTATTAAAAAAAAAAAAAAAAAAAAAAAAAAAAACACCAAAAAACGGAAAAGGAGAAATGTTTTGCATACCAAAGTATCAGTCTTAACTAACAAAACATAACACGACGAGTTTAAATGTTTTGTTGCTGCCAGAGCAATCTTTACTGATCATTCTGGGTGAATAAGAAAGTCTAAATGCTACCACTGGTAAGTAAAGTTTTACCAAGAAGGACCCACTGGAAGTAGGCCTGCTGAAGTCAAACAAGCATGAATGTCTTCCTCTGCTAGAATAAGCAGTAACAATCATCAACTAGGAAAAAAAAGAAAAAAAAACAGATAGAGTTGGTTACAAGTCATCAAGCCATAAAATGAAAGTTCCAACAATTTTTTTGCAAAGTCCTTGACTATGAATGCAAGATAAAACAAGACTATGGGGAGGAATAAATTGAAATATAAAATTAGAGCACAGGGATTTAAAATTTCTAAGGTTTTAAAAATGAATGTTCTCTGTCAAAATCCCTGGCCAAAATGAACAGGAGGAGTTAGAATTTTCACTAATGAAAATCAGACCTCCTGATGCTTTAAGTAACAGAAACAGTGAGTAAATTCCCGAAATTCACTCACCTACACAGGAAAATATGGTTAGTGCCAGGAAGCATATTATCTACATTTTAGGAGCTATTCTTCAGCAGCTAGTCTGAGTTCATGCTCAGCCATGTATACATGTGAGGAGCATCACACAAAAATGGCAAGGGCGTTCAACCCATCAGCTGACTAAAATGCAATGAAATTGGAGTCACCAGGTGTTCATTTTGCTAAAAAAAAAAAAAAAAAAAAGGAAAAAAATCCCATTGCACTCACCATCACTTTTGGACCTGTTTTCAAAGATTAAATATGATTTTTATTACTTTTCCAGAAATTGGTGGTTGTTTAGAGAGTACTGATCATAATCTCATTGCATCAATCTCAGAAGATGATAGTCCCACCTAACAAGACATACTTGATTTTCCAAAACAGCTAATGACCAGTAGCTGAGGGAAATTAAATTGGCTAAAACTGCCAACTGTCCATAATATACCTGAAATGAAAGTCTGTAAATAATTCTTTCCTAGATATAAATACAGATACTTCAATTAACCAGCAAAAGGCTATTTAAGCAATTAAATTATTCAGATATTTTACAAAGTAACCATGGGTGTCCATGTTGCCCCTATAATGGTCCTTTTAAAGCAGGCATTGAATGTCTACCTAGGCAAACACCCATCATCTGGAATGGGAGATAGTTATGTCTGCATGTTTTGAAACAGAATTCTTTGCTTAGAAACTTTTCTCAGAATATCACATAGTGAACAAAATTAAAAAGTTCAAAAATAAGGGGAAAAACAAAGTACAAATCTCCCTTTCCAAATTTGTGTTGCACTATAATGTTGCCACATAAACATGATCTCCTTTACATTATGTGAACCTGCATGCCTGCAATGCTTCATAGAGTCACAGACTCTGGGGAGTCCCCTGGGGAACACCACTAGCTACCAGCCTCCAACTAGACTCAGTGCTGCTGATGACAACCCTCTGAGCTCTGCCATTCA
>Ga0181612_137831_pt1 | contig 20468 bp, 16 predicted proteins | sample HoacroProtozoa21_FD_119630 | JGI IMG/M metagenome (GOLD analysis project Ga0181612, IMG submission 119630) | Hoatzin crop microbial communities from Cojedes, Venezuel. Combined Assembly of Gp0051906, Gp0051904, Gp0051908
AAACACAGCAGCTACTGGGAAGAAAATTAACTCTGTCCCAGCCGAAACCAGGACACCAATGTGTGCATCTGGCCATCTCCTAAATCCAGTCTCGAAGCCAAGAAGTGAGGCAGAAGCAGGTTCTGACATTCATGCTAGCCCTACTTTCGCTGGGCTCAGCTGTACTGTGAAGAAAACTACTTTCCCAGTTTATTCCTGTCACTCATACACCATAAATACTGACCAGCTACACACCATAAATATTAATTCTCTCCCAGGTTTTCTTTTGGATGGAACCAACCAGTTCCCTGTGAGGTGAAACCTGGGTCCATTCTGGGATTGCTTGAAGGATTTTCCTTCGTAGGCAGTATGATCCATGATAAATTTACCTCCCTCTGTCCTACACAGTTCTCCAACACTATCCCAGCAATCCTCAACCTCAGGTACCCTTAGGAGGTTCTGCCAGAGGATGTGCCACATAAGTGCTGCTTTGGTGGGCTGCATTTTCAGGCATTTTGCACTGAAAATTCACTCTTTTCTTAGGGCCAGAGAGATGTCACATTAATCCCAGAAGAGACCATGGCCAAGTACCAATGCAAGGTGAACAGGCCAGCCACGAGCTGGATGGACATGACTTGGCCTGGAGGCCAGAGATCTCCCCTTAGGGAACACGACACAAGCAGAGTAGATGCAGTTAATGTTTCACTGGCACCGGACATGCTTTTTGGAGTCTTCCCTGGGGAAGGTGTGCTCCCAACAGCTATGACATTTTAAGGTGAAAAATTTCTCCTCCTTTCCCACTTTTTGACTACCTCACTTTATAAACATGAAGAATAAATGTAAAACCTACTTGGCATGCTGTTTCGAGAAAAGAATAGGTCTTAGTACTCCTAAAAAAAATTTATCTAAAAAGGCACATGTCTCTTTACACAGGGTGAATCACATTTTTCTTTGCTCAGCGCAGACAACTCCTGTTTTCTTGTTCACATCCACAACTTCGTATTGTAAAATGAGAGGTCTTAGCCTGACAAATCTTCTTAGTCCTCATCTCAATGTCCTTTAATTTGCCTCCTTACAAAAAAAAAGGATGTTGCCCAGACCTGCCAAGAGGAACTGCCTGCTGAAAAGCATTGGATTTAAAGTAATGTTTAGGTAAACAAATCACGCTCACAATCTGGTATTAATTGATTGTGTTACTGTCTATGAAATATCCTATTTATCCAGGACCCACAAAAGGCAGCTCATTACATTAGCATAAACAAACTGTGCAAAGCAGGAGTCATGGCAAAGGGGTACTTTGGAAGAGACACAAACAAGACAGGGCCAGGGCAAATATTTCCTGTTCGAAAAGCAAGAAGTCAGAAATGTCAGGGATGAAAGCTCATGTGACAATGCCTCCTTAAACTGACAAGTGTAATGTCACTGTCGCATAATTAGGATGTGTCAATGGATGTGCTTGAAAGGTTTATTTGGGTGGGTTGCACCTCCCTCCATCAGTACAACACAGGCTTTGCAGCCAGTCCTCTTGGCTCCTATTTGGCTTTACGAGAATCATACCTACAAACCCTGCCAGCGTTTATGATGATGCCTTTTAACAAGGTTTCTCCAAGCATAATTCTGTGATAAGCAGCAAACAAGCTTCACATATTTATAACCAAGGAAGAAGCTTTTTTCTCTTAGCATGACCAGTGCCAATTGGCGTAGGAAAACCTTCTGGAGAGCAAGGCAGAGCAGGTAGTGAAGGAGGAAGGTGATGTTGGGTGTGGGCAGGTTGCTCTGCATTGCCCAACTACCTCCATCAACCAGCTACAGAGTCTGGACAATTAGTCTGACGGGTTTTCTGAGACGCAGCTCTAGACTAGCATGCCTAAATCTAGGTGTCATGAATGTAGACACCTCCATGTGGGTCAGGAGATGGATTAAAATGCCTCAATGGAGATGTCCAGTGCCATTTGGTATGTCTCAGGATGTGTCACTCGCTCTCCAATGACTGCTCTGAAAGGGCTGAACGTCTCACCTGTCTTCTGCTACTTGTGCCAGGAAGTCTTATAGTTCAGGTCAGCAAAGACTATTTCGGTGTCCAAGCTCAGAGTCAGTGCAGATCCAGAAGCCAATGGGATCTGGAGAAAAACAAAAAGCTGAGCAAATGCAGGTACCAAACTTTGGGGTGAGCTGAACTGCTCTCTAGACTTGACTGGCTGCATTGACCAGGTATCTACCAAGTATAAGGGGAGCTCAGGCATCTAGGTCACATGAAGACAGGTCAGGCATCTAGGTCACATGAAGACAGGTTAAGTTGATTCTTCAGATTAATCTCACTCCTTACTTATTTCAGCAACACTTATGAGACCTTCTGGGGTACTCAAGACCACATCCCAGAAGCAGGAATTGGGATTCTGTTCTGGGGAAATGTCAGTAATTTTGGGAATTTATCCTAATTTATAATGATCACTGTGGAAAATCAGGAAACCGAAGTAGCTGGGATCTTCAGTCTTACTCTTCTCATGTTCTTCTATTCATATAAAATTACTTGTGTCCGTCCCAGTGATAGGCTGGGGCTAGTGAGCTATGGCCAGAGAGATAGATCCCAGTCTGATCAATGTGACAGCACAGGGCAGAGAATTCACTTTCTTCCTCTGCTGAGCGACAGCAGAGGCAAGGTAGGGAAGGAATTCGATTTTCCTCAAGACAAGCTTTAAAACAGACTTGATTTTCAGCTCAAATTTTCAAAAAATTGAGCCGCTAGAAACCGTTTTCCAGGCATGGATGGGACCCCACCTCCTGGCAGGACAGGCTCCAAAGGCATTTCTCCAGCCGTTTCAGAGCACTCTGCTACAGCAAAAAGGCAGAAAACACAGCATGTAAAGTGATTCAAAGGCATTTGCACAGCAAAGGCAGATTTTTCAAAGGAGCAAGAGCCAATTCAGACCCAGTGGGAGAGGGGCAACGTTTCCTTTGGACTGCTTGGAAAATCCTCCCTGTGCTTGCTCAGAAAGGTGGCCTTTGAGGAGGGCAAACCATGCACTTGCAGACCAATTTCCAGAAAAGATTAGTGCCGGCGATAGTGCGTTGGAGGCATGGAAAGGTGGCTTTCCTACGTGACTGGTCACAGCCCAGTGATCCATCTTTAGGCCGTCCTGCCTCCCCATTTTTCATCTCACCTGGTAGTTTTACTGCTAATCTGCTTAAGTGCCTTTTTATAGCTGGTAGCTGGAGGCTAGTTGAGTTAAGAAACCTTTACAGTTGTACAGTCGTTTACAGGGCTGCTTTAAGACATGGTATATATTATGTATGAAGCTTTATAATAACCTTCTACATCAGAGCTGACGGAGAACATGAAAGCAATACAGCAGCACTCCTTCCTACAGCACTTTGTTACAGGTGACAAGAGATACGAGATCCAAAGACTGAGTAAAAACAGTAGCAGGAAATTGTTTTCCTAAGAGACTCCTAAAGAGTATAATGATAAATAAGACTTCTAAAGCTACTGTGAAACAAAGGGCTCCTTTAATTAAAAAGAAATTTGATCCCATAAAATGTTTAAGGTTGTATACATCTGTCCGAATGAGGATATATTGAGACAACTGCAGCTGTAGGGTTAATCCCCTTTGTGATTGGTGGAGAAAATCCCTGTAGGGACCTGGATAGGAAACGCATTTCACTCTAGGGTGAATAGCAAATGTTGTATCTATGCTTGAGACTTCCTAACTCCCTCTCTTCAGCATTCACTCCAGCCACACTCTGTCTCAGTGCAAGGAAAACTGGCTCCTGGGACCAAAGCAGTCTGTGAGGCCGCTTGGTCTGGACCTTCAGGTGGAAAGAGTCCCAAATCCAACCCAAAGCCAAGAAGAAATCCTGGTCCCACAGATTCCAGTAAGGAGCAGAGATTCCCCATAGGGTCACTACTCACCTGACAGAATAATGCAGGTACTTAAGAATTTTACTGTGTTGGATCTATGCTGCTTTGAATCTCTTTGAATTAAACCCTAAATGAGTGCTGTCACTGGCAGTTTTCCTCCCAGAAGACAAACTAGATTCTGCAAAACTACCTTAAATTCACAGTCGCTGTAATCCTTCCCAATGTATACAGAAGTTCAAATCATCCTACCTCCTGCACCAAAACAAAGCCATCAACTCCCATCTCCATTTTTCAAGGCTGGTTATAAACAGAAAGTCTTGCTTCTCCTGGAGTTTTAATGGTTTTGCTTTCATGCCAAAGTGGAGCACAAAAGTTGAGTTTCACTCATAGTTGTTTCGTCTTTTTCCTTTCCAGAGAGCTCAAGAGTCAGCTCCTGTGAATAAAACCACTTCCTATCACTAAATGCTGCTCATTTACACCCATAGAGCAGCTGGGCCAGCTTTTCCAAGAAAAGCATTTGTGTTCTCGCTCCTTGCCATGGTGGTTTACCTCCAGGTAAAGCAAAATTGTACAAAGGCATTATAGGAAGTTCATGAGAAAGACACATGGTGTAAATGAGACTAAATGAAAATATATGTAATGCAAGCTTGGAGAAAAAGCATTCTCTTCTAGGAGTGTTATCACATTAGCAGCACACACAAAGAGCTAATGTCCACTTGAAATGGTATCAAGAGCTGGAGCAATTGAAAGATAATAAGAAGAAAATGAGTAATGAATCAATTTTATTGTGTGCCATTGAGCAGTCCTCGCTGGAAGGGGGTACGTTGATACTGCCCAGTAAAAGGGATGGATGGGAACTGACAGGAGCAGGGACAAGTACTACCACACTTTCTGAAGAAATTAATGATTTTTGAAATGATTTTTGCCTAAGCTGACAGGATCCTGCTGATAAAACAGGATGTTTGCTTGTGGAGTTCAGCATAGACACAGCAAGTGAACGGCACGCTCTTTATTTACCGAGAGAAAATACCGGTTTATTGGAGAGGAAAACTCACTTTGCACCTTTCTTGAAGGTGGCCTTGCTGGTTTCCCCAGGAAAGGTGACACTTTTGCCACTCAGATCTCCCTGTGGGACTGGTCTCTGATGCCACATCTCCCTGTTTCACCCACCACATCCCTGAGCCTCCACTCTCTGTTTCACCTCTGAATGTTTGGTACCAGTTCCCAATTCACACTTCCATCCATGCTGCACCCCAATGCAGACGCACCTATCCAGAAAAAAATATAGCTCCTGTAATACTTTCCTTGTTGAAAACAGAGTAAAATCAGCACACATGTGAATTTCTTCCTACTACAGCAAGACTGGGCCCTGTAACCAAGCTAGCTTGGGTGTCTTCACTCTAGGCTGAATGGCAACACTTGTCTTCTGAAATGACATTCTGTGATTTAAAAACTCACTGATTATTTAGGACCATTTCGCACAGAAATTTGCAACCTAAATTCACTGCTGCAGCCTTCTGCTAGTATATAATTGCCTGATCTAGGCTGCCCAGATGGTTATCATGGCTAAACAGGCACCTCCAGAGAATGATCCCAAGCACTTCTAGATATTTGCCCCACACAGGAGGAATTATGTGCTGTAGGTATGTATGCCTTGGCCTAGAAAAGCAGTCTAGACAACAAGCTTAAGCTAGAAACCCAGCTTCTCCTGGCTAACTCTCAGTAAGAGTCCCCCAGTGTCCTTGCAGTGCTCATATGGTGAGGTTTTATCTTGGGGTAGACTCAAGCCCACCACCCCTTTGTGGTGTATCTGTGAGCCCAAGGCTGCCAAAAGTGGGGTGGGTCAGGAGAAGCTAACGGTATTTCAGTTCCACCGTGACAAACAAGTTCCTCTTCTTACTGTGTACTATGTTCCAATTCTTTCATATCTGTTTAGTTCTTCATCAAAGCATAATTCTATGTCTGATTTCAGGATTTTGAGTCAGTTCAAAATTTCACTGACCAATATTATTTCTCCCCTGCGTTAAACTTGCAGACATCTGTGATTGCAAGCAGATGTCTTCTGGCTTTTGGAAATCCCTGGGCATTCAGGGGTTTGTGTTTCAGTTGTAGCATACAGAAGTGAAGAGACAGGAGGACAAGAACATATGTTCTATCTCAGCATTAAGATAACAGGTTGCTTGCTACAATAGCAGCTTTTTATTAGGGCAAGGGCAAAAATAGAAGAAACAGTAGTAGAAGAAAATAGAAACATCATTTAGGAAAAGTCTGAAACAAGCATTGAAATCAAGAACGTATCCCTACTGAATGGTAGAAAATGACAGACCTACTCCTCCCAGGTGAAGAGGAAAAATCTCAGTTGTGGGACCCCACTTTGAGCTAAGCCAAAAGCGAAGATCTCAGTAGAGGTCCTGTGAGAACAGATAGCAAAAGTCACTAGACACAGATCTCCTTGCAAAAAAATCAGGTTTCTAGCCTGTAGAGTTACTGTTCTGGTGCAATGAGTAAAATATAGGTTAGTTAAAGCCTCATTTTCAACTGCATGTACCACAGGAAGATGGTTGTAGAACTTCACCCCTTCGCTTATGCAACACTATCAGAAAAGCTTTTAAAGAACAGACCTAGTCTCAGACACATACAGTGACTGGGGATTTGTAGATTACTCTGACAAACACCAATTTTCTATCACTTTCTGTTATAAAAAGAACTTCTTGCTATGTTATGCTACAAAAAGCATATTCAGGTTTTTTCTTCTGAACCAGCTGTGGGACAAACCACCTCGTGAATGCTACAGGCATAGTTTACAAAAAGCCTACGGGTATCTTTCCGTAGGTGTGTATGTGTGTGCTCACCTAATTATGTCCCTGAACGAACCTCTCTGGCAATACACCCTGATTTACCTACAGACACTTCTCAGCTTCCAGGAGCCATATGTCTAATTAGTCCCTAAACAGAATAACCTTTGCTCAGCTTCCCCAGGGAGCAAACACTGGATCAGAAAACCAAAGTCTATTTGTCACCAGCTGGCAGAGCCCAGAAGCGTTTGCTGGGAAGCTGTGAGTGTGGGTACAGAACTGCTCACCTATTGCACGGTTGTCTTCAAACAAAGGTCCCTGGTGCCTTAGGTAAGACATTAAGACGACAATAGTACATCTTCCTTGTCCAAATACCAAGGAAATGAATAAATAAAAGAAATTCCCATTAGAAACACCTTGTCACATTGTGAAATAAGTGTTTCAGTCCTGAGGGAGGCTTTGGTTTTGTCCTTCTTTCATGTTGAAGGGGAAGACTCTCTGCCTCAGGGTTTTACCCATCCATTCTAGCCTTGGACAATTCAACTATTCCTGACAGCTGCGTACAGCACCAGGGACTGTAGGACCAAGGCTCCCTCCAAAGCACAGAGGAGGCCACAACTCTTACTCTGAATACACTGCCATTTCCACAGAGAAGATTCCCCAGGGAGATCATGGCCATCTAATATTTGGCACCTCACTGTTGCAGAGAACAAAAAGCTGCTGAAGGAAAAGGAAGCAGATGAGATGGACAGGTATATGAGCTGGAAAAACAACGCAAGATGAAGCTGCAAAGCAGTTTGAGTCCTGTTTTTCAGAGGGTCTCACCTGGCAAAATACATTGGGGGGTGGGGTCTGCAACGCAATCAGACAGGCAGCTGCTGGAAGGGGACAGACTGGGATTTCTAGCCAAAGACAAAGCAGGGCAAAGCCTGTGGTTCTTTTAACTAAATAAGGCTGTTTAAGAGTAAGGTGTCCAGACCCAGTGGGAGGAGATCACACTGAGAGCAATTCATCTGACTTTTTCAGACAGCAGTATTAAGAGGAGATGAATCTGCTTTAGAGAACTCTGTTTCCCTGTGCGGGCTCTGGAGGGAGCTCGGATAGCTAACGTAGACTCATGGTCTAACTTTGGACAGCTAAAATGGACTCAGACTAATCCCACCCCACTGATCCTGGCATCTGAGTGAGAGAACAATACTTCACGGTCTTGAATATCAAAAAAAAAGAAAAAAACCCACACCAAAAAAAAGCCCAAACAGACCAAAGGTGCTGCAGCCTCCTTAGGGGCAACAAGTCAGAGAGCTCCTTTCTCCCCTTGCAAGTGTGAGATGATTGTCCACAGGTAAGGTTAGGTGAGATGGATCCTACCTCTAATATCTGTGCATTGTTGATCCAAATATGGGCATCCTACTACCTGCAGGACTTCCACTTCCCATGCTTCTGCATCTCCTCAGTGGAGTCTTTTTGGTCTTAGGCTACCATTATGTTGCTTTCCATCCAAAAATCATGGTCTTCTCTGGCTATGTTCTGCAGCTTTGCAAATTCTGGTCATTTTTTCTGAGCTTAAATCAAGGTATTTTCATAAGCTCCTTCTGAGAGTGCCTGGTTTTTTGGAGAGTCTGTTCTTCTTCATGGTGAAGTCTCAAGTGAGGGATTCTACATGTCCTCTTCACCTTTAACTCGGAAAACACAATTTCTTCACACATTTCTCAAACCTTCTCCCTGGTTCAGACATCTTTCCAAAACTTCATTCCCTGTAGAATTGCCAAAACCAGCAGCACCCTTTGAAATTCAGTCCCAGAATCTGAAAGAGCCACCTCCATTGAAAACCTTCAGCAGCAACACCAAATGCAAAAGGCTGGCATGAACATTATAATGTCTTTAAAGGAGCTGCAGATCTAGAGTGGGCATTGCACTCATGAGCAGCCACCCCACAAAACACTCAGGGAAATAAAGGAATTTGTACAGCTCAACCACAAAGATGCTTTCCCTGGGGTAAAGAACAATCTCTGTTTCTGTTTCTGCTCTCCACATCATGTCTTTTCACCGTGATCTCAGTCCAGGTCCCAGGTTTTGGTATGTTGCTGTCACTAGTAAAAAGCAGGCAGTGCTGTGACCCAGCTGTACTCCCTAGAGAAAATCCTTAGCTTTTCTGAGTGATCGTCCTGACTGCGACCACTGAGGTTTTGAAAGCCCATCCCACTTGCACTGCAATTTCTCATTGGTCTCACTGCCTGGCGGTGATGGCTCTGAGACCTACCTCATCTCCAGCAGCAATGCAGCACCTGCAGTCTGCAGATGAGGCATCTTGCCTAAGCCATTCACCCAGGCTCTCCCTAAGGTCACAAGAGTGATGAATTCCCACCCAAAGAGGCCACCCATTGACTGGAGGAAGTCCAAGTAGCTTGAATTAATTTGGACTAGATTCAACTTTTAGATGGCCAAAGATGGCTCACTGCGAGTGTCTTGCCCATTGCTGTAGGACCAGGGTGCAGAAGTAAACCTAGCCCTAGCTTTAATCAAGAAACTAGATTTTTTTTCAACTTCTATATCCTGAACAGCTAACTAAGGTTCAAGACAGTCAGATGTACCTTCCACCCTTGCCTTCCCGATGAGGGAACAATCTTGGTCTTGTTTGTTCTGGGAAAGGTCCTTGCAGACGCTTTAAAAAAAAAAGTGCTCATACATAATGAAAGAAATCAAAGCCTTAAAATATAATGAAATCTGCAACTAACTCTGCAAAGTATTGCAGGCAGTTACAGAAAGCAAGAGCAGGACTGCTGTAGGGTGGGATGGATTTGTATGATCACCTGTAGCGGCCACTGTCCTATTCTTTCAAATATTTTTCTCTCCTCCTGTTTTATATGGAAATACAGTAAAAAAAAAAAAATGCCTGACTCCTCTGGAATGCAGCTTCTCTGGACAGCTGTGAGTTATTTCAGGTAGCTTTGCATCCATACATCGCAGAGCTCAGGAATCAGATAAAGAAATACAGCCTGCTCTGCAAGCCGTGCTCGCCCGGCTGAGCACTGGGGGCTCCCCTGTAAACAGCTTCAAGGATGCTTTCGTTCAGATGCTGAATTCAGAGCTGAGATGAGGAGGCACTGTTTGACAAAGTCTGGAAGCCAGCTTTGACTGCATGTCTACGTGTCAGAGACCTTATCTGTTCAAGAGCAATATACCCAGTGCCCTGCAGTCGCAGCCTCCCCTCCAAAACTGAAGGAGACAGTGAGCTCAGCATGCATGCCTATTTATGCTATAATATTTCTGCACTAAGAGGAGTTGTATGTTGGCTATTTGTGGCATGGGTTCAGTGTTTGGGAACTAGAATGTGAAAACACTTCTCCAGTAAATGGACCCACTCAACTGAGATTGTTTTGTATCAGTTCTCATCTAAGGGTGTGATTTACAGATCTGATCTAACGACAACTGGAGCCAGGAAAAAAGATTCCCCTTGAATTCAACTAACACAGGATGAACCTACGTGCCCTCATCACTGTGTTCATTGCTTTGGAAAACCATTGGATATCCTAATGAATGAAAAATAATGACAGTAAAGTTATTATTTTAAATAAAGTGCATATTTGACAGCAACGTGCTTTACTAATCACCACCAGATTTCAGGTTACCTGTCATAGCAGAAATAAGCAATTCCCCTCTTGATATTTTCCTTGTGACTTATGTTTCTCACTTAAACAGAGGAAGTAATTAAGCAGGAATTGAACCCAAAAACAGAGATCCCAGCACTCAGTCCTCCAGGAAGAACTGGCTCGGGCTAATCAGTTCTTCTGCCTTTTGCAACATTAGTCTTCTACAGCACAAAATCAATGTTTGCATGTTGGATGATATACCGGGCTGGGACTCATACCATCTGGTTTCCTGGGTAGGATCCTAAGAAGAAAAACACAAGTCTCCACTTCTATTACCCCCTCCCATTTAATTTCCAGTATGATCATTATGGACTCTCTCGTGCTTCTCGTATGGCTATCAAGAATTTGCCAGTCTCCGCACTTGACTTTTAGCCTGAAGAAAGGGTGTGCATGTTTCTTGTGAGAGACCAGCTAGGAGAGTAACAAAAAGCTTTTAAGACAGCTGATGATTTTCAGCAATCCCTGGGAAGAAACACTGTGGGTTAGCACAGGGGCAGATTTTATTGAAGTTTCCAGGCTGAAGTCAGGCTTCTTCATGAATCCCAAGAAGGCTTATTTGCTGTGATATTCATTGCAACATTTCTAATCCCAACACCATTAACACTCCTTTTCCTGCACACCCAAATGTTTTTCTGGAAAGAAACACCCCCATTAATCCAAAGAGTGAAACTTAGCCAGAGGATCAAGCCATCTTCTGAAAGCTTTTTTGTGCCTGTAAGGTTACATCACGCTTCTAACCCGTAGTTCTGCAGCTCAGATTGCACCGTAAATGTGAAACAGAGTCCTCGAGCAGGTTATTACTTAAAAGTTAGGCAGCATTTGCTGTTTTGGAAATGTCCCAGAAAAGGTAACAGAGGTGCCTTTCAGGATGACTGTCTGCAGCGTGAATCAAAATAATATCTCTACTGCAGCTGTAAAAAATGCATTAAAGGAAGTAGAAATGATGACTTCGCTGTAACATTTATAAAACATCAAGGATAGCTTGTGAGGGAACCTGTGGTTTTCAAGTGCTAATGGAAGAAGGGCTTGGCAGCAGTGAATATTTGCCAGGTCCCGTCAGATTAGCATTTTATTTCAAGACTCTCGATGAACGATAGAACTCAGGGGAAAATAATCAAGGTCCTCTCTGGTTCATGCTACTCGAATTTTGTGAATATTTAACATTTCGCCAGTTGGGTAGGTCTCCATTTCCTAACTGATCTTTTCACATAAATAGTTACCCAGGCAGTCAGGTGCTCCCATCCAGCAAAAGATCTGAAAGGATTCATCCAAACCCACGACTGTGCAGAGAAAAAGGCTCTCTTTTCCCTGGAGAAATCTCAGGTCTGCCAGAGAGACAGAAGAGCTGTAGAAGAACAAAACCGTATTTGATTTGATTTTTTTCTCTTTACCCTTTTTTTCTTTTTTTGGTCTGAGGAGAAGTCTGATCCCCTTGAGGTGGAAAGGTATGGGACAGGCAGATGGGCAAGCACTGCCGCCTCGATGCAGTCCCTGCCTGAGATAACTCCAGGTCCGGTCTGCCCTCAGGAGTGGGGACAGGATAGTGGTGTAACCACATGTCTCGATGACCACCAGAGATCAATCGACAAGCCAAAATATTGCCAATAGTGCCTCCAAGCAGGATTAGGAGTCAGACCTCCAAAAGGGTAGGATTAGGACACTGCTTGTCTGTCCAATAAATAGTGATGCATCACAGAGAGAAGCTGGAGATACAGGCTGGCTAAAAAGTACAGCAGCCCAGAAAATGCAGTTCGTAGAGAACTTAGGAGATCAACTCGTCCATCTTGGCACTTCAGAGATCAACTCATCGATCCTCCCATCCCAGAGCAGAAATTACCTAAGCTGTCCCTGAGAAAAGACTACTTAAAAAGATGGATGTTCCTACAACCCTCCAGTGGCAGAATTTCTCTCTCTGCCCCTGGCAACTTACTGCACTTTGTAACTAGCCTTATTCCTTGAAAAAGGTATCCTGATGCCAACCTAAATCCATCCTGTTGCAATTCAGTCCTAGGGAATTCTGCCCAGGCCACAATGGCCATAAATTCAAATATCCTCTCAAACTTGACAGAACTTGTATCTGGTCATCCCGTTCTTACAAAAGATGGGCCCAGGCCACAAATCTGAGTGTAGCATGCTCCCGAAGTCCAGCCCCATGCCAGGAGGTACCAAGAGAAAGCTGGAACTGTACTGTAATCTTTGTTTTATGGTTTGAGAAGAAAGTTTAACTTTCAGGAAAGAATATTATCTCAAAAACAAATGTTGAGTCTTTCAAATAAATCTGTTCTTAGCTAAATAGTCACAAACCCGGGGATCATCTTATCATTAAAAAAACATGTTTCAGGTCAGTCTACACTTCTGGTGTGATGACTGGCCCACGTGCACTTGCACAGCACCCATGAGGAAGCTCAGATCTCAGGTGGGGTTTCCTGGCATTGCAGTGTTACAGACAACAGCTAAATGTCCTACCAAAAAGAACCCGCTCAGGACATCGAGAGCTGCCTCTGGGCATGCTTAGGTGGGTGCTTGTACTCCAGTTAGACACTCCTCGCTTGGCTTTCTCCTGCCATCTGCTAGGACCTAGGTATGTAGGATACCTCCATTTCGGTGGCTAAGCTGATTTAAGCAATCCCCGCCTCTTGCCCCAGCTCTGCAGCTCTCCACCTTCATCTGTTGTGCCAGGTTAAACTTTTCAGGAGTTTCCCTATACACAAGATCAGCAGCGGGATCTGTGTTAAAGTGCACCAAACCACGTTGGTAGTATTACTTGCAGGGCTGTTGCTCCTTCTGGGCTAGCTGCAAGCTGCTGCTTTACGGAATAAAATAAGGCCACGCAAACCATCTGCTCCGATGGTTCAAATAAGCTCATATCACTTGCTACCGTGATGGAGTAATTGTGATCCATGGGCTACAAAGTGTCCTCAAAATGTGAAGAATTGGAACAGCTGTAGCTGTTCTCCAGTTTAATCAGAGGAAGAGCAAAATGCAGAATGATTTCTTGACTAGCCTACGGGCATGTACTAGTACCATAGCAAAACCAGACACTGAAACTGGAGTTTCAGTCCACTTTCTCAATTACCATTCAACCTTCCATTAAGCTGGAGTCCTACCAGTGGTACATGAACTAGTCAGTCTGAGATAGGTGCTGCACTCCAGGGGACCAGCAAGGTAGAAAGGCGATTTCTCAGCTGTCGTGAGCAATGCACAGGACTGAAGAGCGGGGTCTGGCCTCCAGTCCCTGACACCAGTAAAGATGAGCTCACCTGTCATCAGTGGAATCTATAGCTGCTGAGATGGTGCAGGACCATCATCTCTGTATGCATGTAGGGTGATAATACGATCCTGCGAGGGTCAACCCTGATACAGGACCATCATCCCCATAGGGGTGGTGGGACCTGTAGGAGGTTCCTTTGTGGTCATACAGGACCTTCTACCTTTGCCTCCTACCATAGCAATGACCATGCAGGGCAAATGGGATGTGCTCAAAGGGCTGATTTGCGCAGTTGAGGTGTTCGGAATGAGGAGAGTAAAAAAGGGAGTCTCAGACCTGCCTCTTTCTTCATATCAACACAGCCTGGCATAGACTTGAAAGCCACTATCACCTGCCCCTCTGGCTGACACAGCTAGGGGTGAGCTGGGCAATGTTTGAGAGCCTCAGCTCCAAGCCTAACATAGCATGCCACCAATATCACGGGCCCTGTAAGGTGTGAAATTGCTCACATTCATTCAGAGCAAGACATTGAATGTCTCAGAATAACACAGCTAAAGCACTGATTGAAAATACAAAAGAATTATCTTGACAATTACTCCTTGGAGTATCCTGCAATACAAAGTCTTGGCTGATATAAAAATTGGTGTTGACCTCTTGCTTATGAATATAACCTAGAACTGATTGTTAAATGTGCCAGGCCTTGTAAAATGGGTAATTCAGCAAGAATAAGGCCTATCTGCTATTTAATCAGCAGGGATCATTGCTGCTGGCAGCATGAATAAAGTCTGTTCCAAATATCAGTCAAAGGAAGCTTTCTCAGGAGACTTTGTTTTCAGAAACAATTTCTCCATCAGATGAGAAATAAAATCAAATGAATAATTCACATGAGTGTCATCCTGGAAAGGGAATTTTCCTGTGCCCCCCTCCAACTTACCACAATAACCATCAGCAGACCTGCCACTGCCCCATCCTCATTCCCACCATCCCCACTGAAGACCCTGGGGGTACAAAGCACCTGAGTGCTTATGGGGCAAGTGAGTTGAAGAAAATGATGTTGTGGTGTTGTAAAAAAACAGCACTCATGTTTTTGCGACTCTTTTCTGACACATGGGGCTGTCGCTGAACTGCCTGGAGACAGAGTAGGCTTACTTCATCTGAGAGCTGACCAGAATGGGTCAGAGGAAGATGTCCTTCAAGAGGCTGTTTCTCTCCACTGGCCATGAAAGGAGCCAAGGGACATCTCAACAGCGGACACCTAAAGCCAGGTGAGATGGACCCACCCAAGGGTAGCTCATACAGGGCAGGGACTGGCTTTTTCATTCTATGATTGTACCAGGACTGCTGTAAGGGCATCCCAGGCCATGGCAAGATTACAAAAAAGTAGTAGACCTAAAAATAAAAAAAACCCAGCAGTGGGGCTTTGGACACGGAGGGGAATGCCTTTTCCTGTGCTGTTTCCTCCTCAGCTCGGTGCAAAGAGTGGCAAATGCAAAAAAGCTGGAGCCCCTGGCCCAGTGCCAAGTATCCTGCCTGAACCCAGGCCAGCAGCTTTTCACAGCTACGTGCCCTTCAAGTGAGGAAGCCTTGAAACATGTGTCCTGCCCCCAGGTCTGTTTTGAAATTGAAGCCCAGACGTACCGAGGACTCTGTGTGTAAGCCGGTACCTGCACTGCCTGTCAGACATCCCAGCGCGTGCCAAGGGGTGACGTGCAGATGGTTGCCATTAGCCACTGCAATGGGCTGGGCAATTCCCAGTGCTCCAAGATACACTTTTTTTGTGACAAAAAGATGATTTTCCTTTCCAAACAAGGATGGAAAAGAAAGAAACAAAAGCATATTGTCCTCAAGGAATACAGACAGCCCTTTGTGTCAGGAGGTAAGTACCAAAGGTCAGGAAGAAAATGAACATAATCTCAATAGCCATAGGGTAAAATAGAGCAGGATTACTGGAAAAAATGCACTCTAATCGAGATCAACACCATGCACTTATTTTACATGTTCTCTGGATACTGCCACTGCTGATTTTGCCAAGTCAGATCTGTCCAGCCCAAAATACTTGCATTGATCTATGTCTTGATGTCTGGAGCCCACCTGCTATGCTCACACAATGCCGAAATGGCACAGAAGACACCCCGATATCCCGGCTGTGACATCCTCAGTCAAGGTGGGGTTTACATGAGTAACAAGACATCCTTTCCTGCCCTGATTCCAGTGGTGATCAGCTACACCATTGCTGCAACTCAAATGAAAAAAAAAAAGCTCTCTGCAAGCACAAAATGGACATCTGATATTTTTCAGTCACTGTCTTCTCAGCCAGAAAAGATGCATAAACAGCTCATAATGGTGCTGTCCTTTCGAGAAATGAACAGGTAGGTGTGAAGAACAGTTCTAACAACTTTCTCTGTACTAGAACAGTTTTGCCACAAACCTCATTTCTCCAATGACATCTATTATTCCTGAAGGTTTTTCTGGGGGAAGAAATTATCCTGTTTCCTTTCTAACTTCTGTTCTCTCAAATGTTTGTCTTTCTTCTTGCCTTTCTCCATACTTTAGCATGTATACATCTTCGTGTGAAAGCAATTTTGGGCTGAACCCAGCAACTGCTCCAAATTTTCTCTAAAGCACTCCCGACAACCTTCCAGAACAGGATGGGCTTTCTTCACAACAACTTTTTCTGTTATTGACACCCATTTTTCCTGCAGGCCATTTACATCTCCTGATCCTCTTTCCAGCCAGGTATGCCACTTTCTGCCTCCTTGCCTCCCTATCACTCATTGCATTTCACTCTGTTGACTTTGTACCATCCCTCCCGTTCAATGCAATAATTTCTAATTCTCACCCTAAACTCATAAATGTTTGCAGACGCTTCTAGCTTGGTGTCCTTGATTGCTACCTAAGGGTGGGATTTACCTTACCTGATTTTAGACACCTGCCTCGGAGCCATCGCACCTCTTCTGGTGCAGCAGCGAACAGCTTTTTGAGCAGTTGGTGGGGGTTTGTCGGGAGGCAGTGCTCCTGCAGAGCTCATAGGAGCCACATATTCACAGCTTATTTATGAGAGAGACACCAGGGTGGCAAGGAAAGCCTTCCCCAAGTCAAGATACGGCTAGTTGTCCTCTCAGAGTAGAAAATGAAACTGGCTTGACATGATTTATTCTTGTCAAATCCACATCAGCTGGTTTTTATTATCTTATTATCATCTAGGTACTTATAAATTGATTGCTTGATAATTTTTAGTAGTATCTTCCTGGTTACTAGAATAAAGCTGGCCAGTCTCTGATTCCCCAGACTCTCATTCTCCTTCTTCTCACAGACAAGAACAGCATTTGCTCTTCCCCAATCCTCCGAAACCTCCTCACCACGTACCCTGTGATAACCCCAGAGGAGCCAGGCTTCACTCTGCCCCCTCACAGTGACTCTTGCACAGGTTTCTTCAGGTCCCTAAATACATCAGACTGGCCTCCTCGCATCTTTTAACCTGTTCTTGCCCTGCTCCATCTCACCTCCCATCATTTTAAATTAATTTCACTTGCTAGCTGGGCACAGCTAATGCTTTTTTAAGAGTGAAAAAAATTGAGATATTTTCTGTGGTTTCCATTAGCTGTTTTTTCCACTCTCTGCGAATTCACAGATTTACTCAATCCTTCATTTTCCTCTTGCTTTCATGCATGTACGGAATTACCCAGATTGGGTTTTTCATCCCTTTTTACTTGAAACTGCTCTGGTGTCTCGGCTTTTCTGATTTTAAGCTTACACACATAGCCTAATATTTGAATTCAGTATTCTTGGATCTCTCTTTTCTTTCAATGATAATTTTTCAGTTTCTAGTTCTTAGGAAATTTCTTGCATTACTGCTAACTTGGTTTGCTTTTTATTACTTTGTTATTTTGTTAAATGGCATAGGTGTTTCTCACCGGTATTTCTGCGTGCTCACAAAGTCCAACAGCCAGGATGAAGTAAATCAGCGTAAACTGGCCGATGCACTGTGAGCCTCTCCAGACGTTTGCCCAACCAAGGTTAAGGGAAAAGGGGAGGATGGCAGCCCTGAACTTCTCTTTCCTGCCATCACCCCACTCTTGCTGCTGAGATTGGCTGCAAAGCCCTAGCATAGCACAGCTGTCGAGGGCCTTACTCCAAACAAAGAAGGGAGTACATTCACTCTCTGAACTTTCCTGCTCGGAAAACAGCTTTATGTCAACTCAGGATAAAATCCACAGCCCCAAAGGAAAATTTGCTTACGGGAAATCATCTGTTGAGCTGTGGCACCTGAAGGCAACAACTCATGAGCTGTTGGTTGCAGCTTTCACTGGTTGCACTTGCACTGGTCGCAACCAGGCAGACACACACTTTGGGAACTGCTGGGTAGGAAAAGGATTCACTGCCTCCCTGTGCACCTGCAGAGAGATGGAAAACCCTGGGGGGAAAAGCAGGGAGACAGCGGGGCATTTTAGTTGTCAAAACAGTACAGCAGAATTTAGCAGCCAGAGCTCCCAGACTCCCCCTCGGATACAGCCGAGCCTTAAGGGCTTTTTGCAGAAAACCCAGATATTTTGAAGTGCAAATCATGCTCTTGATAAAGCAAAGCTGTGGTTTCACGGTGGAGTGTCGAGCAGCACTGACCACTAAAGGATACCTGCCTCCTCCCGCAACAAGGGGTGAAATCAAGGGGGTTTCTGTTTATTGCCCTCTTGTAGCCCGAATGTTTTCACACATATGAGGCACCGTGCTCTCTTGTAGATGTAGCAGCACCTGAAAATAAGGCCTCAGACAACTTTGCGCTGCTGAATGCAACAGCAGGGAGAAATCACCATTAATCAGGACAGTTAGAAGAGGGGGGAGGCATCACTGATTTGAAGAGAGCCTTAGGGAAATTGTCCCCTTTTGCAATCCACTGATGCATCGCAGATGCCCTCTCCTACAGATAGTTTTCAGGTTACTCCTAGAAAATGAAATTTTGAGAAATATCTATCTAGTTTATATGTCTCTTTTTTCCTGTGTGTTCACCAATTGTTGTACTGTACCTGGGTAAACAGAGTCCAAGGCAATTCCCAGGTGAAAAATTATCATCCAGCAGCCAATTTTTGAAAATGATTCTTTAGAAGCAGCCTAGGAAATCTGAGAAAATGCAAAATGTTAGAGCCTGAGTAAATCTGTGCTAAGATATGTATTTGCTTAATAGATGCTTCCACATATAGTCTGTTGAACTGGCTTACATAAGAGTATTAACTTTAATATTTGATTTAGAATTTAATATAAAGGCGACTGATTGCAAGACACAAACGGATTTAGCAACCCAGGGGAATGAACCTTTTCATGAAACCAACAATTACACATATAAAATCAGCTGCAAATGAGTTAGCAAGATCAAACTTTCAGCTTGCTGACTGAAGTAATGGTTAAAGTCAGTGAGATAAATGAACATCTATCAACCCAAAATTCAATTTGCCCTTCAAAATAAGAGGGACTATTTCTGATGGGGGTTATTCCAGCAACGTGGAGTCAGCACGTTGGTACCAGGGGATGCGTTGGCTCCGCTGAGGGGCTGGGGAAGTTCAGTGCAGGCAGCTGGAGGAGGGACCCTCTGCCCAAACTGCCGGGCACTAATGATCTCATCAGGACAGGGCATTCCCAAGCCCATCATAACACCATTCCCTCCTGTGTTGTAAACCCTACTTGCGAAGCAGGCTAGCTCCTATGATTTTCTTATCTCACAACGTTTACCACTATTTTTAGGGCTATTGCTCGGAGTCATAAGGTATGATGAGATTTGCAGCCTCTTTGGCTTTGTAACCAAACACAAGCTCCTGCTTCTCAAGGTCAGGGAGGAAAACTCGAGCGCATGACCTCAGTGCTTCCTAAAAATGGCCTCAAGTATACTGGAAACAGAGAGAAAATGAAACCTACCCTTTGGGGAGGAGGCTGTAAAGGGGACTGGGACCAATGTTAAGCAGAGCAGCAAAAAAAAATAGGTTTGAGGCTGCAGTTTGAGATCCTGACCCCATCAGCAGACCCTGTAATGTCTCAGATCATCTTTCCACGGACCACAGGAATCGAAGCATAGGGTAATTCAGTTTGGAAATGACCTTGGGAGGTGTCTGGTCCAACCTTCTGCTTAAAGCAGGGTCAGCTCTGAGATCAGAGCAGGATGTTCACGGTTTAATCCAGTCTTGAAAACCTCCAAGGACAGAGACTGTTCAGCCTTGCTGGGCAGCCTGTGTCATTACTGTCCTGGAGAAAAAAGTTTTGCCTGACATCCAGGCAGATTCTCTCTTGTTTTGGGTGATGCCCACTGCTCTTTGTCCTCCCACCATGCACCACTGGGAAGCACCTGGCTTTGCCTTCCTGGTGTCCTCCTCATAGGGACGTGCAGGCTACTGTGGGCTGTCCCCAAAGCTGTCTCACCACCAGCTCCCTCAGCCTTTCCAACCAGGGAAAGTGCTTCAGCCCTGAGTATCCTGGTCTCCCCCAGCCCAGCACCCCCAAACTCCCCAGGGCTGACCCCCTGCTCTCCCCCAGCCCAACCAAATCCCTGACTGGCACCATTCCCCTTCTCTCCCAGCCCAGCATGCCCAAAGCCTTGCTGGCACAATCTGCATCTTCACCCCACGTCTGCACCCCTGACCCTGCTGCCCATCCCTATGTCCCCTGACCATCACCCTGCAAATCTGCTGGGGCGATTTAATGTGTGTGTCCCCCTCCACCAGTTCTCACAAGCCCTGCTGAGACTCACTCTATCTTCCCCAGCCCAGTACCCCCAGTTCCTCTGGCAACCCTCCTACCCTTCACAGACTGCTACCCAAAATCCCACCGGGACTACCCCCAACCCAGCACTCCAAACCTTGACAAGACCCTCTCCAGCCTGATACCCCAAACTCTGCTGGGAGTCCTTCAACCCAGCACCCCAATCCCAACCAGGAACTCTATCCACCCTCCTCAGACTGGCACCCCATTTCCTGCCAGGACCCCCCCAACCCAGT
>Ga0181612_111210_pt1 | contig 20467 bp, 13 predicted proteins | sample HoacroProtozoa21_FD_119630 | JGI IMG/M metagenome (GOLD analysis project Ga0181612, IMG submission 119630) | Hoatzin crop microbial communities from Cojedes, Venezuel. Combined Assembly of Gp0051906, Gp0051904, Gp0051908
CCAGGCGGGTCTGGAATATCTCCAGAGAAGGAGATTCCACAACCTCCCTGGGCAGTCTGTTCCAGGGCTCCGTCACCCTCAGAGGGAAGAAGTTCTTCCTCGTGTTCAGCTGGAACTTCCTCTGCTTCGGTTTGTGCCCATTGCCCCTTGTCCTGTCGCCTTGTACTGGCCAGAAATGGATGCAATTTTTTTTAGAAATCCATGGCAATCGGAGAGCCCTTGACTGGCTTTCCTGCAGGAGGCAGCATTTTTCTCCTCCCAGTGCAACAACAGGAGAGATTATTTTGTGTCCTTAGCTTTCCTGCATTAGCAATCAATGCTGCCCTTCCATGCCTGCCGCGGTGCCACCTGTACAGCCTCGGCACACTCCTTCATCCTGCTGTCTTTGTGTTCCATTTCCCCTTTCCCCGCTGCTTGCTCATCACATCAGAGAGCTTCTGCCTCTGTCAAATATTAATAAGACCACCACATTTCTATTAAAACCATCGTTAGTTTTTAAGAAGTGCTTGAAGGAACTATTGAAAATTCTGATGACTTCTCAGAAATGAGACAGAATATCAGAAATGAGACATGAATTACAGAAAAGCCTTCGATGGAACTGTTTACTGGTGTGCTGCAGCATCGGTGCAGCCACCATGGCCATGCAGGGTATGCAAGGGCAGAGCATTGCATAGCTGTGGGAACACCACACTGTATCAAGCTGCACCGTGCAAAACAAGCAGTTGCATCTTACAAGGCTCCTTGCTATGGTTTACTTTACAGCAGCTCAGATGTGTAACCTGAAACATTTATGAATTAAATTTTCTGAAGGAAAGGATGAGAATTCACTGGAGGACTACTTTAACATCCTACTCCCAAAAGCTCGTAAGTTCTCTGCATCTAAACCTGGGTTATACAGCAAGGTGTAGGATGTACAGAGAAACATGAGGCATGGTGACACAGTGCTCTCCCAAGCTAAAGAATTTGGCTTGAAAGCAACCTCAGAAGCAAGTTTTTCAGCACAGCAGTGGATTATGTGCAGTGAAAACTGTTCTGCAACACCGTGCTTCTGTGCAAGGGCTTCGCCTGAGAAGAATTTGCCTTGCACCTGGAAGATGAAAGGAGCCTGGCTTCAAAGAGACGGGGAGGCTAATCGGAGGAATGTCAGCTTAGGAGCAGTCTGGGGACCAGGCAAATGCTAATGATAAGAGAAGAAAGGTAATGTTAAAGACAGCTGAATGTAAGGGGCCTTAGGTTTCTGTTACAGCCCTAACCACCGACACTGGCTTTTGGAAGGATCACTTTGTTTCTTGGAGTCTTACATAGCTGGCCAGAAGTGTTGACCTTCCCAGGGGCCTCTTCAGGCACAAACCAACAGCTATCTGAAGCCGTGGACTGATGGGACAGCAGAATTGTGCTTTGCATGAGCAAGAGGGTGTCTGTGTGTGCAAGAGGGAGAGGGGGCCTTCCCTGGCTTCTGGAGGGAGAAGCCATGCTGGCAGTGGGCAGACCCAGGAGGATGGTGAGAGTCTGAGGAAGGGCATTCGCCTCGCTTCCTTGCAAGCTGTCTGCTGATGCTACGCTAAGCACATGGTTGGTACTGGGCAGGGGAAGGGCCCGTGCGCACAGGGCTGGTCACGCAGGCAGCGGGGACCTTTCCGGGGGTGGGAAAGTGGCTTTGTGCCGCTGCCCTCGGTTTCCAGGGAAGGCTGAGCCTCTGAGAGTTTTTCTGAAGTGCTGCCAAATCCCTGCCTACAGTCAGATGTGGTACTTCGTGGGATTATTAGAGGATTTGATTAGCAGGTGCCAAGGAGTTTAGCTCCAATGCTGCAAAGAAACATGTTAGTCCAAACCGTAAAAGACTTACTTGGATTTTATTGGTATCTACACAGCAATCTTCCAAGACATTTAGATGTATCTGCAGTGACTAGTGGCTTATTGTGGCATGTGTAGGATGAGCCATGCTGTCTGTGTGTTGGTATCAAAAGTTACTGATGGCCTGTGACTGAGCCTTCTACCCCCCAGAAACAAGGGCTATGTGACAGCTTAACTGAGAAATTAAACACTCTGGTAGAGTTAAAATCCTGGGAGTGGCGAGCAGAGCCTCTGAATAAAAAGGCTGAACCAAGGGCAAATCTGGGGCTTTAATTGTGAGTTCCCTCTGTGATTGGTAGAGTGAAGGGTGTTGAGGAACAAATGTCTGATCATTCATCGAATTACTGGCTGGTCTGGAGTGTCCTTGGCTTGCAATGTAACAGTAACCGCGGATGTAGTGAGAAACACTGCGTTAATCCCCTCCCTTCAGCAGAAAAAAGCCAGCAGTATCAGTCTTGTTGAAGAAGCTGGGAGCACGAGTGACAGGTTAAACAGAAATTACACGCCACGTCCTTTGATTTTTGTGCTGCTTCTCTCAAACTCTAGCTGCAAATGGAGGCCAGAACAAAAGACGACTTGCTCCTGCAGAAAGCGACTGCGCGAGGGCTGTGAGCCCCCTCCTGCCGCCTGACGGGGGGCCAGCACTGACTCAGCCCCTCTCCTGGGAGCTGGCGTTGTTTGCGAGGAGAAGTGTGTCAAGGCAGCGCCTAGCCCGGCTGCTCCCATCTGGGAACCGCATCCGAGCATGAAGGCTGGAGCTGTGTTGGCCTTCCAGGCCAGCCATTAGATTTATGCCTGCTCTGATCTGCTGGAGTTTACTGGAGTTACTCAAGGACAAGGGCAACAGCAGTGTACCTGGCAGAGCTGCAGGCCAGGTTTGAGGATGGGGAACCGGGAGGTTCGGGAAGGAGGAGGGAAGGTTGGGAAGGAGCCTTTTTACTCCATATTGTCAGGCAGGTAGTGACCCCTTCCCCAGGCACGGGGGATCAAGGACTGCTCAGATTAATGAGGCTTCCTTTACTCTGCATTTCCCAAGTTAAAGCTTTCATTTTGAGGGCTGTACACATAATGTTATGAGTAATTTTTGTTCGTCTTACTAACTGTTAGGCACTCTTCTGAGCAGGAAAGCGCTGACCGTGAGTGCCAGGCACCCGGCAATCGCAATTCCTGCTGAGTGCCATGTCTGGAGCCGTGCGCAGAGGGCGGTCCTGGTTTCACTGTTTGTTGGCTGCAGCCTACAGGAATAGTTCATTTGTGGCAGATGCAGAAAAGGCCAAAAACTTCCTCCTCCTGTTTCAAATTAAAAATCCAGTTCCATTTTTTTTCCTGAGTCCAAGGCCAGCAAATGAAGAATTCTGGCCAAGATGCTGATTTTACCCACTGACCACGAATAACAGCAGGAACAATGCACTAGAGGTCCTCTCTGATGCTCAGTCCCAAAAGACTGCGGCCTCTTCCGTATTTTTAACAAGCACATTTATGTGCTCCAAACCTCATCCGCAGGAATGAAAACAGCATCAACTTAAATTCAGGTGATGTGAGCATGAATGACTTCGTCTGAAAAAAACCCAAAATTTGCTTGGATTTCTAACTATGCTTTACTGGTCAGCTAAATAAACCTTTCTTGCAGGAATAAGGGGGGGTTTTAACCCTCCCCACTCCTCCACACAGGCACAGATCTCCCGTCATGTGAGTGAAATAGGCTTGATGCCCTGGTGATAAGAGATCCCAGCTGTTTCAGGATTTTCGCTTGGGTGGGAAGGGGCTTGCAAAGCAGTCGTGTTTGTGCAGGGATGTATTATGTCAAGAGTGGGGAGAACTCCGTGTTTGTCCTGGCATAACAATGACTTGGCATGGGCTCAGTCCTGCTTTGCAGCTTCATTTCTGGGGCCAGCCTGTAAGCTCAGGAGGAAAATATCAGCTGGTCCAAGTGCTGTAGGGCAGTTTCTTTTTAAAAACTGCCATCAAGTTATAACATGTGATTTATCTTCTAATGAAATAACATCCCCACCCTTAAATCATGATTTAAGGACACAGAAACTCTGATGAGCCTTTTATAAGTAACATTCATAAAATCATTTACATGTGTCATACGACTGTGCTGGAGGTTGCCAAGGCATTGCCCTGCCCTTGAGAGGGAGAGGCTGAGACAGGGTTTGAGTGTGTGTGTGGTGTCACACCGGGGAGGTGTGACACCTAAGGTGTTGATTGCAGTCCATTTTTTGCCTCCCAGTCACCTGAGCTGGAACAGTCACAAAGCTCCGTAAGCTGAGTTCAGGCACAGCAGTTTCAAGGGCTGTCTGTGCAGCGCTCTTTTCTTCTGCTTCTTTCCTTTTCCAATTAAATTTAAAAAAAAGTAGAAGTGAAGCGATAACTGACATTGCAAACACTAAATTAGCCACAATGGTGAAAGCAGGAGTGCCAGGGAGACGGAGCAGAGAGCAGGATACAACCCAGCAAACAAGCTTGACAACGAGTGGAGGAGCAGGAGGCTTTACAACGTCCTCTGCTGTGCTCGAGCCTGCCCATACACGTGATCATCGAAGGTAACTTCTGACTCCGAGCAGATGCCCGCAGCGGTACGCTACAGGGCAGTAGCAACGCAGCTTTCAGCTAATTACCACAACGGTGTCCTTTGCTGACAGAGTGCCAGTAGTGGGAGGCCCCTGAGTCGCGAGTGCCGTGTTTCGCTGTCTGTGTTGCAACAGTGTTTGGGGAAGATCTGCTTGCAGAGCGCTGGCAGCCGCGCTGCTGTATCAGTTCTGCTGCTCCCCACTCCTTTGCGGGTGATTTCTGGGCCTCCTCCTGGGGGCCGGTGTCGTCAGAACTGGTGCACGACTGAGACCTCGAGGTTTACAAAAAAAGGAACTGAATTTCTCATTCCAGACTTCAGTTTTAATTCCTGTAGAAACAAAGTATTCTTCCCTCCTCCCCCAAATACAAAGACTAGCTGCTGAGGATCTGCCACGTAATCCGTCAAGGCGGGAGACGATCAGATCACCTGAAGGGATGTTTGTGAGTACCAGCTGCAGCAGAGAGCTAGCGGCTCTGTGTATACCTGTTAATGGCCTTCCAAGGAAAACAAGGGATTGTCAATATCTGGAGGACCCACCTAAGGAGCAGGATACTGGCACGTCTTTGCCATGAGCTCAGAAACTTCTCAGAAGAGAGGGCAGTCTTAGGAATAAGTTTCCCTGGAAAGGAAATTCAAATTCCTATAAATCACAAGTTCTAATCCCAAAACTAAAGTAAACCATATGCCTGTCCTAGCCATGTTTTCCTCCTTCACCCTCATCCATTGTTTTTTTAGAGGGGAAGTTTTCCTCAGGCTGCTTTTTCTTTGCTTTTTCTTTCAATTGAATTGGTTCTTTGTTGTTTTCTTGGAAACTGCCTCCCTCTTCCTGCTCCCACACTTTTTTTATTCCCTTTCTCCTTTCCATCTCAAAAAGTGCCGCTGGAAGAGCTGATACCACCACACAGTGCCTGCTTCTGGGTAGGAGAGACCACCGGACCCAGGGGTGCTGGAGAGCAGAGGTGGGGTTCTCCTCCCTGGCCTTGAGCTACTTAGAGATGGACATGTGTATCCTAAGCTCCCTTGACAGTCAGTGGAGAGAAATAAGCCTTCTAGGGGCACAAGTGCCCCAGAGTGTGTTAGATTATGCTTTAGGTCTAGATGAAACACACCTAGACTCTTTAGCGTCTAGATCAGTCAGGGTTGTGAAGGTATTTAATCAATACCTCACTCTTTGAGTCTACTACTGACCTGGCGGGTAGCTTTGGCAAGCCACGTACCAATCTGTAAAGTGAAATGATGTTGTGATTTTACTGAAGACTGTAGCTTGATGAAGTTTTACTTTGGCTAGAGCAGGATTTGGCTGTGTGCAGTGCTGTTATCCTATGTTATTTTTGCCTTCTTTTTTAACCTTTGGACTCTTTTGCAATAGGAAGTTTTGTCGTTTCTTTACTTGGCAAGGGCTGGTCCAACATCTGCAGCCACAGGGATCAGAGCTGGAGTTAAAAACCCCTCTCTTTGCAGGCCACAGCTTCCTTCATCCAGAGAGCAGCTAACCCCTCTCTTCCCAGAGGGCTGCTGCTGTTTTTGGAAGGAGAGTGACAGAGGACGTTGAGTGCTTTCCTCTTTGCTTAGCAGGAGTTTCCAGCCCTCACTGGCGGAGGACACTAGCAAGGTTCACTGCATCAAAGAGCCCTCCAAGGCGTGGCCGGTGGGAGAGGTGGTAGGCAGCAAACTGGCCAGGGTTTGCCGTTTGGTTCTTGTCTCCTTCAGGGAAGGTGAGGCTAGGTCAGCTGGAAGCATCGACAGGTCGCGTAGTGCCCAGGGCACGGCAGCTGGGCAGGAGTACCTGGACTCAGAAGAAGCGCATGGTGTGGGTGAAGGCCTGAGCAGAGTGCTGGGCAGAGGTACCTGAACTCAGAAGAAGCGCAAGGCGTGGGTGAAGGGCTGAGCAGAGTGCTTAGCAGATAACCTGCCTGATGCCATGGCTTTGGCAATGTTACCAGGTCTCAGTTGCATTATGGATTCACAATATTTAGTGAAATAAAATTCTTGGTCTGTTCTCAAAAACAAACAAATCTCCCAGACAAAACCAAGTTTTTGTCCAGGAGAAAAAGCTGGCAAATACAAACCAGTAAGCCTGAGAGTGCAGACCAAAAAAACCGTTTGCTAGTAGGATCCAAAGTTAACTGTAATGTTTCGTAATTTTACTCAATCCTGTTGATTTACAGGGTCCAGTTCAGAGGATTTCAGCATTCCTGAGCCTCCTCTGTTTTGTTGAGTGTTAAGACATGTCAAAGTCACCCCATGCTATTTTCTCTTTCACTCCTTGCTTTATGCAATTTTTTAATTGCATCTCAAATCTGAGGTCACCAGATGCAGCTGTGCTTGCTTTTGCACAATTAATGAACTGCAGATTAGCACAATTGAAACCATTCTGCTATTTTCATCCGTGCTGACTGTTACCCAACAATACTTACATTCTTCATTTTTTCATCCCACAGCTTTACCAAATTCTTCTTGTCCCAGTTCTCTGCTAGGTTGGATTCTACCGTGCATCGTTTCTCCACAGGAACATCCTGACTGACAAAGGGAAGGACTCTTCATCCTCCACTTCAGTGACTGATCGGGTTTACAGCCTCTGTAAGTTGAGTTGCTGGTAATGTCCTTGAAAAAAACCCCGCGTGTTCAGTTCCATGCACGACATGAAATAACAGGATATCTGGTTATTAGCTTTCTTATTCACTTCTGGCTTTTTGGTACAGGATGTACCCAAGGGAAAGATCCTGCTCAGTCATCATTAATGTGACAGCTTCATCCGTCTGCTCACCGTAGAGGCATTTGCAGGGACTCCCTGCTCTTCCACCTCTTCTGAAAGGCCAGAGAGCTGCGCAGTTTGAAGTGCCCACATTTTTAGCAGTGTGCAATCTAGCTCATGTATGTTAGACCACAGGCATGAAAATGGCCTCCCCTGTCAGAGCATCAGCATTTAAATCAGACACGATGGTTCTGGCGTTGTGCAGTGTTACTGTGGGATAGCGTTTCTAAGCTGGTCTGTTAGCTCTACAGGATCTTGGATCCTTGTTAGCCCAAAGATTTACAACTTTCAAAGAGTGCTGCTGGAAAAATCTCCTGCTGTGGTGGGGTGAAAATGCATGAGAAAGAATAGCTTCTCAATGCAAACCCCTTTGGGTACATCTCTCCTTTCACTTCCTTCCCATCACCTGAGCAGAAAGCAAACACAGAACAGCAAGGATCACAAGAGCAATTGTAGTGCCAAGAAGCTGCTTATAGTTCTAGCTCAGCTGACTAGTTCATCAACCTGAAGGAGAAGTTGATGCAGAAGTTTTCCATATCCTCAGATTTTTGGCAGTTGCACACACTAAAAATGCATGTGCAAGAAGAGGACATAGTCTGAACCCATCAAGGAGTGCCTGAATTTGAGGTTGCAAAGTGACAGAGTTTTACTTCTGTCATTTGGGAGTGGGCACCGGGACAGGCTGTGTCTGCTGGGGTGCTTTCTCCAGTTACATTTGAGCTTGTGGGTTCAGTCTTTAACTCCTAAGTCAGCCCTGCTTGCAGAATTTACTCTGCTCCTGCTCTCAGATGCCTTTCCTCTATAGAGTTCTTGAGTTATGTGGAAACACTCTAAATATGAATATAAGTTGACTCCTACTCTCCATGCTACTATCAAAGCTGTAGCTGGCATATGGAGGCAGCCTTGAAGTGTTCTGTTCTGAATTGCCAGCCGTTTTTCCCAGGAAACATTCCAGGAAGAGGAATTTCCTGCAAGACATTTCACTAAATCGTCTAGCACACAGCGCGTATGATATCTTTAACCTTATCTCTGAAGGGTGCTGTAACATCCAGTAAGCTGCTGTTGTCTGCACGGAGTGTACTCTTCTGGCTGAAGTTCTCATCAGCACCAGCCGAGCTGTACGTCACTTGGGAACAATCAATGTTTCCTGTAGGTCCTATTCGGCTGCGGGTGCCACAAAGGCACTCACGCACTGGGAGATCTGTGCCCCTCGGACAGCTGGGGGCTGCTGCTGGGATTGTCTGGATCACCTTGAAAGAGGACATTGGAAGGCTGTTGTAAACGGGTGTGCAAACAGCTTTGGATTAGTACCGCAAGCCTGTAAGGGAAGGATCAGCCCCACGCTGATGCAGGTACACAGCCCTGCAGGCAGTGACGCAGTTCTCTGAATGGCAGTCTCTGCCCCACTTAAGAGCGGGACACAGCAGTGAGAGGCACTGGGAAAATTTTGGTCTCCAGGTTGAGGGTAGCTGATTAAAACAAGGCGTTCTCTGAGAATGGTCAAGTCTGAAAGTGAAGTACTGAGAAAGGGCATTAATAACATGTCAAGGACCTTGCGGCTGCCCAGGATGTGGGAAAATAAACGTGGTGGTTGTTTTTTCCAAAGATCATATCTCATCTCTTAATTCTGCATGTATAAAGCCCTTGCTTTGTAGTTTAAACAAATTGATACTAACAGTTAAAAGGAAAATGCTGTTCTCAAGCAGAAGCCTACTTGCATAAAAGGAGATCTTTGGAAGAAATATGAAGCTGTTACCCTTTTTAGTTTCTATGTCTTGCTCTGGAATAGAGACCGGTGTTCATCTAAAGGCAGAAGTCCTTGTTCATGGCTGCAGCGTTACAATGAAGGGAGTCCAGCAGCATCAGATCACTGGAAACGCACTCAGCTGGAGGTGCCGTCGGCTGGAGCAGCTGACTCCAGCTGCAGTGGAGAGCGGACTCCATATTGGGGCGCATACTGGTGTAACTATTTTGACAAAGTAATTGTAGCAGTATAAAACCAGGCTTGATTAGGCCAAAAGTTAGTGTGGAAATTAGTTAGTAGTGGCTGACCTTGTAGAACAATGTGTGCTTCAGCTGGCGGTTCCTGCACAGTTGTCTTTCTGAAGTGTCACCTCAGAAGGTGCATGAGGCTGAAAGCCAAAGACTCAGCAGACAGGAAGAATTTAATGTGTTTTTCATGTAGACGGACTTTTGATATACTTTTGTCTTTGAGACAACTAAAACGGTTTAAATGTTTGATTGCTATTTTTCCCCTCAAGGCACGGGGTGGATTTTGGTCTGTGGCTGCGTTAGGCCCAGGTTAAAGCCATGGGAGAGGAAAGAGACTGGAAGCTGTTGGAAGAAAAGGCTGATAGCAGTAAACTGAAGAAAAAGGAGCGTCCCAGCTGAATGCCAAGCTTGTGCTGAAGTCTCTTTTGTTTCACCCACAACCAAATCTCTGCCTTTCCCATTGCTAGCTGGCAGTCCTGTGATTAAAGCAGCGGTTTGGCTTGAGGATAAGATCCAAGATCCTAGGATAGATGAGGCCTTTTGTAACAAGTTTGATCTCACTGTGGGAGGGCTAATGCCTGCTATCCACACCTAATATCAAGAAAGAGTATAAGCTTTATAAAGAGTGGGTTGTTTGCTAGTGTCATTAGTTGTAGCCTTTAGCCCTTGACTTCTGAAGATCTGCTGCTGCTGTCACCTGTAGGATTCTCTTCATCGACACACAAACCTGCATGTCCCTCAACCAAAGGGCTGCTGCTGCGTGCTGATGGATATTGCTTCTGGTGTCAGCTAACAGGTCTGCCGTCAGTCTGGTCAGTCAAACGCAGGCGGAGCCGGTGGCTACCCTGAGCAGTGGGTACTATGATGATGAAACCAAGAGCCATGCTGGTCTGCAGCTGCTGGGGAAACTCATCATGATTTACACTCACACACAAGCTCTGCAGTGTTCTGCTCTCCCCAGCAGCAAGCTTGGAGCTGGATTTGGAGCCACGTGTCGTTTCTAGCGTATGATCAGAATTGTGCCAAAATCTGTTTTGTGCTTAGAGCTGGAGCGCAGAGCCCCCTCTCCCCGCCCAATTTTCAAGGTTAGTTCTTGAAAAAAAGAAATGTCTAAAAGGAGAAGAAAATGTTTTGCTACCTGTATGACTTTTGGCAGCCTCTTGCTTGTTTAGTTGCAAAGCATGTTCAGCGGATGTCACCAAGTTAACCTCCACAGGCTACTGCGCGAAAGTGTGCTTTCAAGTCCTGCTAGATGTATACACGCTGTCTAATCATAACCCAGCGTAGCGTTCCAGAAATCCATTTAAGTGCACTCTGACATTTAAGAATATTTTCTCTCCCAGAATCTTTTAAATGTCGCTTACCCAATACCCAGCCCAAGTTCAGGGCTGTTTGAGGGATTGTGCCCATTTGCATTTGGGCCCCAGCAGCCAAAAAGTTCTGTTAATGTTCACCTTCTTCCAGGGCTTGGCAGCATACCTTTTTCTTTTATACTAAAAAAAACAAAGAACATTTTTAGAATAATAAAATAAGAAGATGTTTAGGACATTTTAATGAGTATTTTCAAATTAGTATCAGATTCCTTCTCATCTCAGTCCAAACCATATCTAGTAGAAATGCCAAAGTAAACTAGGGATAGTAGCTTTATGATGGCTATGTTCCTGGAAGCCGCTTCTTCCTTACCTGTGTATTTCAATTTTTTCCGCACTTTCTTATTTCCTTCCCACCCTTATTTTGACCAGATTTGGATGATACTCTCTTTCAGTCCCCTCTAGCCTTTTGCTCTGAGGTTTGCTGCAGGCTCTCCAAACTCACATCTTCCCTTTTTCATATTATCAGTCTCTTCAAACATTTGTTTTTTGCTTCTCCGGACCTATGTGAATTTCCCCTGTTCTTAAAATATTAAAGCAGTGCCCTTTTAGATATAAGTTAGCTAAAAGTACTGTATATTAGTTTCATTGACTACGTTCTATAAAAAGCTGGTATAAATATAGCTTTTTCCAAAGGAAGTATAAGCAAGCGAAGAAATTCAGATCTGTCAGATATAAGTATAAATATCCACCTATATTAAACATACTCAGGAAGCTGTGAATAGGAGTATTTACCATGTGAGACGTATCAGTTTGTGATTTACTAGAGCTAGACTTTATGCAGGTTTTCTGCTGAATGTGATCTTGATACTAACCGAGGGTGTGTTTTTGTCAGGAGGAGTGGGTGGCACAGTGCAACCCAAAGTGAAGATAGGATGATGTTCAACTTGTCTGTGGCATAGCAGCAGGATTTTCCTGTCTCTCCAGCATGCTTCCTGCTGCCTTTTCCAATAATTTTCACTACTAACTGAGGGTTATTACTCCAGGACATTTTCCCAAGCTGGTTAAGCTCAGTGCTAGTGAGTTATTTCTTCCTTTGGTGATGTTCAGTTCTTCTTTGCTTACTCATCTGTTGCTCTTTAATCTCCCCTCCAGACCATTCGTCCTGGTTTATTGGTTAGTATTTACTACAGAAGGAGGATTTGTTCAGGAGAGGAAGGGCCTCTGTGGGCAAGAGGCATTTCAACCCACAGCTGGCAGATGCACCTCTGAATGAGCAGGCAACCAGAATTACCAGCACGCAGCACACCCTCCCCGTCTCACCAACAAGCTGGCTTGGCTGAATGGCTGCTGGGTGGTTTAAATATCCACCTGGCTGAAGAACTTGTGTGGGAGACAGGACGTGTGTGCATCAGGTATAATTTGAGGTAAATAATTTCCTGTTCCAAACTAGCTGAGGGGCAGGAGTTGTGATGGGCTCAGCGCTCAGGCATTGCAGCAATACATTTCTGAATGTTCCTGGTAACAGAGCCTGAATGAAATGCTCTGTCCTGTAACAATTAATAAATTGTTTCCTTCTTCCTATACTCAATCAACATAAAAGCATGTAATCTGCCTTTGAACCTTGTTATTTGCTGCTAAAATGCGGATTGTGTCTCTAGCTGTTGCCAATTCCTGTTCTTTCTGTTGCAGTGTTGAAGTAGCCTGTCAGGGAGTCACCCGAGAAGAACAATACTGTCTTCTGCCACTTGTCATCACACTGAGTTCAGTGTGACAGAGGGTATGTTTTTCCCAGTCTAGCTTTTTTTGGTCATAAACCAAGCCCTTGTTCCATTACTGACTAGTTCTGGTGCTTAAATCCAGAGTTTCCTCTCTCCCACAGGTGAACACATAGATCGCCAGAACTGGGTAAGGGTTAACTGGAAATGGTGATTAGAACAGGGAATTTGAATATAGAAAGAAAGTCAAACATAAGTAAAATGTAAACTACTTTTGAACATCGGTGAAGGTGGCACTTACTCAGAATGCTTGGACTTTGGAGCTCACTGGATAGAATCACTCAATGAGGTATGAATTTTGGATGTGGGCTGAAAATAGCTGAGTCTGGAGAAAGCTGGACTCAAGTCCTGGTTAAAGACTGCAGCTTAGAATCTAGATCTTAAAAGCTTCCATCAAAAATCATTGCAGCTCTGCCCCAGTCGGGCTGGGCTGCGGAATACTGGGCTACATTTTGTTACTCTCTGTGTTGCACGTATCTCCCAAATGGGGGGCATTCTCAGCTTGTCAGTAGTTTGCAATGAGATTATTGCTTAAAGGAAAGTTTTGTATGTCTGGATGTGCTTCAAAATCTACCTGGATTTTGGGGAAAAACAGTGTTTGTATCAATCTGTGCTCTCACTGCTCAGCACAGTTCTAGAAAGCTGCCAGCTGAGGTGGCTTTACAGTCCTGTGTTTTGCAGGAATCGTCACCGAGAGATGCTCGCTTAGTTTGCTGAGTTTTAATGGAGCTATTTTGGGACCTGGAACTCCTGCTCATCAGCCACATACTTCTGGGCTAAATCATTTTCCCACCAGATTGTTTTCAATTAAGCTCTTCTGTCTCTAATGGATTGTGGGCATTGTAGAGTGATTCTGGTTTGAATGAACAGATGCCCCACTAAGTGACTTACTGCCATATATATCTCTAGCTTTATCTGTATTTCTGATATCAGATTGTACAATCAGCCTACGCGTAGGCTAAAGAAAAGTTTGTTGTTTCTTTCTCTTGTACTCAAGCCTATTGCCTGAACCCACTCCCATCTGCCTGGCGAAGATGCGCTGAAGTGGCTCTGCTCTCCCTGGACACCATATCTGGAATACAGCCTTGTTTCTCTAGACTTACTACAATAGTAAAGACACTTGTGAATCAGATTTGGCCTGTAGGACACTTGCTTCTGGTCTGTCACTTCTTCCCGTGGAAAACATTGAAAGCCCAATAAAATAGCAGGTATTACCTAGGCAGCCAAGCAGCACTGTAACAGGAGATAAACTGAGATCCCGGGTGCTTGTGGCTGCCAAACGGAGGGAGGGAGGGATGGAGGGAAGGAGGAAGGAAAGGAAGGAAGCAAGGATGGACATGTAGTCCTGGTGGTGTAGTCATAGCTGCTGCCCTGCCCAGCAGCAGTGCCAACATGTTGGGGATATCCGCTTGGGCAGGAAGGAGCTGGGATAAAGCCAGTTGTAGTTCTCTGGAATGGGGGGAGACCAGGCTGGTGGTGTGTGGAGCAAGCAGTCTCAACATCCAAGCTGACACAGCTGCTGACTGATCCTTCATGTAGGCAATAAAGAGGGTTATAAAGAGGTCACTATGCAGCTGCAGCTGAAATGTGCCAGTAAGGAGAAGTTTTGCTGGGGTTTGAGACCCTCCTCGTACGCGAAGTTGTCTGCAGGACTCTTCACAGTACGGGTTCTTGAACAAGAGCATTCTTTAGCCTGGGCATAATGGTGAAGATTCCGGGCTGTCTGTCAGTACGGAAGGCGGCCTCTTGGCCAAACTGTGCACTTGAGAGTTTTGACTGGTTTTGCTCTTCATTTTTTAGTGCTCTGCGCATAAACCCAGTTTTCCTCTACACAGCAGCAGAAACCTCTGAGGGAAAAGGAAAGGAAAGTTACAGCAATTTCCTGTTAGAAATATTTTAAGATTAACCAAAGTAGCTTAATCATAAACTGTGTTGTGGCAGTGTTAAAATTCAATTATTCTTACTATAAGGGCTATGTCTCATAAAGGAAATCTTTGGCTCTTTTACATTTCTAATATAATGAAAATTCCTGTCTTCAGCTGCTGTTCCTGCTCTGGATAGTTCCCTCTGTGACTGCAGCAGATGAGGCAAGGAAAACCTAAGGAAACGGTCCACGGCTGTTGGTGGTGGGAGCAGGGTGACTCTGCCTCAGGGCAGGGCAGGGGCCGTTGTGCCCGTGTCCATCTGCTGTGGACAGAGCAGAGGGCAGCTGGCTGCATTTATATCGTGGTACCACAAAGACAACACAGAGCCGTCACCCTGTTTGGAACATAAATATATATGTAACATTTCAAGAAGCAGATGAGCTAAGTTTTCTTTTAAAAAACGACCCAAGACAAACCAAATGCAACCACTTGGCTCGCTGCAGTCCTTTGCCCACAGCCCCCCCCCAGCCCTGTCTCTGTATTTCTAAGAAAATGCCGATTTCAGCTTTTCTGTGTGTCACTGATACTGTGAACTCCTCAGGAGTCTGATACATGAATCAGCTGCTCTGCAGTACTCCCAGAAGCCTGGCTTGTCTCTGAGGTCAGCTGAGATTTCAGATAGTTTGGATTATGAGAACTGCCAGCCGTAGCACGTTCACTTTCAGCGCTCAGCTCTTGGAGTTCGTGCTGTGTGTCGCCAGGGAAGGATCCAGCCACTCATCTGCCCGGCTCCAGCTGCGCCGCGGAGACTGCCCTGAACCTTCAGCGGGTGAGGTGCTGGCTCTGTCTGCTGAGAAAATTTGTTAAATTGTGTCCAGACTTTTGCAATGCCAACTCTTCCTCGCAAACCTGACACTTCTAGGGGAAGAGGGAGGGGGGTTTCCTGAGGCCTCTGGTGTATCTGTCATGATGACAAGTTTCTTAACAAAAAAAAGTAGGATTACTATAACCCATTTGCAAGCCTGTTAATAGCAAAACAGAAACTGAAATTACACATGCAGCTCTGCTAATGAGAGGTTTGAGGTTATTTTGTTTTAATTCAATGGCCATTTGACAGGAATGAAATCCACTGACTCATCTTTATTTGTTTAGACTCTCTAATGTGAAGTAATTTACAAAAAAAAAAAACCCAAACCAAAACAGTTTCTGCGTTTTCTTAGCCATGCCACTAACATATCACTTGATAAAAACCCAATGTTGATCTAAACCAATGTTAGAAGTAAGCAGTGAAATGCTAGAAAAAGGCATCTGCTTTACTGGAAACTGCATCCAAGGTCTGTTTCTGCTGCGCAGGCTCCAGGCAGCCGCTGCTGCACAGTATGACATGATTATCTGAAAGGCTCTACCTTGGAGTAAAAGGAACGCTATCGATTTTCATTTTCAAGAGTTACTGAAACCTAGGAGGAAGGGGAGTGAGGGATTGTTGAGTTCCAGGTAAAGAAAACAGAGATAATGACAACTGCAAAGCAGGCAAGTGGATGGGCAGCCAAAGCGTCTGGCTGCCTTTGAAGCTGCATAATTCCGCACCAGCAAACTTCGGGGAAACAGTCAGGTTTGTTTTCCAGGAAGAGATAATAATGTAGAAACCTCTTTCTTGTGGCTTTCTTTAATCACATGGAGGGATGGTGTTAAAAGCCAATTGTGCACAGAGAGATGCTCCCTTTGAACTACAAAAGCCCAACACATCCCGGGCTCGGGTCACTGAACGGGTGCTTTACTGAAAGTCACAGTCACCTCTCGCGTTGAGCTGACCTCCTCTACCTCTCAAAAACAACCTTTTTTGGCAGCCTTTGGTGTTACAGTATTGTCCGGACCAGTCAAGTGTGCAGTGAGCGTGTCGCTGGAAGTGACATCAGCGTGCATGTGCCATGCTCCTCTTCAAACATTTTTGAGCATATTTGACAACAGCTGTGCAAATCCAGTGAAAATATTTTCACTAGCTGAATGGTCATTTCTCCAGAACTGTGCCTAGGAACATTTTGCTGAGGTGCCGTAGTATCCTATTTCATTTCAGGTTTGTAGGTCACAACTTGCTTCTAGTAGAGATTAAACTGTCATTTTTTGCAAACGTATGGGCACAAATAAATCCCTGTCTTGTATCCCTTCGATGTTCCCTAGGAACGGTAAGGTGTTTGACGCTGTGCGCTACGTCTGGAGCACCTTTAGCAAGCCCAGGTGTATCAAGCTCTGCTGCCAGCAGAAGCACAGAGGCACGCCTGCGATCCTAGCAGGGCTCGGTGTGTCACAGGGGTGCATTGCAGAGCAGTGAAAAAGTGAATTTGCCCTGCCCCAGCCCTCCAAGGGCTGTTGCAGTTGCCCTGAGATGAGGTCAGGCCGTCCTGTGACAGAGCAGTTGCTTTGCTCAGTTAGAGCTAGCAGAACGGGGTCACAGCCCCTGTTGTTCCTGCTCTGGCCCTCAGTAACTCTATGCTCTCTTCTCCAACCAGGAGTAACGGAAGCACAGCAGACTCGGCAGCCAGCCTCAGCCCACACCTCCCCACGGCTTCCCTGGCTGGGGAAGAACAGCCTCCAGCGAGACACTGCCTGCTGCCCTGAGGGTTCCTCTCGCAGGTGCTACTCCCTCACCGCAGGTATGTTCCAAACACTGAGAAAGCTGAAGTTTTAGAAAAGTAGCCTGCAGCAAGATGAAAGGACTTCACAGCTCCTGTGCAAAAGAGTAAGAGCGTACTGGCCTACAGCCTGCTCTTTCCTTTCAGGGAATTACCAACAGGCAGATTACAACAATCATTTTCCAGATTATAGCAACCAGCCACATTTTCTGTGAAGATGATCTTGGATTCCAGTAAGTAAAAAAAGTTACTGTTGTTTTTTCCCCCTCTCCTTTTTTCCTTCTTCTTCCCATTTTTCCAGGAACTCAGTGTTGTCTTATGCGCCTGCTTTGAACCAGTGATGCTCTGTGTGCTTGAGCCATCTGAACCAAGCCTTGTAGTAGTCCCTGCATGGGCCTGCCGTTGGCTGAAAGGCTTTGATTCTTCATGCGCTCAGAAAAGACTCGGCTATTTCTTCCTGTTCTGAATCTCCGCAGATCATTGGAAACTTCACTGCCAGAGGCCTTTGCATCAGATGCTCAGGCTCTTATTCAGCTGCAGCCCTTCCCTTGAGGAGAACCTAGTTTCTGGAAAGCCACCACCTGATGGCCCTGCCTGTGAAATCGCAAGTTAAATGTGGCCTGGTGCAGAGGAGGTAACTAGGCAAATGAAATAGGCTGTTTTTCTCCAACCCCTCTATTACTTTTTGTGCAAAAGGGATTTCTTATGTTTTAGCAAAAACACAAATCCTTTTGAGGTATCTTTTTAATTTGGTTTTGCAATTGCTGTCAACTTTCTGCAGCAACATCAGTGGGAATTTTGCCTAAAAAATTCGAAGGAAAACCGAGGCCTTAATTCCAAATTGTTTGCTAATGCAGTTCACTGTAAAGCTGCAATATTCCTAGATTAGTCACTGGCATATTTATTTCTCTTGGTCAGTCTTTTATTTTACTCCATAAATATTCAGCCTTAATTACAGCTATTTGGGGTTGGTTTTGGGTTGGGATTTTTTGTTCCAATGAAATCTAAATTTAGCATTTAAATTTTTAACTTAACTTATCCTTCATGGAGAATTAACAGAAAGAAAGCTTTGCACTCAACTCTTTCTTCAGTAAGCTTTTCATATCAGTAAGGCCATTCCCTTTTTGAGACAGAAGTAGCAAAGTGATGTTTGTTTGGATCCCACCTGCCACGTTATTGATAGACTCTGAGTGGTTCCTCTCAGCTATTTGGTACATGCTTTCAGTTCGGCGTTTTATTTCCCATATGATCCTGCCAAACTCGGCAGCAGGCTCCCGCAGCAGCGGTGCAGTGGCTCTGGTCTTGGTGGAGAAGTTTGTCCTTACTGGCATTCTCCGTGGCTGATCCGCCAGATCTGCTAAGCAAACAGGAGCTGGGGCATCCTAGCAGCTCTCCCTGTTCTCTAATATACAAGGGTGTTTCTTAATTACAACAGTGTGGAGGTTAACAAAAATAACAGAACAACCGGTAATCCTAAAATCTGAAAAATTCGAGTCTGTCCCAGCCACATACTGCTGCTGCTGTTTTGCACCAGTTCTGACATTTCTGATATGGTTTTTTTAAGCCATTTAGCTCCTTAATGTGACATGACTGGATTTTTTTTTACTTTCCCCCCTAAGATAGCAAGTTGTCTTGGCTCTGGAAGGGTCCGAGAGCCACTGTAAAGAATGAGGTGAGATTCCATGGCCTGGGAGCAGGGATGGAACAGGAGATAGGCCGAGTTGTGGGGGAAGTTGCTGGATCGGCTCAGATGTCCATGACATCACACTCTTGAGTTGTTTCAAAACCACCCTGCCTACATTGTTTCTGTCACACGAGATACACAGTCGGCAGCCTTCTGCCTACATTGTTTCTGTCACACGAGATACACAGTCGGCAGCCTTCTAGATACTGGCTCACAGGAAAGAGCTAAAAGTATTGAGAAAAATTTCACTTTCAGGAATGCAAAATATAAATCGGAACTGGTTTTACTTACCAGGCTTGACCAATGTGCTAAGAGAGGACACATTCTGATTTCGAGAAACTCAAAGCAAGGTTATACTGGCCATGCTGTGGAGGGTCAAGCTAGCTGGACTAAGTCCTTCAGGTTACCTTTAACACTTCAGTGTCGGACTACGTAGACCATATGGATGAGCCTGCTTTTTCAGAGAGTGTCTCTTACCTGCTCATCAGTTTCCGTTTGGAGGATCAACAACTCGGTGCAACGTATGTGTTAAAGGAACGTACTGAAGGCACTGTAGTGTTTATGTGGAGGAAAGTGGAAAAAATTGTCTAGTGTAGGTAGAGAGAGGAGCAGGATCTGCCATGTGTGAATGGTTAAAGGAATTGCCTTATACCTCCTTGGATGAAATGAGACCCTTTTTCACTTCACATGAGTAAATGCATTTTCCCTACCATGTAAGGACTTCAAAGTGTATCCAATCACCATTTTTAAGGAAAATCATGGAAATTTCACATAGCAGTATCATGATGAGTGAATGGGCACCGCTTTCCCAGTGCTAAATGTTTCCGTCATTACTTTCAGACAGCTCCAGCAGCCTCTGCTTTGGCTCTGTTACCCGCGTACGTTCCTATTGCCTCAGCAGACGTGGGAAGAGCCGTGAGCCCACCACAAGTCTGTGTGCCCCCGTCTGCACCACAGCCACCACCTCCCTTTCGCTCTCTCCAGGCGCTGGCAGCCTGTGTTTCCGCTGATACGGGTGCCCGGGACTCCTGCTATCAGGAGTTACGTCCGTGGCAGGTGGACTCAAGCTTGCCAACCAGTAGCTGGGCAGCTGTGTGGAGACCCTTATCAAGCTACAATGACGAATGCCTGCCAAGAGCCAGTGTAGGCTGGCTCCGAGCCAGCTCCTCCCGTGCTACATAACTGCTTACACGTGCCAGTATAGGCACAGGGGGAAGCAACCTACCTGCCCCTGCCCTTTGCTGTCAGCCAGCTCCAGCAAGGCCACCCTTGCCCCCACCCACCCACCCAAAAGGACAGGGCAGATTGCACAACTTGTGTAACAGTTCTGGAAATCTCACAGGAGGAAACACACAGATCAGGAAATGCCGTGATAGTTTCCTTACAGATTTCTCCTCAGGAAGAAGGGGGAAATCCCCCTCTCCTTACTTACAGGTGAGGACATGGTCCCCTTCACCTGCAGATTTTCCAGCTTTTTGAGGGGAAAGGAGCCAGGACGGCCACCCTTGTCACTCTGTCCTTCCTCTGCCTTGCTTACTTGCAGCAGTTTCACAAGACTTCTGAAGCCAGCAGAGGTTTTTTTTAAAGGAGGTTCCCATCCCACAGATTATGTGTGAGTGCAGATAAACTCCTGAAGTGTCATTGGGGTGGGGAGAGGGCGAAGGGTGGAGAAGAAGAGAGCATGGCTTTCTACAGAGGCAAGACGTGATTTCCCTGTGTTGCCTCTGTAGAAAGTTCTCTGTGAGCCTTTTTTGTTCACGTAGAGGAACTGAGTCCTTTTCCTTGGGAACTGGTAGCTAGGTATTGGTCAGAAATCCAGCTACTAGAATTATAGGGCACTAGTGGAATATAATACACAAATTTCTCTCTGACTTCCCCTTCCTGCATCGACAAGAGAGCAGTGCCCTTCATGGGACAGCGTGTCCTCCCAGTACACCAAATTCTGGCACTGAAGAAGGGTCTTGACACAAGACTGCTGTGTGCTACCTGGAGAGAAGAAGCTGTTTCACTGCTGGGAGCAGTGA
>Ga0181612_154148_pt1 | contig 20466 bp, 15 predicted proteins | sample HoacroProtozoa21_FD_119630 | JGI IMG/M metagenome (GOLD analysis project Ga0181612, IMG submission 119630) | Hoatzin crop microbial communities from Cojedes, Venezuel. Combined Assembly of Gp0051906, Gp0051904, Gp0051908
ACATTTAGTGATACGGAGAGGAAGGCATACAATGCACAGACTGCTTGAAGATGCAGGGGAATGTCCTGCATTTCAGGCCTTCAAAACCAGGCCAGCCAAAACCTCTTGGGAATGATGCATGCATTGATCGTCCTGAGAGAGATGTGAAGCCAGCGACATCCTGAGGACCCTGCCAGGCCTGTCTTTGGTGAGCATCTAATCCCAAACGCCTGGGCCACCACCACAATCAAGTGTTGCTGTTATGGTGCTTTTAGGGGAGAAACAGCAGCTGTCTCTCCCCTGGCCATTTCTTCCCCAGCAATGCCCATTTATTTTGTCTTCCTGAGAGTCTCACAGAGCTCAGCGTGTGTTCGCAACACTTTGTGAATAATAACACTCATATATCTCCAGCAAAATAAAAAACTGGGTCAGCTAAGGCATACGCCTGTGTACATCAGGACCAGCCAATGCATCTGCCCATGAACCCTACAGTGCTGCAAAATCCAGCCCACCAGACACATAGGGGTTATGCATTAGTGTATCTCCACAGGGGGAAAGAGGGTAGAGTTCAGATATAACTAGAAAACCCAACCATTTTGGTGACATTTCATAGGTGAAACCATGAATAAAACAGAACCTGAGAGAGGGTTCTAACAAATTGCTCACACTAATGTCCTGGACACTGGGAGAGAGGGAGCGAATGCGCAATTACCCCAGCTCCAGAAGCTGCCTCCAGTGCCTCCACCCTGCCTGCATATGTATCAGAAAAGGTTGGATGCAAATAAAGCAAGAGACACATACTTACCTGCTGTAGTCTGCAGGAGGGTGGCTGAGGAGGGACATTCAGAAGGAAAAAGTGAGTCAGGAGCTCTGGGGAAGAGCAGAGACAAGATGAAAGCACAGCACGTTGCAAAACAGAGACTCTTTTAACTGGGGGGAGTTTAGAAAGAAAGGAGAGCCCTGGCTCTCAAGTTGGAGTGAGTTCCACAGCTGATAGGAAGGACTGAGGCTCCCAAACCTATAGGCTCTCAACTGGCTGCAGCCCATGTATACAAATGCCAAAGCAGCCACACTGCATTTAAGAAAAGCCAAGCTTGGGATGCTGGCCAAGAGACCAAGATGCGGCAGGGTTGATCTGTCCCTCCCCAGCGAGCAGGACCTCGGGGCACTGCATGTACGCTTGCATGCATGTGCACATCTGTCCCTGCTGGGCCAAAATCCAGACTGAAATCAGTCCTTCTGTCTGAGACAAAGCTGCCTGCTGCAGCAAGGCAGCCAAAAAGGAGGGAGAAAAAAGCCTCACCAGTGGGATGCAGGGGTGGGAGCTGCCCAGCTGCTTCATCTGGCCATTTCTCTTGCCATATTTCACAAAGGCCCGGTGACCACTGGCGGGTTCCCTGAAAATGCGGTCCTATGTTATCTCAGCACAGACCCATGTCATTCCCATTAAGGTACAGCCCCCAGAAGATGGAGGACTGTCTGATGTTACCTATCGCATCTCAATCATCCCCGATCACCTCGGTGTAACGAGCCTACGCCAGTGTCCCCCAAGCAATGGATGGGAGACAGGAGAGAGCAATTGCCAATTTTAATGCGTCCAGCGATAATCAGGCTGGCAAGAATGCACAGAGCACAAAATCAGGCAGCAGGAGTACACAGGCAGGGAGCCGGAAATAATTACCATGATACTGTAACCAGAAAACACAAGGCCAAGCTATTTACCATACTAATTACTGTTTATCCCTGTTTATGGTTCCACATGGCAGTGGGACTGGCGGCCTGATTGGAGGTGTAAATGCTTAAAGGAACAAGCTCTGGATATTAGAATTAGATGCCAGGTCAAGGGAAAGCCTCTGCTGAGCTGAGGACAGGGAGGGACGAGCTGCACACCCCTCTCTTCCTCTGCTGGAGAGCGGGAGTTGGCGAAAGGAAGACCAAGCTGGCTCTCCCGGGGCACAGTTACGGGGAAGTACCCAGAGCCTGCTATATGCTATTTACCTGCTAATGCATCTCCATATCTTCATCTCCCTCAGGTCTTTTTCCCCTACACTATTTCTCCTGGATGCCACTACCAGATTAAAGATTTCCCCAAAGTGTTCCTTCTAAACTGCATCTGTTCCAACAAAACAAGATACAGTTTTTCCCATATTAAGGCAGAGTTATTTTTCCAAGGCAGTCTTCCCACATCCTCCTTCCCTCAGCACCTTTTTCTTGTCTTTTTTTTTTCTGACCAGTTTCGGAGTAGAGGCACAGGAAAAAGGGAGGGATCTACCACAGACTTCCCAGCTGCCACTAGCAAAAGGGAGCATTAGGATGAAGATTCAGGAGCTCATAGCAGAAGCCTCTGCTCCAAACCCCAGCCCATCGCCCCCTTCTGTGTGATCTCCCACTGGGATGCTCTGCCCAGCAGCAGCCAGCCAGCCTTTGCTGCTGTCCTCACCACTGCCTGCCACAAAGCTGCCTTGACAACAGCAAGAGGTATCTGAAATACTTCCCTAACCTTTTTAAAATTTTTTTAAAATACTGTAGGCTATGTCACGGGGAGATATGTCTCTGGAGGTGCTGCCCACACTAAGGACCATACAGGCACTCGGCACTGCTGATCTCTCCAAAGCCTGCGTCCATCACCCCTTCCTGCAGAGCTGATTCACTCTTCCCTTCCACTGCTCATCACTCAGAGAGTCTCCCCCCTAGAAGCCGTGCAGCTGGTGGGACTTTTCTCTGCCCCTTGCACTTTATTCTTCACCCCACGGATTAAAGCAGCGCCTACTTCTCACAAAGCTCTTTCCCAAAATAAAATCAGAAAGCTGTGCTGGCCCCAATCTGTCCCTGTACCTTCCCTCCACACTACATTACCAGATGTTCTCATGGAACTGGGCATGTCCTATTCGCTTCCATCGACGACGTGATATCTGAAAACCCCTGGGAGACAATGGCTTTCCAGGCTGGAGGACCTGCCTCTCCCACTGCATCAGATGTGTCAGAGCAGCATTTCATTTACCTTTTCCAGTGATTTTTATCTGTCTGGTTATTAATGAGGAAGTTTAACCCACTCCTGGACAAATCCCTGAAAGTCAGACAAGACACAGTGAGGGGGAACCAGTCTGTAAGGGAAACTATCATAAAGTGAGACAGACTCCAAGAGGGCACTGAACCTTCAGTGCATGAAGAATCACCCCCCCATGGCTGGTCCTGCCCCCTGCAAAGGCCCACGGGCACCCTGCCTGCCACAAGCATGGGTTGCTGAGCACTAGCCACGTCACTCTCCCCAGCTCTCCCAGTATCAAGCACCTCACACCACTGTGCTGAGAAGCCAACCCAGCCACAGCCACCTCAACGCAGTTTCTAAACACAGCCATGACCAAGTCATCAGTGCCTATCTGGGAAAGATATTTCATTTCCTTCAGAGAAAAATGAACTCATAAAATCCATTTGAGCCTATTCCTCTGATAATCTGCTTCTCTCCTCAGTCCTCCTCCAGGAAAACACCCATGTTTGCCTAGTACCTAGACTTCCCCCCTCTCACATTTTGCCCGCACCATCACCATTGCACAGAAGGATGCCACCACACACCCTTCACAATCCAGACACCTGAGAAAAAGTCATCATGATAGTAAAACAATCTTCTCAAGGGGAAAAAAGACTGCACCAAGACTTCAGTCTCATTCTTCTGCCCCTTCAAAGGGGGCTACTCTAAGCCATCTGAATTCCTCCATTTCTAAACCTCACCTCCTCCGTGCCCTGGTCACTGTGACAGACACAGCCGTACCCATAACGCTTCCTCTACACCACTGCTCCCAGCCCTTCCACCCACTGCTCCCATAATGCCAGAAGATCACAAGTGCATCTGCTTTTATGTTTTGGCCACAAGTGGGGGGAATCCAGAGCTGCTCACACAGTGTTTATGCTGGGGATAGACTTACCCTGGCTCCTGTACCACTGCCTGTGGGAGCCAGGCATCTCCTCCATTCCCACCAGTCTGTACATAACTTACATTGACACAGAGTGGTTGTTGGCCCCATGGACCATATAAAAAACTCACGTGCCCATATTTTGGCAGCTCAAGCAGCACAGACTCACACCTTGGCTTGCAGGATGCAACAGACAGCTCGTGAAAGAGTTAAGGGCAATCACACCTCTTGTATATGCGCTGTTCCCACACTCTCATGGCACACGAACGCTCTCTGGCACGATGCTGCTCGGGGAGATTCGTGCCGCCCTACTGCCGCAACCGAGGCAAGTGCCCAAGTAATGTCGTTTGTTCCTAACGCCTGTGCGCATCTTGCAGCCTCGGCACAATTGGCTTAATAGCCAATCTCTGCTGGGAGGCAGCTTAGGGAGGAGAGGGAGAGAGAAAGAGATGAGCGAAGGGGAAAGCAAGCAAAAGGAAAAGAGAGGAGGGTGAATAGGAGCCTGTAGAATAGAAAATAACACTGCCAGGCAGAGCAGCAGCTGAATTGGCTGTGACAGGCAGACCCTCTCTGCACCTGGGATTCAAATGCAAGCTTATTTTCCTGGTTTCTTCAAGAGACAATGAGTCCTGACTACCTGTCAGCATGCACCCAGGAGATGTCATCGGCAGAAAAGGGGCCCCAGGTGCTCCTGGCCCACATGGCTGACACAGGTATGATGGCTGAGGTCACAGGTGGCATTTTCTGGAGATGAGTAGTGAGGAACATAGAGGAAGAAAAAGAAAAATCGAGCAACGGCAGAAACCAGAGACCCAAGGCGATGCTCTGCCAGGACTCCTGGTGTTCCCAGAGGATGCAGGACAGCTTTGCTGCCTGCACAGCTGCTGTTCTGCTTGTCTGAGGGGCCAGGGAGCAGTCAAATGGCGTGTGCTTTCAGGCAGACACTTTTTCTCCCTGAAGTTCCGGCAGACACACAAGTGAAGACATTCACTGTCTTTCCTCAGCTTGCCAGCTCACTGAGGGGCCATGAAGGACATACTCTCAGAGAAGTAAGGTCAGGCTGTGCCAGGTCTCCTAACAAGCAAGCTACACTCTCAGCAGCCCATCAGAAGAAGGGTATCAAAGCCAGCTGGTCAGGTTTGACCACGAGGGACCCAGAGTGGATCACTTGAAGAAGACCACTATCACCCTTTAGCATGAGCCTCCTCCCCAGAACTGAGAGCTGGTGGGCAACCTGAAAGCTGAGGGGCCACCAGCTGGTATTTTTAGCCTCCCTTCTTGGCAAGCAGCAAAACAGGTCACCCTATGTCTCCTGATGAGACACCCAGCCAGGAACCTGCTCCTGTGCCCTCCCACGTGTCCACACAAAGGGGCCACCCATGACTCCCCACCATCCCCTGCCTCCTCCTCCTCCTTGCCAAACCGCCCGCACACCCTCCCTGCTCCAGCAGGCCAAGTAGCTGCTGCCAATAAAAAGCTGCTGTTTTCACTGTTTTTTTAATAAGAAAAAAGTAATTGAAATTTAATTTAGTCAATGACCGAGCGACAGGGGAGGGTGTGTGAAAATGAGCCCGTGCTGGCGCAGGTTTCAGCTTGAACAAAGAACTGTGCGAGGGGACCTGGTCCATACAGGAGGTTTTGAATCAGGGGCTCTCAAATCACCAGACCTCCCAACCAGATTTCTCCGCCAGCCCATCCCCAGCGTTACACGTAAAGCCTCCAGGCACCCTCCTTGGATTATCCACGTACCCCAGTGGAAACCTCCCTTCCCATCCCGTCCCTGCAGCCTGCAAGGAGCAGGGCACATCTCTCCTGCCCTCGACCCCTTTGCTGCCAGCGCTGCTGCGAACAGAGCCCCGTCAGAGCCGGCAGCCACGGGCCCATCAGCACAAGCTGCCAGCAGAGAGAAAGCGAGAGAAGCAGAGGAGTCCTGGGGGCCCGAGAACAAGACGGGGCTCGTGAGTCATCTCCTCGGCAAGCGCGTACCCACGGCCCCCGCTGGCTACCGCCACGCTCTGGGAAGATGCTGAATATTCAGTGAAGGGGTTTTTTTTAGCTCTGCTGAAAATGGCAAGGGAAACTCCACTGTCAATTTAAAAAAAAAAAAAAGAGAGAAAGATCACAATCTCATCGCCACAGCCAGTCTTACACCTTCCCTGAGGATATGTTAGAAGAGCCAAGGGGGTGAGACAAAAGCAGCCCGTTGGGGATGTGTTTCTGGCCGGCTGGGGGAAGGGAGGACGAGGGAATGGCTGTGGGAGGGTGCGTGTGCTGCCATCCCCACCAGCCTGAATGGGTGCAGGTGCACAGGCAGCCTGGGTTTGCAGGTGAGGGGATGGAGCCAATGCCATGATGGGGGAAAGCTTCACCTGGTGCTTACAGCTCTGCTAGAGTTATGGGCATCTCTGCTGCGGTTGCCAGTGGAGGACCTCGCTTGGCAAAGGTGAGCTTTGACAGGAGATTTTGCGATGCCAACCTGTCGCGCAACGACAAAGCTCACCGGCTGTTTTCACACAACACCACGTGAATCACTACAGAAATAAGGGACGACAAAGGACTACCTGGGGTCAGCTGGCTTGTCTGCTCTTCCCCCAGACCAGTGAGACAGAAGCCACTGGTCACCGGTGTTAGCAAAGCAGGTCTTTACTCCTTAGCTTGGAAAGCCCCTTCATATCAGCAGACACAGGGTTAAATCTTCACAGTCGGTAAAACTTCAACCCATTAAAACAGGACACCTCTGTTGCACCCTGGTGTGCAGTACAGAAGGAGATGTGGCACAGGCTCTCTGTCCCAAAGCCGAGGGCTTGGCTGGGGAGGTGGAGGGGAGGGCGGGAGCCAGGAATCGCAGGCAGGGATGTGGGGCAGCGGTTCTGGGTTGAAGCCCCTCAGCTCACCCCAGAGAAAACAGCGTGCCACGAGGACGGTGCCAGGGGAATTCAACTCTCAGTGTGTGTGAGGGAACAGCGAGGGAGCAGGACGGAGTGATTTATGGAAATGATAGAAATTTTCTTTTCTCCCACTCTCCTCCACCCCATCATTTTCTCTTCTCCACTTTCCTCTTCTGGTCTCTGTCTCACCTTCTGTCTCTCCCTCTGTAAGCACTTATTGGCAAGTTTTCTCCAGAACACAGCTATTTTGAATGTGTGTTCCTCTACTTTCCCTACAATATTTGCTCTCTCATTCTCGGTCTCTTCCTTGCCGGTGAAGCAGATCAGCTTAATGACGATAATATTGAACACGGTGAAATGGCTTCTTTCCCACCGAAGCCAGTTCTTCATTGCTCTGCTTTCAGGTACCAGCCAATTCCATGCCCTTCCTTGTCAAATCAGATGCAGAAACCCAGATATCAGCTTTTTTTCCCCCACCATCTTCTCCACTTGGAAGGAAAGGACATTCTCTGTCATGTATTTCTAATCTGCTCCTTGAGAAAGCCTGGGATGCAAAATGTCCTATTTTAGTCCTACCCCTCGTTCCCAGTCAGATGTCACTCTTGGGGAACCCAGTCCCCTCAAGTTAGTGGCTTGCCTAGTGTGGAAGTAGTAAGTGATATATTCCTTGTCTTCATGGGATCTAGATCTCTGCCCAGCCCCGGTCCCTATCACTTTTTTGCTCACTGCACAGACGTAACTCCCCCAAAGCAGAAGCTGAGGGTCCACAGTAAGGTCTTGCGTTTCCCAGCAAAAGAAGCCCACAGATCACCTGTGCTGTGATTCATCCTAGTGGAGAGAACAGTGTGGGCTCCCCATCTCGCTGTGCGTCACAGAACCCGCTCCCAGTGGGAGACCACAGAATAACTGGTGCTGAAAGGTATCTCTGGAGTCCTCCGGTCCAAATCGCTGTTCAAAGCAGGGCTAACTTCAAAGCCAGAGCAGGTTGCTCAGCGCCTCATCTGCTCAAGTTTTGAGTGTTTCAAAGGATGCAGACTCCAAAATACCTCTGGGCCACCATCTCACACCAGATCCACCCTTACGATTATGTTTTCTCTTTATATGGAGTTGGAATGTCCCTCACTGCAACTTGTCTCTGCTGCCTGTTGTCCTTGGTGCACACCTCTGGGAAGAGTCCAGCTCCATTTTCTCTACACACCCCCCCCATTACCTTACCAGTCAGATCCCCTTTAAATTGCTCTCCTCCAGGCTAAACAAATCCAGTGCCCTCAGCACCTCCTCACATGTTATGTGCTCAAACTCCTTGACCATATTCATGGCCCTCCACTAAACTGGCTCCAGTTTGCCACTCTCTGTCTTGTAAGGGGAGGGGGGGGAGGAGGAATGCCTGACTACCTCTCCTTACTTGGGACTTCCCTAGGCTGAACTAAAGCCTGCTCTGAATGTTTCCTCTTTTCTTTATTTCACTGTTAAATGGATGGTAAACACCCTCCAGGCTATCCAAGTCAATTATATTCAACAGAAACCACAGTTTGGATCACCAGGTTCATAAGACTGTACCTATTGTTACTATCAGCAAATCATATTCCAAACCCAGAGGAAAAGATAATCCCCTGGCAACACCAGGATGAGGAATCAGATGATTTTGTGAACCTCTTAACAGGGGTGTGGAGCCAGAAAACAGACTTAGTCCTGTCTTCCCTGCCCAGCTGTCAGTGTGGTTTGGGAATTAACTCATCATGCTTTATTTATCATCAAAATTTTCAGTCAACAGCCAAAACAGAGAGGCACATTTTCCCCCTGTAAAATGTACTCTGCCATATCCCAATCTCTCTCAGCATTCGCTTCCACCCAGCATTGTAAAAGCCCTTCACTCGATTCTTAAACAGGAGGGAGACAAGCTCCAGGGGTTCCAGCTGTACTTGGTAAAGGGAGGAGGACACAGAGTCTACCCATACAAAACTAACAGAGAAAGGAGCAGGGCCCCGAGAAGGTGGTATGGGAAAACTCTACTCACTCTGTGCGAAGGATGATTGACCAGGGGAACTCACTGCTGCAGGACATCACCAACACAGACAGCTTGACTGGGTGTTTAACTGGAGGTGAGTGGTTTTAAAAGCATAGATGACACTTACATCTTCCAGTAAGTGTGGCAGCATCTAAGGCCTTCCAAGTGGAAGTCTGTGAAGTCATTAGGGATCTCCTCTTCCTCCTTCCTCGCCAGACACCCCAAAAAGAAACATGACGGGGGGGTAAAATGGGAAAGATTCACCCCCTTCTGAAAGACCTGTACACTAGCAAAGTGGAAGCTACCCAGTGACCTACACACATGGTGGCTTGCCCTGTTACAACAACTCCAAGGAGAACTTCAGTGATCCCCCAAATTCACTAGTGGGAAAGTGCCATGATTCCCGGGGAAGGGCACTGTGATTTCAGTTACCTGGAGGTATTTGAGAGGGATTCAGAGAGAGATGCATGGTCCCACCTATTCCAATTCCCCACCCTCAAGCTCCAGTTGCCATGGCAATGGTACTGACAATTTCAATGCATAAACTCAAATTTGCATTTTAATGGAATATAATTAGAATGCTGAGATAAACGATTCTTCCTTGCTAAAACGTAACATAAACGCCACATCTCACATATATGCTCTACCAGCAAGTATTGCACTTACACGGACACACACAGAGCCTATACATCGCTGGGCTGTGGGAGCTGGGAAGTTGCTTTCAGTTCCTTTAGGCCTAACTGGGAAGTTTTATACCCACAGCACAAAAACACAGTTTCTGGATTAAAACAACAGATTTACCAGACGCCTGCTGCAAACTGGTCGTATCACCTCCTGGCCGCTATCCTGCCACGCCATGCTTCCCCTCCCAGGTCCAAGCAGGGTCAGGCCATATCTGCTGTCCCAACACTGAACCCCGAGATGCTCAGCAGCAGGGATGATTTCCCAGAGACTATGAAAAACCTGTCCCTCTCCAACTGTCCTACTATTTATTTTCCTCTTTTTTTGTAGCTAGATTTGTAGTGAGATGTGTTCTCACTTGGTTATCTGCAATATGCCCAAGAGTTTATTCTCCAGCTCTTGGATCAGGAAAGGAGTACTGTGTTAGCATCTGTGCCACACTGTCAGCAGAGAGGCCAAGTAGCTACAAGAGGGCAGAAGGAGATTTTAAAAAGGAAATGTTTCCAAGACCTCTCTCTTTACTTCAGCAGCTGGCAGGGAAGGGGAATGGAGAGGGGAGAACCCATTCTGCACCAAATAGGAAAGCAGAAAATTAATTTCTCCTGCCCTTGATACAAACTAAATTCAAAGTAGGCGGCTGGCAGGATTGAATAGAGACAGAAGAGAGAAAGAAAAAAAAAATAAATTAAAAAGTAAAAAAGGAGAGAAGGGGAGAAAAGCAAATAAGTGAATCATAAAAGCCACAAACCACCTGGAAATTTCATTTGGCTTTTCAATTGGGAAGTGACACATTGCCTACTTGGGAAGGGGCAATCACATCTGGGAGAGGCTGAAAGTAGGCAGAGCCCAGATCAGGTTCCCCTGACCCCACAGACCAGAACCCCCTGACCCCGCTGAACCCCACTGGGCCTCCCAGCCCTGGGGGACTGGAGGCAGCTCTGCAAAGAACGGGAGGGCACACGATCCACCTCAGCCCATCTGCCTCATCCCACCTGCCTGAGATGTGGAAGCAAAGCCCCAAGTCCTGCTGAGCAGCACTGACAGGGCACCACCGACATGGATCGGCTATCTGCCAATGCAGCAAGTAAACGACACAGAAGTCGCTCCCCAGGACATCTGTGAGCTGGATCTGTGCTTTTATCCCTGCAGAGAACTTTCCAAGGGGTCCCCTTCAAGTGCTGCAGCTTCCTATCAGCGCCGGCTAACCGGCCATGCCCACTCCATTAGATCTGTACAATTAGGCCCCAGAGAGTTCAGGCAGCCTCCTGCTCCTCCTCCACGACCACACCCTGCTGTCAGCCCAGAGGTCAGCAGAAAACCAGCGGTGAAAATCTCCATACCCCACCCCTAGAACCGCCTGGTCTCAGCACAGCTTCATGTCCAACAAGCACCAGGGGAGACCGTTCAGAGCTGCTGTTTGCGGAGGGGAGATCCCGATTCCTCCTCCAAGGAGTCTTTTAGTCCTGCTCCTCTGGGCTGCACAGAAAAGAGCATGCCTCCCCCTTGCCACTCCCACCACCCCAGCTGGCAACCCTATTTAATCTCTCTGCCCTCCTTCATTTGCCAGAATCAAATATTAATTGGGCTGCGCTGTGACGGAGCGAACGTTAATGCGGCTTGGCATGTGATCAAGTGGAGCTGGATTCAGCCTCCAGTGCAGCACGCGGCTGGAGGAGCCCAGCAAGGCGAGCCCAGCAGAGGAGTCTCTGGGGCTCTGGCCATGGCCAGCCCCAAAGGCTGCATATCCTGGGGGTTCGTATCCAATCTCTTTCACATCCTCTTTAGCACTGATGCACTTGCATCAGTAAATGCACATACCCAGGCTGCACACAAACACACACATTGACCTAGAGCCATCCAAACCCCACACAGTGAATCGGCTGTACAAAATCAGCGCGGATGCACGCTGAGGAGCTCACACACTGTACATCTCATGGCACTGTTTCCATTCACGTAACTACAGCCAGGTAGAAAATCATACGGATGCTAACATGTATATGGGGTGTGCTCTTATACCAACGTAAACCACGGTGTACCCAGTAAGACAGGAAGATGCATACCTATGCACAACCAAACCACAACACTTTCCCGGACTTGATGGCTTTCCACATAGCCCTCCTTCCCTTGTTTCTGGCTTGCAGTTGATTAACTTGAAAATAAAACCACATAATCCTCCTAAAGACCATCTACGCCACAGATACGGTTGTTTACAGGGCATTTATTAGCCAGTTCCTCTCCCTTGGGACACAGCTAACAGATTTTGCACAGTAGAGACCCCTCAGAGGATGGAGACATGATCACAAGGTCCAGTTCACAATACAAAGTTTTACGAACAAACAGTGGAGTAAAGAAGGACGATAAGAAAGAAGAAAAGAGCTCATCTTATAATTTAGAGGGACACAAGTGCTGGGAGTCAAGATCAAGAGATAAAAGGTCAGACTGACCTGCCATCCTCCCAGAAATTGCTGACCCTGGTTAGAGACTCAAGGGCTAGAGGAAAAAACAGAGGACAAGCAAGAGGGACTGAGGAAACGAAAGAAAAAGAAGGAAAGCCAAAAAAAAATCAAGTAAGTAAAAGAAATTTTAAAAGCATCTGCCACCACATTGAGAAATACACATGCCAGCTGTGGGACAGAAGGTCTCCTCGGTCACTGCATGGGGAGGCCTTGTGCATTCCAGACTCCCCACAGGCACTTGAGTTTACTGGCTCCCACCCTGCAGTCATGCCCCACATCTTTGGTAACAGGGACCACATGGCTGGCTTGTCACTTGGCTTCCCTAGTGAGAGAAAAGGCAAGCCCCTGGCAAGCCTCTCTACACCACTCACTACAGCTCCCCAGCTCCCACCTTGGCTCTGGGGGCCACCACGGTGCCTCCCCAAGGGTCCTCTCCACCACAGCCCTGCCAGGGAGGCAGCGACACAGACACTTACCTTACGGAGGTGTGCTGCGGCTAGGGCTACAGACGGGCCATAGCAGATGGGGACACTGAACAGTGATGCAGGGCTGAGCATTATCAAGGGACCTGCTGCCAAACTGGTATCACGACTGGCAGGAGATCAGCACTACTCAGGCAAAAGTCACAGTGGTCAATCCACACTAAGGCCCTGATCACTACTGGATACAGGCCGGGGTGTTCAAAGGTGGTGGTACGGAGTTGCACCCCAGAACCCTCCTGCACCTTGATGGTTCTGTGTCCAAAACTTGCCAGGGCTGGGTAAAACCTACAGAAACTCAACATTCGTCCTGCGAACCTCTTCCGCGCCCTCCCCCTGCACCCGGCAGGGCCTTCCCAAAGCTCAGCGCCCATCTCAGCACCCATCTCTCCTGGCTGCTGTGCCTGCGGCGGGCGAAATCCAGCCTCACACTGACATCTAGTGAGGAGAGCCCTTCCGGCACCCGTGCCAGAAATGGCAGCCTGGACTCCTCTCCCACGGCGTTTGTTCCCCAGGCTTCGAGAAGACAGAGACAGAGCAGGACATGTGGCCCTGGAGGAGAAGGCAGTCTGGCCCAGGTGAACTCATGTGGTAAGTGTATGGGTGCCTGGTACCCAGCACCTCCAGGGCTGCCCCTGCACCCCGAGAAAGTGGGGGTCCCCAAGCACATTCCAGTGCATTTTCAGTGTTTTCTGAAAGAGTGTTTTCTACACTCTGCTGAGGAGAGCTGGATGGAAAGGGAAGGAAAGGAAGATTAGAGCAGAGAGAGCTAGATGTATGATTTAGAGGGACTCAACTGCTGGGAGTCAAGAACAAATGGTAAAAGGTCAGGTTGAACTGTCACCCTCCCACAGCCTCGGAAATTGCGGATCCTGGTTGGAGAAGTAAAGGCTACAAAGAGAGACAGCAGTCAAGGGAATGGGGAATAAGACAAGGAAAGACAAAATACAGCTATTAGAGAGAAAGTCAAAGGAAGGAAAGGAAAAAAAAGGGAGGGAGGAAAAATGATAAAAGCAGAGTGCAGGGAGAGAGGTCTGGCACCATGCTGACAAATGCAGCATGCCAGCCACAGGACAGAACATCTCCTTGATCCGGGTAAGCTTCACATGTTATTCTGTGGGGTTCTGAGGAATTATGAAAAAAATCCCACAAATTAGGAAACCACAAAGTGTGCATTGTGGGAATAAGCATCCAGTCCCGCTGCTGCTTGCAGCTAAATCCACAGTGCTGCCTTGCTCTCTATTCCCACATCAGGAACAGCTGTGGAGGGGATCCGCTGATCTGACCTGCTCCTTCCCGACGCATGCTGGTGGCCCCACCGTCCCCTGACCTGCAACACCTTCATGATCCCGTCCCTACTCCGTGCTCCCCCATTTTTCCCACTGTCTCCAAATGGCTCCTTCCCAGTCTGAAGGGCCTGGGGAACAGGAGGACACACAACACACCTTTAGCCACTGAAGCTGGGGACATGACACATCTTTAGCCATGGGAAGATCGGACTGGTGCCAGCATAGGATGGTGCTGGGAGGAGCTGCAGCAGTAGGCAGCGCTGACCCCAGCTCCACCAGCTCTGCTCTGCACCAAGCAGCAGAGACATCCGCTAACAAGGCCTGCCTAAGGCAGCAAAAGCCCGTGACGGCCCCAGCCCATCTCCTGCCCATCTCCAAACCCTTAATGGTTGGTGACAAGCATAACTAGCTAAACATCACTGCATCCAGAGTCAGCTCTGGGGCTTGTAAACATTTTAAGGGCCTGGAGCAGGGAGGCTGGGAACAAAACACAGAGCCTTCCACCACTTTGTCACTGCTTTGAAAGCAGCCACGTTCAACAATGATTGACATTCCCCAATTTCACATCTGCACAGCATGAGGACATTTAAGCTCTCAGCTCTAATACAGCCTCTTCTCTGCGTATTTCCGAGCTCTTTACATGAGAAATCATTTTTTCCCTTATAATCAGGATAAAATACATCCTTCCTGGAAGAAACGAGACTTTATTTCATCAAAGGCCACAATATTTCCAGAACTGAGAACAACCATGGCCCTTTTACAAATCCCTCTAGTTAAAGAATGATATACTCAGAACCTTGTCTCAAAATCCCTGTTTCAATTTCTGTCAATTTTCTATGTATTTGGCAAGGGAATATTTTTAGGACTGAATTTCTCAGATTCTGGCATGGAATACCTATAGTTCTGACTAAAACACAAAAGAAATCTATGAAGAGCAAATCAAACAACATAAGGAAGGAATAAAGATTTAAGCTGAAAGCCAAAAGTTAAACAAAAGAAGAAGGTCAAGTGTCAAGCCACTCTGCCGCTGATAAGGGACAGATCGAGTCTGGAAGCACAAAAAAGAAAAAGAAAAGATAGGTTGAAATCCAGAGAGAAGAAAAGGAAAAAAACGAAAGTCAACACGTAACAGTCCAGCTGGTTGAAGCTGATTGGAAAGCTGCTGGTAAGCTTGGAGGCTCAGATGCTAGTAACTGAGGTGTAAGTCTCATCAAGCCCATCATTAACTGTAAGCTTCCAAAGTAACAAGGGACGATGTACTGCATGATTCCTCAAGGACTTCCACCAAACAGCTCATAACTCCTGGAAGCTGTGCTGATCCAGCACTGCCGGGGACACAAAACCACAAAATTTAACAAGTCAGATCCCTCTGGGGATATTACAAGCAAGATATGGGCCCAAAGCTCTCAAGTTTTTCAGTAATTCCCAGTGTGTACATATGGTAGTAGGTGGTGTCCATGCTTTACTCACCTTCCTACAATGCATTTCATTCAGCCTGACAATCTATGAAGTAAACTTGTACTCACTCCAATCCCTGTATCAGTCCTGTCTTTGCCTCCTTCGTGTGTCTACCACCTGTTAAACCTGTTCTCCAGCATTGAACAGTTTGTGGTCCATAGCTCCCCTACATTTTGTTCGCTGAGGCTTATTCCTGCTGCACCAAAGGATCCTTATCCTCTTTTCCCAGGTTTTTAGGCAAAAGGAAAAGCAACTACAGTGGGATATCTTTTGGCCTTCTAGATGGGAGGAAACAGCAGCAGAAAGTTCTGCCACTTTCTCCCAGAGCCAATGCCACAGGAATGAAGTAGGTGGGGAAGGCAGGAATGAAGACCCAGCAACCATCTCTATGGCCCACAAAAGGAACAGGGAGAAGTCAGTCACTCTGAGCCCTGGGCTCTTTCTGTGACTTCCTCCCTCTCCTGACATTTAAGCATAGTTGTGAGAAAGACAGAGGGAAATCATTCCCTTCCAGCTGCAGACCTGTTTCCCTGCTCCACTCTAGAAGGCATCCAAGAGCAGGAGTTGCTCTTCTGAAGAGATTTTTCCCTTCAGGCAAAGACAAAAAGCATGAGGGTACTGGAAGTTCAGGCATTTTGTGAGTCTGGATGCAAAATCCCATTATTTCTGACCACAAAAAGCTTATGACACCAACTCTGTATTATATGCAAAATATTACTAGCAAAGTCCTTTCTTCTGGTATTCTAAGCCCTGAAGAAGGACTTGTTTGGGGTTTTTTTCCAAATATAACATTTACTTTCTTAAAAATATTACCTCTCTATACAAAGCAGGCTCTTGCAGCTTTAGCAAAGATACTGGTGCTTGCTCTCTCCCCATCTGGAGACAAAAAACAGCAGGTGGATATGTTTTGGGCTGGGCCGCCACATTGTCAGTCAGAAGATCTAGTTTGAGTATTCATCCTGTCGCAGCTACTTTGTGAGTTGCTTTATCTTTGTCCCTCTGTCTCTCATCTGTATGGGAGGATAATAACTCTTGTCTTGTTCAGGTGCAGAGTTCACTTCTTACTGCAGCATCTAGTATGGTGGGAGGCCGATTCAATCTTAACCTGTGCCAATGTTATCTGCAGAAACTGTGCAAGGCACAGCCAGCTTCTTGGTGACCTGGAACAGGTTGAAAAGTGCATGGAAGAGGTAGGCATCTGCACTGGATTAAAAAAAAAATTAAAAAATAAAAAAAATAAAACAGAAAAACAAAAAAAACCCACAAAAAAACCCAACAATTAAAAAATCAGAACAAAAGGCTTTCTGTCAGGCTAAAATAACTAGACACTTATCTATGCAAGTGCATGACTCAAAGCATTGTCCAGCCCTTGTTCGAATTCAGTAGTCCAGAAAGTCAAATTGCTTTTCAAAGGCATGTCACACAGTTAAAGGACAAAGGTTCCTATGTACTTGAGGTACAGGGTAGGCAGTGATCCATGGTTCTTTGTAGGAACAGTGACCACAACAGAAACTGCTTCAAGTTGGCAAACATAGCTAATATTAATGACAGCAGCTTTGAACACTGCTGTTCAAGAGAAAATACAGAATATGGGACGCAGCGAAACTGGACAGCTGTCTAAAGCAGAGCACGTTCCATAATCCACACGTGAAGAAACATGCAGAGGTGAAAATCTGTTATAAATCAGCTTGAAAATCTGTCTGATTCATTTTGGAAGAGAAAATACAGATATATGTGTCAGTGTGGACAATACCATGTGTTCAAACACAAGGATCCCATTTCCCAAGATCATAAGACTATTTTTAAGAAAGCCCTAAACCAAACAAATGCTAGTGATTGTTGTACTTTACTGCTAATGCTGCCCTCAGCTTCTGTTTTCTAACATTCTTCACAATACTCCTTCAGACTGAGACTCCTACATAACCCCCTGAATCCAGAAGCTGGAACATAAAGTAAGAGCAAACAAACAGCTATTATGAACTGCCACAGAGAGCAGTATGATTAACCATGAATATCATTAACGTCTCTGTTAGCACATAGTACAGAATAATAAGGTGGAACAGGCCAAATGTACAATAATCTTAGACATATTCCAAAGCCTAGAATAACAGGGAGAAGAACAGTCACTCCAAGATGAACCAGAAACTTTATCAACATATTCAAACACGGAAAATTTCCATTTTCCAATGCCGTAAGAAAGCAAGCAGAAAATGAACTGATAATATTCATATATGGAAGTTACTTAAAATTTAAACTGATCTGTACACTGGGTTATTTGTAATTGAATAGCCAGCTAGCTCATGGGTACCCACTGAGGCATGAGATTTATAGAAAGCTATAAAACACGAACATTAGCGTCAGAAAGCTTTCAAAGATGGCTTAACTCTCAGAAACAAAGACATTCTCAGTCTGATATGTAGCACCTGTGGTTTTTCCCATCCGTAGTTAGATTGTTCAGCTCTAAGACAGCGATTTGTTTGGATGTTATACATTTAAATGAACACCATTTGACATTCATTCTGTCCCTGAAGCACTTCAAAGAGCTAACTGCACTGATTTTTGAAGGATTACAAAGTTATGAAGTTTTATTGGATGAAATTTTAATTTGAGCAGAGGCCTTAAACAGTACAATGAAATACTGACTTTTTTTTTTTTTACTGACATAGACACAAAGTCTCCAAACATTAAATTTTTAATAGTACATATTAGCGTGGAAAAAGCTATTTGTAGGGTCTGCTCAACTGCTGTCAACAGTGACTCACGTAAAAGAAAGTGATAGTTAAATGTATACATCATGATGAAATAAGGAGCATACCATTACTGTGAGAATGACAAAGCCATGGAAGCTCCTGCAAAGAGAAATACAGCATTTTATATGCTGTGCTCAGCATAAAGCAGATTTATCAAAGACAGGTTAGTCAACTTAATCTAAGGTCAGCAGAGGATATTTCACAGTTTATGACTTGTACGAGAATAGATTACGTGATCCAAACACCTAAATTCTACATATATACAGATTTAAAGTAACATACAATACACAGGCAAAATCTAATTCATATTAAGAGATGCTCATACATTCCTAATATAAGTCAATAAACTGATCTTGTTTAGCACTGCAGGGAAAAGATGTAAGCATAATTCTCTATTGAAGCCAAAGAGAAAGGGAAGACTCTGCACCTGTGTCTGCAGGAATGTGACAAGTATTAGGTGTACCAAAGTCACCCGGACAGAGACATGACAGGCGTTATCATCCCCATGTCTGGCAAGACCAAGCACAGCTGAAACCAGAACGCAGTTAGGAGAAACATTAATGATCATGTCCCAAGAAAAGCTGCCAGATGCTGTTAGAAGGAGCTGAAGAACTATAATGTATTAATAATAGGTATATGATTTCACTAAGTGTTAAAAAATCCACGGCCCATGTTGGACCTTGATCTTTGGTAACAAATCCAAACCTGGGGAACATGTGACACCATGTAGCGTGCATCTGTTTAACTTCTTGGTGCACTAACTATCTCCCAGAGCCTGACCAGACTCTGAGGCAGGAGACTCTGAATGCAGTTAAAGAAAGGGCCTTGCCTTCCCACTTCAGCAAAGTGACCCCTGTGTGCTCATTAAATTTTATTCTGCAGGTAATTGCTGACTAAAATCATAGCAAGTCTGCACTCAACCTTGCTGGTCAAAGGAGGTGTTGCCTGTATTACAGTTTCTTGCTACTGAAGGTATTTAATAAGAAGGGAGTCAGATTTTCTGAGAGACCCACGTAATTGAGAGCTTTATTAATTGGCGCAACAGAAACACAAATAAGGCAGTATTGGTAATGGTTTACTTTTGAGGTAGAAAAGGGCGTATATTTTCCATCAACAGCATAACACATCAGTGCTGCTTGTACCACACCAATTTGTTACGCATGTTTTGCGGCGTTGGTAACGAAGGTGGTTTTGCATCAGGTGCCTTCATAAGGCATTTATCAGGGTACACCGTTCTGACACTAAGCATGTGTAACAATGCATTACGTGATCATAATAAAGTTAAATGATGCAAATATAGTGCTTAACCAGCAGAATAAGCTACCTTGAATATACTATGCAATATGTAACCATGAACAGCTTACAAAGAACCTGTAAATTATATTTTAGGAGCTAAAAGAGAGTGTTTGACTGATGGGGTATTTTTGGAAGCATTCTCCACCTGGTAAGATCACTGGCAGCTATCATTTATCTCAGTCTGACCAAGATAAAGATAATCTGAGCATACAAGTAATAACAAATCTTCTGCTGACTAGAATGCGCTCTAGTGCTCTCTGCAATTTCAGCAACAGGCTATTAACTCGTTTTTTGTTCAGTTTCTGCTTTGCAAAACTACAATAACCTCCCCGTAACTTCGTTAGCTTTCACACAACTTGGGGGGACAAACCTGGCAGGGAACTAATTTCTGAGCAAGCTCTATCTTCCACCAGCACTAAAGAGAACAAGAAAATGGAGCAGTGCTCTGCGTCACACACCCAGCGACTGTCCCTCCGAATCAATCAAAAAATGGTTCTCTTTACTATAAAAGGAAAATCAAGAGAAGCGACTTGCTGAACATGCAGTAAATGGTTAACTTTCCCCAGCCCTGAAGCCAAGAATGAGCATTGAGTTGGTCCTGTCCAGAAAAACATATTAGCACCATCACACCAGCAGATCCTGACACAGGATGCCTTCGGAGGAAGGGGAGGATTCGGAAGAGAATGAGCAATAAAAAGAAAGGCATTGAGGTGACATCTGCAGAGGCTGGAGAATAATTTCCAGAGAATGAATCTCTTTTAATGAACCGAGCTTTAACTGTTATCAGTCCCCACTAGAGATCATTACTATGAGAAACAACGAGAGCTGCTTGTATCACTTTCTCCCTGCAGGACATGTCTGAGGGAGAATAAACCTCTCTCCTTCTTCTCCAGTGTCAGCTTGTTATTGCCAGCACTGGCTATAATTGAATAAGCTCTATTGAGATGATAGCTAAATTTAGCAGATATTAGCATCAAGTCTCTAGCGGGGCAAAAATGGGGGAGGAAAGCTTTAAATAAATAGACTAAAGTAACACTGAATAATAGATGCAATTTACAGCGGAGCGAACCTCTGTGCCCAAAGAGTCTGGCACAAGAGTTAAATCTGGATTTTGGGTCCTCACAGAGACAAAACATGACACCACTGCTGGCCATCTGCTTTCTTCCCAGCCTGTTATTATTATTATCACTGTGATGGCAGGGGCCCCTCAGAGCCCCGACCCCATTACAGTGGCTCCATGAGGGTGTAGCGCAAACGGCCTGGGGGCAGGC
>Ga0181612_106974_pt1 | contig 20463 bp, 9 predicted proteins | sample HoacroProtozoa21_FD_119630 | JGI IMG/M metagenome (GOLD analysis project Ga0181612, IMG submission 119630) | Hoatzin crop microbial communities from Cojedes, Venezuel. Combined Assembly of Gp0051906, Gp0051904, Gp0051908
GGGGGGGGGGGAAATAAGACAACTCATTTATTACCTTTTAAATGTGCGTGATAGTAAAACTGGTAGAGCAGTAGTTCTTAACTGAGCAAGGGCACCCAGGGTCCCGTTTTTGTCACAGGTTTGTTTAATGTTGGGTTTAAGATCCAGTCTCATCATAGTTTATCCCAGGGGTAGGGCAAAATACTTGCAAAAGTAATTTCGAAACCGTTAGGTAGAAAAATACTACTAAAGATTTATTTTCATGTAGAAGTTGAGTACTGTCTTGTGCCAGTGGTAGATCGTTGATGCCACAATGTTATGGTTGCTTCAACATCTAACACAGGTTGACCTTACAGAAACAGAATTACAGTGTCAGCCATTAAATTAAAAGCTCAAAAATAAGAGATCGGCTTTGAGCTGGTACTGAACTGACTGGCTACTGGGGATAGGAACCTCAGAATGAGGCTCACATCAGGCTTACTGCTGCTGTTTCTTTAACCACCACATGATTACGTCATGAAAGTTCACACGGGTGTTTTGGGTCACACAGTGTTGATTTATTGGTTAGACGCCGATAGCTTCATTTCATGTTTTTCTACTCTGAAAAAACATGAGAGGTTCCAGTCTGAAGCACAGATAAGTAGGCATCCTTCTCTGCTCTACCCTGGGAAATAAGTAAAGACGATAAAATGACTTGAGCTTCAAATGCTATTGTTGAGTTTTGGTAGTTGCTCTTTTTTAAAAATTCATACAGTGGAGAAGAAGAAGCAATTCATGTGATGATTAATAGATTAATTCTCAAGTACACATATCTCAAACCCTTAGGCCGGCAGGTTGTTAAGTTGCTGAATAGAGGACTTGGAGCAGAAACACAGATCTCTGCTTGGCCAGATGGCTGATAATAAGCTGGTGCTGTTTCCTGTAGGAATGCTGAGGTGAGACTTCCTCATGCATCCAAAATATAGCAAACTTTGATGAAAGCAGCAGCATCATTGTCCACTCTGGGATCATTAGTGTGCTAGTTAAGTGTATCACTAACACACAGAATGCAACTTACCTCTTGAAATTTTTCAGCTTCCCTTTCTCTTATTTCTTCATCCATTGCTCTTCTCTTAGCTCGCTCTTCTTCAATCTTCTTCTGTATTTCTTCTTGAGACAACTGTCCTATTTTCTCAAACTTGCTTTTTAAGTTCTTTGCCTGAATAGAACCACTTCTTTTTAGCTTTATTAATTCTTCATATTCTTTGCTTAGCTCAAAAGTTTCAGACTCTTCTTCTAGCTGTTTAGAAATGACAGAATGCATAAGATGGAAAATGCCCTAGTTATTTTTTCTTACCTATTCTCCTCACAGATGGGTTTAACTTAATACACTTGAACAGTTCTCTTAGTTATTTGAAATCAGTACAGAGACCATCTCCATCTAATTTATTTTCTCCTTGCTTTTCTCAAGATTACAGCATTTGTATCGCATCTAAACTAGATACAGGTTTTTAAAATACCTTGCCTGAATGTACCCTTTGTTCAAGGATTGCTGTAAACAAACCACCCTTCACAGACTTAGAAAACTAGACACCTAGCAATACAAAAAAACTTAGTTATACTAGATATGTAATTATCCTCTCCAACTTACTTGCAATATGATATGAAGTCATTTTCTAAAATATAACGACTTTTTGTTAAACAATTTTTTTCTTTTGTTTAAATGCACTAAAAACCAAATGAGATTTCAGGATGTCATGGCTGGAAAAGCAATTGCAGTTCTGGATCCCGTAGTCAAACCAGGTCTGAAGCTGTAATTGTTGATGTTTTACTCCCTGCTTTATGATCTCTGCCTGACAGTAAAGATATATGTGCATTTTAGTTCAATGTCCCTGTCTCTCTCTTCTTCCCTAGGATGTAGAACAAAATTTACTTGAAAAGCTCACAGTCTAGAGCCATTATTACTCACTCTAGCTTTGCTTAACAAAAATAAATAAATGTAGTCCTCTAACATTCAAAAGGGAATAATGAAGAACTGCCCCCCACAACCAAATCAGATTGGAGCGTAAAGTTCATGAATGTGATGGTTTAGATATTTGGTATGCAAAACAAATCTTGTGTGTGATTTTTAAAATCAGCTGTGGCAGTCTGCAAACCCTTGATACACTGGTTAGGAATAAGTTGAGGCCACTGTAATTCTTTCCTAATTAGTTAACACAGCATGTCCTTGAGGAAAAGCAAGAATTTTTCTCTTTCCTACTTTCATTTTTGTATATTCGTTTGGGAACTAGATGTTTCTGGTCTCCCAATATTGTACATATTATGTAATCATTTTAGTAATACTGTAGAATCTTCAGAAGTGACTGTGAAAACCATAAATTTGAAATTGTGTTTATACTTTAAGGGTGCCAAGGGATAAAAGCATTTTCCTTGGTAGATCAGCGATAAAAATACATATTATATACAATGTTCTAGATTTTAGTAATTAACAGCAGTGATCTATTATTTTTATTCAGGGCATGCTTAACATATTCCTTGATATACAAACCTCTCCCATTTCTTGTCTCAACTGTTGGAATTCTTGCTTTTCCATTTCCAACTTTTGCCTATGCTCTTCTTCTGTGCGTCTCTTTTCTTCTTCCATTTTTTGTCTCAGCAACTCCTCAAAATTAATTTCCAGTTTACCAGGTATGAGAGATTCTTGAGAAAATGTTTTAAACATTTCTGGTGATTCATCATCCAACACCTGCAGAGAATAGAGAGCATTAATGATACATCCCTACGGTACCTGTGATGAAATCATAGCATTGCTCAGACACTGTCAGTACGTAAAGATAACCAAGTCTTTTGCCATATCTGCCACAGTACAGTAACAGGCAATGTGACAGTGTGGGTATTCCTCTAATGTTTTGGGAGGGAGTGGATTTGATCTTAGCTCTCTATTATTACAATGCTGAACTTCTATAATGAAGATGAAGGTGTTTATTAAAATGCAGTCTTTTTTGCAAGATGAGGGAGAGGATGTCCTCTAAATGTAGCTTTGGGTCCTGAAACAATTCATTCCTGTTTACTTCACAGACTATCATTAGACAGAGCACTTGTGTTTACATATCACAGCCCTTAACACTGAAGTACATGTATCCGTAATCTTTTTGTAAGCAAACTGAATTCTGTTCCTGTTCTTAAGCAGTATTAGTATTCCCAGTAAGGATAACTGAACAGAATTTTTAGCAAGAAACTCTTCTTGTGCACAAACTGTTACTTTTACTTAATTATGTTGCCAGTTCGTTGCTTTGTACAACCCAACAGGAAGGGTTTCCTCCTCTTTCTGTCCTTTTCTCAGGCTTCAGAGTAGGGCTGGGCTGTGATGGTCATCCATCAGCAGCTGGCTTATTTTGTAGACTCATTCGTGAGAAGATGGTAGGGCCCAGGAAAGGCGATTTTCATTACTTCTAAAAGCAGGAAGTGTAAGAAACAAATATTCTATCAGACTGAATTTGTTGAAGGAAAGCATTACTAAAATAAGAAGCTGTATGCTACAAAAATGTCCAGGTAGCATGACATGAGTTATGCAAGAAAAATTTAAAATAACTTCTGGATAAAACCTACATAAATGTCTGTTTGTGCATGTAACTGTGTAAACTGATCAACAGAGATTGTTTCAACAGGAACATGCTGTAGATAAATGAATGAGATGAGGTCAGACACTGATCTCGAACTATGTGGTGATGTGGCTTTAGGCGCTATTTAATCAGCGCATGTTTGAAAAGCCTTGCAGCAAACATTGAAGAGCCCAGTGGGCCTTAAATTGTAGGAATTCCCAACAGTAGTCATCAGTCAAATGCTAGAAAGAATTAAAGGACCAAAACTTTGAAAGTGTTTTGATTAGCTTTATAAAGAAACACAAAATAAACTTTTTTTTCAAAGATTCTTTGACACTCATTACTGCTTACTGCCATTGTAACTTACACCTTTCGTGGCTGTTTGTGCCATCTCAGTTCGTACCACTATCTTGACCTACTTTGCCCATATCCTTTTTATCTGTCACAGCTCTTTGAATATTTTTGGCCCAACCCCACTCAATTACTGCTATTCACTATAGATTTCCTTCAGATTTTCCCTTTGTGTAAGCTTACAGTTGGACTTCAGCCCCACCATTCCTTCCATTCTTCATTTGTTTTGCATATTTGAGCATATGAGCGTATTTGTTGAAATTGTGTTACAGAGAAGTGGAATCAGAAAACCAAAGCTGTAAACTATTTCGTTTAATGAAAACAATGCACAGCCACATAGTTTTCAGAGGCTAGCCAGAGCTAAATTAGCAAAGAAATGTGGAAGTCTCTTGCTTGTGATGTACAAGTTCATATGCTCATCACTTCAAGAAGATAGAGAGCTAAGTGAATAGGAGAAGCTTTTTTACCAACGCATGTATGTATAAAATTTAAAAAGCTGTGCATATGAGCAAACACTAGCAGCTGTCTGCTCTGTATTTTTGAATCAGTAAGTTATGAAAAGACAGTAAGCCCCTGAAAAAATTCAGCTGAATTGTGTGATGCACAGCACTCTTGTGGTTAGTTCAGTAAATATTTTCACTGTATTTTGTGAAGTGAGACCATACTTCTTTTTATTCTGCAAAGTGGGAACAGATGGTAGTAAGACACAGTCCCATAATAACCATAGTTTGCAGCACAGTCAACCGATTTTCAGTGGGCAAACAGTGACTGATACGGAGTAGAATGTGGTTTTTTTTATTCACGCTAAGACAGGTTCTTTATGCAGTCTGTAATGGAAAGAGACTGACAGGGATGAAAGATGAATGCTGCAGTCTGAAAGGCATCATGCTGACAGTGGGAAGCACAGAAGTACACATATAGCACAAGTAAATGTGAAATGGGGAGATCCTTCCAAAAGGAGGCGGCATTTGTGTTCTCCAGCAACGATATTACTACTTCTGTGTGTGTATGTTTTCAAAACAAAATGAATAAACATGAAAAAGGTTCTAAAATAACTACTTCATTTAAATGCATAAATAAAAATTGAGTGATAGGTTTTACTACATCTGAAAGAGATGACCATTACGTTCTTAAAATGTTTAGAAGGATGGCTGCATTGCTGCTACATGGTATACCTGTGGAAAACGGGGAAAGCAGGGGCTTATTTTGCATTACAAGTAGCTGAAAATGTGTTCATATTCAGGATGCTAATTAACAGAAAATTTTCAAACATATACGCTGAAAATACATTTTCTATTAATTTTTTAAATTACTGAGTGTCTTCACTGTCCGCTGTTACAGTGTAGTCATAGACTCTGTGTTGTATCTAATGGATTAAGCCCTGTTTAATCAGTGAGATTTTTCTTGCCTGAGCACTTGAGCTTAGCTTCTTGCTACACTAAGGCAGAAAAAAGAGATTTTTGAGAAAGCAGGAAAAAACAGAAGACAGCATGTACTTTCTTTGCTTTCCTTTAGTTGTCTGCTGGCTTTTCATAAAAATTGTAATGGCAGAAGCCCAGCAGCACTCATTTATTCGTTTTTCTAGCAGCTTTAGCTTCTCTTTTCTCTCTTTGTAGGTATGGACAGAAACTATTTTCCATAACCGCTTACCAGTACAATATCAAATATAAATTCACATTGTAGTTTCTCTGAGTAGTCTTTCAGCAGAGAGGTCTCGTCTTTGGCCCAATTTTCAGGCAGAGGGAGCACTGCTAGCAATATTAGTAGTTACACAAAGCTTTAATTTGTCTCAAAAGCATTGCTTTCAATGATGAAGAAAATTTTATTAGGCGTGCAGTTGGTCTTTCCCAATAAAAGCACAGAGGGGAATGTAGGAAGACACTGCCAGACGGGCGGGTTATTCCACAGTTCTGTATAGCATGTCTTGCCCTTCCTTTTGAAACAAACAATACTGAGTTGTAGTTAGTCATGTAATTTAATATTGTATTTCCTAACATGCACCTATAAGTAACTGGCTTATACCCAAAAGCCTGCTGAAACTTGAAGCTGTTGGACTAAGCATGAAGAATACAGTGAAAAGCCCCGTGCTAGTTATTTTTTATAAATAACTTTGTTGCCATCCTCTGAAACCGAGCATCTTTCTCTGCTTTCAGGTAGTGTCATTATGTCAATCTTAGGTCTCTGAAAATTTGTCTTCAGTATAATCTTAGCTCAAATTTTAGAATTTGTAGTATATCACAGAGATCTGTATTTGCCTAAGGAAGTTCCATACTACAAATTGTTCTAATGGTAAACGTCACAGGTTACTTTTACTGTTTCTCTGAACAAGCAATGAAATATAATAAAAACATCAATTAGCTGAGTTCAGACACCTTAATTTTTCCTCCTGAGGGGGCCACAAATGACTGTAAAATCCTTACTTGCAGTGAGCAGCATTCTAGTATGCCATTAACTGTGCTTTATCTCGTAAGAGCTTATTGGTGGACACTCTGTAAAGGCAGGAGGTAAACTTGGAGAAGTAAAAGCAATTGCTCTTCCCCAAAAAAACCTAGCAAACCCTCCTTGTGAAAACATTTTGCTTTCCAAGTCTGTTTCATCTAGCAGAATAATACCCATTGGACACAATATCTGGTTTTGACTAAATTATTTGAAATCCTTTCTAGGCTTGCTGTGAGGAGGGATTGTTCTGTCATGATTTTTGGTAAATTAACTTGATTAGTTTATCTCACTACCTTCTAATAAGTAGTGAGGTGAACTAATCAATGAAGGAGTTGAAGCACGCATTCCTAACTGTATTTAAAGCTTTTTCCCAGAGCTGCTGTCTAGTTCATGGGAGACTTAGGTAAAAATTAAACTATATACTAAATAAAAATGCCATACCATGTTCTTCCTTGCTTCAGCAAATGCTCTTTTCTCCTCTTCTATGCGTCGCCTTGCATCTTCTTCTGCTTTCCTCTTTTCCTCTTCTCTCCTCTGTCTTTCTATCTCCTCAAAACTGAGCCTGAGTTTACCAGGACGGAACTCTTTAACAGAATTTTCAGATTCTTCATCACCACCTTCATTTACCTTCAGAGAAGAGGGAGAGGAAAAAATAGAAAGGCCTTATCCAAACATAAAAATATTCTTTGTAGTAAATAAATACTCCATTAGTTCCTTTCTGATCTTTTATTTATTGTTTTTTCCTCTGGGGGAAAAAGCGTATCAATAGTTTGGTTCCTATAAGAAACATTTTAGTCTTGGTTTTAGCCAGAGGAGGGAGAAAAGAGATGTATTTCAGTATCCTATATATAGATTCTATAATTTTTAAAAATCTGTTGAGCATGTAATTCAAAGAACAACGTGTTATCAGTCAAAGGCTGAACAATTGAGTACATATTTTATGGTCTCAGTGTTGGATCATTCACTGTAAATAACTCCCTATTCACTTTCTTTATGTCACTTTTGTAGACCTTTATACCTTCAAGTCTTTTTGTTTGCATATAAACTGTGTGCACCAATGCACTTACTAGTTAAGAAGATGCTGTGGAGTTTTATAGCAAAACTATATCAATTAACATTTTCCTATTATTCCAGACTCAGATTTTTGTTTCCTTTCTTTTTAGACATTTAATCATCACTGAAGAAAGGGAATTGATATACTCTGATCTCTCCACTATTGCTTGTCTCCAGTGAGCACTTACTTGCCAAGAGAAGCCTGTGGTTTGCAAACTGCAATGAAGAACGAACCATCTTCAGAAGGTATCTCAGAGTACTTTATCTGTTAATGGAGGAAATGGACTGGGAACTGTCAGAATATTGATATTTCAGATTTCTGTATACTGCAAGCAGCCCTGGGACGGGTATGTGGGGTAGCCAGTTAAGGGAATTACAGAAATCTTTTATTGGGAATTCACAGGGAAAAAAGAAAGAATTGAAGGAAATTAACTGCTGAACTCTTCCTTTAAGAAGACTTTTGACTTCAAATTTTGACAACCACTGATATCAGATAAAGCTGTATGTTAGAAAATATCTTTTGAAATAGAGAACTTGTAAATTATATGACTTTGTTAATAAATGCATATACATAAGAGTGGGAGATGTGAACCAAACCTTCAGTTAGAACGGCTGGTGACTTCATGAAGTTCACTGTCTTTCATTTTTTTCCATCTTCTCCTTCACTAGTATCCCCTGCCCACCCCCAAATAAAAATTAAAAAGTGCATTTTATTTACATAATGTCAAGGTTATTGGTGTGGGAAGGTTAAGTGATTTATTGGAGGTGGGGAGTGGAGGAATAAACTACAATTTGGGTATCTGCCTAAACCTAGAACCCTCTCTAATTTGGACCAGTTTGGAATGTCAGTGTTTCAGCTTTCTGGAGATTCCGTGGGTTGGTTTGTTTTTTTTTTCTTGGAGAATATTAATTTCTTGAATGTTTTTGAATTATAGTCAACATAGTGTTCTTGAGCAGTTTGTCCAAGAATGTCCATTCATAATCATACTTCTTTTAAGTTAAAGTTTGCAAATTCCTAGAAACAATATTTTCAAAGATTTCCTAGAAGATTAAAATATCATTTCTCATTAATCTTCTTTGTATGTGAATTAACAAAGTCATAATGATCATGCCTGTACAAGGGAAAGATATTTAAATACAGAACTTAAAAAATGCTTTTGGAAATGGAGTACAGTAAAGTGAGTAAATGTACACCTAAACTATCTGGTGTATCCTGTGTTAATACTAAGTGTACAATTCTTTCAGTATGATCAAAGAACAAACCATAGTGAGGTCTGTTTATAGTTGATGTAGAATAGGTCTGGCTTATGATAAAGAACACATGGAGGCAGCTTTGCAAGTAGTATAAAACAGGAATTGTGAGCTACAGTTCTGACAATTTGGGGCTTAATGTAGTAATTTCTAGTATATTGTTGTTTTTGTCAATACATACAAGAGAGCTGACCTGTCTTTCTTCCCTTTCTTCATAAGCGGAAAGTTGTAATTGATGTAGTTATCTATCATATTTATAAATAAATACGGGAATAAGAAATAGCATTCTGTTACTACAGAATGTTTTAATCAGAAACTGGTTACCGGAGCACTACTCAGATAATTAGTTGTCATTTTTTCTTGAGGACTTGCAGCTTAAGGTACTATGAAGTGTTGACATAAAACCTGCCAAAATGGCCAACAAATGTAAACCACATAAATTTCCTGCTTTTACTGAAAGAATGTCTAAACCATTATGCCAGCGTGGTTACTGAGTTAGAACGAAGGTCAAAAATGCGTCTTTCAAAAATTAATGGTGATACAATTTTCAGACTCTTAGCAGCTTGAGATATAGTTAAGCAAGAAGAATAAGATACAGGAAAGACTGTAACAGCATCTCTGATGTGAAAATTCTGTCACAGCAGGAGCAAAGCATGTATTTACCATTTGCTGTCTAGCCTCTTCAAAGGCACGTTTTTCCTCTTCTAAACGCTGTCTTGCTTCTTCCTCTGCTTGCCGCCTTTGATTTTCCTGTCTATGTCTTTCAAGTTCTTCAAATGTTATTTTCAGCTTACCAGGAGACAGAGGCTCTTGTCTTTCATTGCCTTCATTTTCACCCTGTGCAAGAAAAATGAAATAGTTATGTCTTAAATAATAGATATTTATTTCTTAGGTATTTAGATTGAGTGGTTTACCATGATAAATGAAAGGCACTTGGTTTCCTTAAGGAACTGGTTTTGTTCCTCATATTTTAGCTTCACTTCTTCATCCCGTCTCTCTCTTTGTTCTGCTCTCTCCTTTCCTGTGTTCTCAAAGTTTATTTTCATCTTCCCAGGTGTTTTGGTGGGTTTTACAGGCACTACTGTGACTAGCAGTGAATCATCCCCTTCCTGTCCAAAAAGATATTTATTATATTTTCATAAAGCTTGACTTGTAGATAGACTCATTTCTTCATGAAACTGCTTTTCTTACTTTTGTGCACCAAAGTTTCCAAAAGAATTACTTGTATTGAGTATTTACAAGAATAAACCCATCTGGCTAAGGCAGTCACTAGCATCAACACTGAATTATATTTTAAACACAACTGCTGGCAAACTCTTTAACTTCTTTACATATTTTCATTAACTTTTAGTTATAAATATTCATAGTTTGGAGAAGAACAGGTTACATTTTGAATACATAGCAATTGTAGCTACACTCAGCTTCCGGTCTTACATTTATTAAGTAAAGGATAGACTGCGGTTGGAATAAGCTCGTAGCTCTGGAGACCAATATGTAATTTGTCAGGCACAGTAATTTTTTTGAAGGATGTTGCTGGTTCAAAACCATTTTCACAACGTACTTGCCAAAATACATTTTACAAAATACCATGATTAACAGGGATACTGTCAAATAACTTAAAATTAATGGGTGGGTTTTTTTGTTTTCTTTCCAAAACTGTCGTAGGAATGTGATTTTCTTGTGTTTGTGAAAGACAATAGGACCTTTGGACCTAGCTTTTCAAATTAAACATTTATTCACAAGACTTAAAATCCAAATCCATATGGTAAATCAGTCAACTTAGAAAAAAAATGTTAACTGAATAAGGTGTTCAAACACCTGTATATTGACAGAATCCCCTTTTAATTTCAAGCTTAAGGCAAAGAGCTTTCACGATGGTACTTTCCAAAGCAAGAGGATTTAAGAGTATCATTGCCAGTATAGCTCAAACCATTCTGGTGGCTTTGAATGTTTACATTTTATATGTTTTTAACTAACCACAAAGTATTCACAGTGCAGACTCTATTTCAAACAAATAAAATCACTTCAAGTACAGACATACGGTTCCGTATACTTTAAAAATTTGTTAGCATCTTGGCTGAATTTTAATTAGGGATTTGTGTGCCCTTTTCTAAGTTTTCCCAGCCCAAATCACAATAATAAAACAAAGTGAACAAAAATGTAGGTGAACATTTCTTTAAAAAAATCTGATTACCTCTCCTGCTGATTCAGTTCCCGTATTGTTAAAGTCATCAATCTATTAAATGAGAATTTCATATGATTACATTACTTTGGCTCTTTGCCTTAGATTTGCAAACATAGAAGTGGAAATTCTTTCTGTATCAGTGGTATGTATGTAGCACTTAAATTCACAGAGATGGCAATGATTGAACCTTTGTGGGAATACTTCAGATAGGTTAGGGTGTCGAGGAATAGGGAACATGACATAAAACATCATACAGAAAGTATGCTAAAGCATTCTTAACACTTCAGTGATGAACTGAGTACTTGAAATGCCCGTTCTTCATTTAAGCATTCCAGAGTTGTGTGAAAAGAAAAAAAACTCAAGCAAGCTCATTGATTATTTCTGATTCAAGTGACATTGTCTTCCCCTCAACTCCTGCAAAAAGCCTATTGCTGTATGTGCTTCGTATGGCGTCTTTAGATGTTACTGTCTAAAGCTAACATACTTTCTAAAATTCTACGTGGTCTGTACTTCTACCTTTCAGAGTAAATATATGCTAGATATATCTCCAGTTAAAAGTCCAGTTTTAACAATGCTAGAAGTCTAAGCAGAAAATGCTGTCCAAGTCCTTGTTGAAAACTGACTCTCCTATAACACTGTTTGTCTCTTCTTACAACAAAAACAAACTTAAAATAATCACTTGCGGTTCTAGTCTGTCATTTAGATGTTCACTCTCACTGCAGTATTTGCAGCGCTAAAGAAAACTTACAAAAGAAATTAAATATGATGCCCTAATGCAAAATTCTACAAAAGACAAAATTTGCTTTATTAGCTTCAATAAAAGCTGGAGTCTGTTCACATATATTTGCAATAGAGATTCACAAAGTGGCAAAGGAATAAAACGGGATCTGAATCTTCATGATTTTTACTGCATTAGTATCTTCTAATTTGTGCCTGCCAATGACATTTTCCTATTTGCTTGCCTTAGTTCATCTATCACCGCACTGTATTCACTAGTGTATAAGCAAAAATGGTCTAAAGTAAGGGTTGGTAAAGAAACATTTTTAAATTAGTTTAGTAAATTCTATAAACTCTTGTATGCATATGACACCAAAATTTGTGCCTGATTCACATTCCTACCAGGTTTACACCTGCCTGGTTTCATCTATAGCTCAGGTTTAGTCCTTAAAAAATTTGTTACTATGAAGAAGTGAAGATTAAGATTCTCTGAACATTATTCCCCACTTCCATCCCATTGAGCATCTCCAATGTAAATCACCACTATCAGAAATCTTGAGATCAAATCTTTCTGATCAATACAAAACTTTTTTTCTTGTGTTGATTACAATTACACCCTATATATTGTGGTCAGGTGAACATACCTCCTGTGCTTTTTTTGCTAATTCTCTTTGAATTTTTCTTTTCTCAATCATATCTTGTTCAATTCTGCGCTTTCTTTCTTCTTCCGTTCTTTTTCTTTCTTCTTCTTGCCTTTGCTTCTCCATTTCTGCAAACTTCCCTTTAACGGTTCCTGTGAATATGAAATACCCAGTTCAGTAGTTACAGCTACTACTTACCTAGTGAATTATGGGGCCTTTAGAATCAGGCCTCTCTTACCTATTAGCTTTGGAACGTAACCTTTTTCTGTTCTAGATGATTTTGCATCATCATCTTCATCAGATCCAAGCAGGTCTTTCATCTAGTTGATGAAACACAGAAACTAAACTGTCTTTATAGCTTAAATAAAACTCCAATATTATTGCCTTAAAATAATGTGAAAATATTTTCACATATAATATTGAATATTAAAATAACACAAAATATTTTCAAAGAAAATAACCTCCTGCTTTCTCCTGTTCCATTCTCTCTCTCTAACATATTGTTCTTTTCTTCTTTGCTTTTCATCTCTAGATCTCCTTTGATTTCTTTCTTCCCTTGCTTTCTGCATAGCTTCAAATTTATCCTTTACATCACCCTTGTGAAGCTTGGGCACATAGGATTTTTGGACGGGTTTAGATGAAGAAAGCAGAATCTTGGTGAAGATATAGAAGAAATGAAGATAAGAAAAAGAAAGTTGAAACAGATGGACAGAAATATTCTGATAAATTGGATTAGAAAGAATGTAAGAACATAAACCAGAAGTGCATTAGGGATTACGAACTTTGTGCCACTAGCCATCATCTATTAAGCATCATTCTGTTAGCTCATAATAGTGGTAAATACTAAAATATCCAAACCAACATTTAGCATTGTATTAAACTTAGGCTGTAAGTAACGAATAGCTACATAACTAAGTATATGAACTATGTGAATGTACATTTTCGATTACTATGGCTTTAAAAATTAGATACAGATTGCTGTTGTTGCTTTGAATCATAAGCAGTTCCCAAAGAGCCTCTCTACCCCTAGCATTTAAAACAGATAGAAAGACACAGAGATACAATATGTGTGCTTTCTTCTGCAATACTTCAACAGCCATATATGGTTTTAAAATAGTGTTATTTCTTCATTTCAAACTTCCAATACATTCTATACTTTTTCAATATTTAGAGAAACTCAGAAGTCCAGTGATTTTATGTTCTAAAGTGTCAAGATCACTGGACTTGCAGGGCTCTGATACTGACACAGCTCCTGGACACTTCTGTGCCAGTGCTTACTCTCTGTGTGTCCAAACAGTGAGAGAGCTCCCGCTTTTCAGAACCAAGTGGAAGGTTTCTCTCTTTTTACTGTAATGACTACAGCAATGCTCTCAATACGGCAATGCTGCGAAAACTGGCTGAAAACATTCCATGTTTCATGTGCACCTAAACCAGTAGGTTCTGTTCCTGCTTTTGTTCCTGTTGTTCACTGAGTCCACGTAGAAGAAGAAATATTTGAAGTAGTCTAATACTTACATTTTAAAATTGGATGTGAATGTTGCCCTGAATTTCCCCCCAACATTTAAAGTTTCTTCATATTTTATTACCTTTATTTTGCCTTTCTCCTTCATGTGTTTTTTTAATAACTGTAAGAACATATTTCACGAATTCCATCAAATCAGATAGTTTCCTTAAGCTACTTTCAAGTGCCCTTCCATTGTCTTAAAATAACAGCAATACCAGCAGACTTCCAGTATAATTGCCTGTCTTTGACAATTGTTTGTAATTACTCTTTTTGCAAGCATCAGCTGTAAATTACTACATTACTTCGATTACTTTAAAATTGGTACATACCTCGGTTTTCTGTGCCATGTCATTCATGGCTACTGTACTGTGCTCTGCACCTGGTATGTTGAAGATGATTGCTTTCAGTTTCTACCTGAAAGAAACAGTTGTAGTTATATTCCTTTCTTTTCCTTTTAAATGCTGCTTTAACCATCTTCCTGTAAGCAAGGCTGCATAGGCTGAAATCGATGTATCACAATTTCATTTGGTCCTCTGAGGCTTTGGAAGGCATGAATAGGTTCTAAGTATGCAACAGTAATTAAAAGAACAAGCTTATGATTCACTATTCATACTCATAGCCCCACTATATAGTACTGGATGTTGGGTTTTAATTTCCATGTAAAAAAAAAAAGAAAAGAACAAATGACTTGGAGCCAAGCCCTGGCTGCCCTGTCTGCTGTGTTACGAAACTGGTTTTCTCAGTCCTCCCACTAGCAGAAAGGAATGTGCTCTGCACCTTGGCTGCTCCGCCTCGGCCCGGCGCACGAGCCGGCAAGCTGGCGAGCTGGGGCTGTGCGGGGTCCATGGGGTGCCCAGCGCCGAGCCCCGCGGCCTCCCGGACAGAGCCGCTGCTTCTCCTTCACGTGGCTGGCGAGGCAGGGGGTCCCAGGGGCTGGGGACCTCCCGCGGGTCCAAGCAGCGGCTGGAGCTCCTGCTGGGGTGAGGTGCCTTGCCCGGGGCTCGGCCAGGCTGGCAACGCTCTCAGCTCTTCACCCAGTATGGGAGTACAAAATAATGCTCTCCCTTCTCCTAGCGCTAGTCTAGGGAAAACCAGTGCTAAAAACTACGAGGCACATTAGGTGAAGCACATACGTACCTTAGAGAACTGGAGGCTGGAAATTGCACTGCGTTTTTTAAGAGAAAAGGGTTAGAAATTCTAAATCCCACTGTATTTATTAGGAACCTAACAGAAAGGCACTTCAAGTTCAGGGCAAACCTTTTCTTTTTTCTCCTTTTTGTTTATTAATTATCAGGTCTGTCAGAGCCTGTAGGAGGAAGGAAATCATGACACGACTCCGATGCTGTCTGTACTGCACCGATGCCCTGAGTGTCAGGCAAGCCTAAAAACTCAGTGTGCCAAACAGGGGGCAAACAAACGGACTCAGAGTAAAAAGGCTAGAAAAGGAGCGTACTACTGGCAGGGACTTCTCACTTGTGGTTTAGAGGAACTGAAGTTAGGGCATTTCATGGCATGTAAAGTGAAGTTCTTAGTAGTTCTTAGCCTTTAAGTTCTCTAATTCTTAATTAAACATTATAAACATGGGGATTTTTATGTGGTATTAAAAAAAATGAACATTAAGGGTTGTTGCCATATAAACTCTTCAAAAATACACCAATGTCATCAATGCTCTTTGGTGCCACCGTAGCTATACAGATCGGATGAGATTTTGGGGTATCTTGGGATTTTTTTCCAAACGAAAGCAGTCACAACATAAGAGCATTTAGCTACCAGTCCCTGGCCGGATTTACAGATTCCAAACTCTTAAAATTCAGCTTCAACAGAGGTGTTCTGGAGAACACTTGGGTGTTCCTTTTCAGCAAATGAGTACAGAAAGTCATTCCCCCCCAAATCAGAGTTGACAAATACCTCATTTGTAGACTGATAGGAATCCAAGGCATTTCCATTTGTCGCTTGTGAACACATGAACATAAAAGTGCTAGGTATTAGTGCCTATTTAGACTGTTTCAGATCAGCAATAGTATGTTAAAATTCTGTTGTGTCTAGAAAGGCAGATAACTTCACTAGCATTCTTGTGGTCTCAGAGTCCCCATGCCCTTTGATATGCATTTGTACATTGTGCAGTTGGGTTTGCATGTCTTTGTAAGCTTTAGCTTATTTCATGCATGTAAGTAAAACCCCCATTGTGATCAGGATAACCTTAAAACTAGTTAAAATCCTTTGACTTTGTCATTTTTCTAAGCAGGTCTTAGAGAAGTTCTCTGTTCTCTTCTTTTGCTTCTCTGCTTTTTTGATTTCTTCTTCCCTACTTGCAGCTGATAGCCTTTAGCCTTGCACTTAAAATCCAGCAGCTGAACAAAAGGTTACTGCATGAACCCATCAGAAAACAAAGGAACCTGAAGCATTGGTACAATTCACGCACTGCAGTAGCCAGGGACGTAGAGATCTTCCAGCCTCCACACAGGGCTGGAGCAGAAAAGTAAGGCCCAAAAATAATCTTTCATAAGGAATTCCATCCCACCTGAGCACCTCAAGTGAAGGCTACTGCTAATCCTCACTACAGCAGCATACCCTATCTACATGGCTTCATCTTAAAGTCACTTGAAAACTGACTATTCCAAAGTCTGATTTGCTTATTATGTGCAATTAATTGTAGGAAGACGATTATGTTTATGAACCTGAGAACACAATTTAGCTTTTGACCTAAACCTTTGTCTTGAACATTTCCGATAGCTCCAATTACCTGATCCCCTTTATGGCGTCACTGAGATTGCTGACAGCAGCAAGACCTGCCCTCACATAACAAATTGAAATTTTCCTTAAAAGTGCAATTGTTGGAAGAAATTTTCTTTGCAAGTTCCTGCTGTCTGAACTTGCAAAAATGTGCCAGTCCGACAGGCTCTGGGCCCTCAAGATGGCAGGTACACCTCTGCCCTGTGGATTACTGCCATATCTGCTATTACTTTAGGCTACTTTCCAGTTCTTTGGCATCACTAACTCCTGATAACGCTTGAAGGTTAGCCAGCTGGCTCAGAGACATTTTGCATCTGCAGGTCATCCTACCTCCACCTGTGATGCTGAAAGATAGGGCTATAAAGCGGTAGGGCATTACTAAACATGACACCACGCATGTGTGCACTCTCTTCCCTCTCCGTGGCAGTTAACCTTGAGTGGGAACAGCAGCAGGACCCTGCCTCAGGGACTCCCCGGGGCAGGGGAGTAATTTACAATGGAGACAATTTAGTACCTTTAAGAAAAACAGCAGCACTCCTTGAGTTTTGGCTTGGGTCTGTGAGGCTGAGGCCACTGCTTCAGGAACAACGACGGCAGACTGAAGCTCCTTTGCAGCTGGCCTTATCGTTAGGAGAGGATCCACACAGTCAGAGTGTTGTTGCTGAGAAAACCAGACTGGCAAAGTCAAGAAGTCCTGACACCTACAAATGGTGGAAGAACAGCACCTGCATCCTCTGCCGATCGCTTTGCACAAAGTACGTGGTAACACGTTTTCCAACCCAAGAAACTTTGACATATTTTCACTTCTAGCAAGAGCTACTTTTAAATAAGGTATCTTCCTACCAATTCCCTTTTGAGAGGAACTACTTATATATTTAAGTTGTGTATACATCCTTATTTTGTAATATGAATTTTCGCACAGAGTTCATCTATTACAAGTAATGCTTGTTCTCTGAGGCAACAGGAGTCTACCTGTATATGTACTTACTTCAGAAGAGATTTGTCCTCCTATGATGAAGCTGTCCAACCTTAAGGTTCAGTCTCATCTTTTCTTTTGTTTCCTGAGATCAGCGTATCTCAGGAAAAGCTGTAAGAGCTCCTCATTGAAGCTTCCCACTCAGAAAAATCACAGATTATAATGCTGAACATAACCATGACCGAAAACTGCAGTGAGCTTCTTACTAGGCTCTTCTTGGCCTCTGCAGTCTCATCACTCTAGCATTCACCTGACACTACTCGAATTTTTTTTCTCAACATTTTACCTTTCCTATGATTAAATGAGATACGTCAGGAGATGTTAGTCTGGCGTTATAATGTTCGTACTGAAAGTACTAGACTGCAGTTCCACTTTCAAAGGAGGTCTACACTGAGGTGTTTCCTAGAAGAGAAATCTGACCTCCATCCTTTGATTAATGGTCCTACCTCTGGAACTGAGTGGAAGAGAAAATGCCCTTACTAGAATGGTTCGACTGGCTGTGATGCAGAGAGTGGTCTCTAAGAAGTTTCAAGTGCAAATGTAATACAAACCAAATAATGCGTAGGAAACTAGGCAATAGTTTAGAAATAGTCTGTAAAAAAAACAACCAAAACAACGCAAACCCTACTGTTTACAAGCCCCTTATTCGTTTGCTGTAAACGGGTAGGCTATCACCTCTGATATGTCCGAATTTGTTATGATCATAGCACTTCTTCAGCTTTTCACACAGAGTCCCTAAAACCTGAATTTAGGCAAAATTATCAAAGTGAACAAAGAAAATCATTAAGGGGACACAGAAGGTTTGATGGCTCACAAGTCCCAAAATCCATCTCCTTAAATGTCATTAAAAAGTCCTCTGATCAAAAAACGTTGTGCAGCTTTAACCAAATAAAAAAACCTTCCATAAATAATGAAATTCCCCTTCATTGGAAAACATGGAAGTTCTTGATTTGCAGTGGAGTGATTCACACCCTCACACGGGACACAGAAAAACACCGGCATTCTCCTGAACTGAACACTACTCTTTACAATAGGAGTATGAAGCCAGGACTTAAAAGAAGTCCAGTTCCTCTGTGATTCCTCCTTTCGGGAGGCCCGCCTGCTGCCCTACGGCTACTGTGAGTTATAAATAAGCCCTTCACGGCACAGTCGAAGTTACGTTTACCATCTGTCTCCTCTTTGTGATCTACTTTCAGGGAAGACTCCATTATATAACAAAACCATACTGTGAGGGCAGGAAACTCACTACTCGCAGCCAAAGCACTTCGGGGTGGAAAAGAGTCCACAACGTTCACGTATTGAATGAAATGTTAAATAGAACTGGAAAGAGGAGGGGAAAGAGAGCGATGTTCATCATTTATGTCCTTACTGTAACTCATCTGGAATGACACTGCCAGTTGTTGTACTAAATCACAGAGGCTAAAGTAGATACTAAAATTATCGTGCATAGGGGAAGACCCTGAACTGGCATAAACCGTCAGCGCTGTTGAAGCCAAGGAGTTACGACAATTAACACCAGCTGTCTAAACTTCACATTTTGTGAAACACGGAGTACAAAACTGCTTCCACTCGCAAGTATTTCCTTCATTAATTCTTTACAATTGAAGACTACAATGCTTACCGACAGCCAACCCAGATAACTCAATTTCATACACAATCTTTTCCTCAATCTTTGAATTTATTGCACTTCAACATTGATGGAGTCTCATATGACAGCAGAATAGCCCTTGCGGATACGATGTTATTTATAAAAACTTATTTATTATAAAGGATTTTGTCCATGCCTATCTATGTAACTATAAATACTCTTAAGTGACAGTGCCATGCAGTCCAGCTGCTGTGTTACAAAAATAAGATGACCCTTCTCTGTAGAACAGGTTGGTCTGTGACTGCCTGGCTGCCCCCGGGTACTGTTCTGGGGCACACAGCCCCCAGGGCAAACCTGCTGGGGGCCGAGAGGCTGCTCTGCGGTGGGGGAGGCCCTGCTCAGATCTTCGGGCCCGTGATTTCATCTTCCAGGGCCTCTGCTGCTCCCCTCATCATAGGTGGCAGTAAATTGTGAACGGAGGTCCCCGAGAGAAAAGCCAGTGTATTTTGCCCTATGCCATAGTTCCTCCGCGCCCCGCTGTGCCGCAGCAGCTGGACAGGAACAGTGCGATTTGAGCTCAACCCTTGTGGGCTTCGCTGAGAGGACTGCTGAGATCGGGGTACCGCAACGCGGGACGAAATACTGGGCGTGAAGCAGCACTACCGCGGCTCGCTGCTCCCCTTCCCCGCCGGCGGGACGCAGCCTCCCCGCCCCTTCTCCGAAATCCTCCTGCTCAGCTCCGGCCGAGCGCAGCGGGGACCACTTGACCAGCCCCGCTCTGCTGGCGATGCCCAGAGGAACCCGGCCGCCCGCCGCACCCTCCCCTGCGCGGACACCCCAAGGGTGGCTCCCGCGCCGTCCCGCGCGGCTCTTCCACCGCCGCCAGCCCACACGCCGCTCCCCCAGCCTCCTCCCTCCCAGAGGGCTCGGCCGCTGCACCCGGCCTCGCTGAGGGCCTTCCAAGCCGCGTGCCCCAGCGTGGTCAGTGACATTGCCCGGCTCCTCTCCCAGGGGAAGCCGCTCGCGGCAGGGACGGCGTTTCTCAGCGCGCCCACCCAGCCCTCGCGTTCCCGCAGGCCGGGCGCGCTCTGCACGCGCGGGACGAACCCCCGCAGCCCCGCGCGCTCCTCAGCGCGCCGGGCCCTCGTGCAGCGCCCGTTACCGTCGGGCAGCGCCGCTCCGCGGGACGCTGCTCCCGGCGCGCCAAGGTCTCTTCAGAGCACACCGCTTCCTCGCGCGCAGCTGCCTGGTGATTAATCCTTTACAGATGTTCCACCGGACGGGCTCTTCTCCCGCAGGTGTTCGCCGCGTCAGCAGAAGCCCCGGGTCGCCTGAAGCCGACGCGACGCTACCCGAGCAGTCTGTAAGCCGTGACAGCAGCCGGCGCTTACCGCCGAGCCGCGCTGCCCCGGAGCCCCTGCTCCAGGCCGAAGCGGGACCGGTGGCGGCTCCTCTTCCACGGAAC
>Ga0181612_176346_pt1 | contig 20463 bp, 8 predicted proteins | sample HoacroProtozoa21_FD_119630 | JGI IMG/M metagenome (GOLD analysis project Ga0181612, IMG submission 119630) | Hoatzin crop microbial communities from Cojedes, Venezuel. Combined Assembly of Gp0051906, Gp0051904, Gp0051908
ACATTTACTGGGGATTGAGAGATTGTTTCTGTGCAGCTGACTTTCACAAGATGCTTTTTTCTAAGGTTGGAATTTTTTGCCTTCTTCTACATCCTTGAAAGTAGCTTGCTCAGATGATCCTAGCAGGCATCTCTCACCTAATCAATCCCCTAGCACTAGAGCAGCCATGGCAATTAATGGCATATCAGTCTCCCCTGGTTTTGCCTGAGAAATACACTTCTCTAATCTTCCAAGGACTGCAAATGGCTTTTGTCTACCCAAAATCTGGTTCCGAATAGAGGTAGGTAAGGGAAATGTAAGAGTCTGTGAAGCATAGGAAGTCAGATTTGTGGCCCTCAACCCTTTTGCAGCTATGTTTTGGGGAAGAGTCAGAGTAAGTTTTTCATTTGTTTATTCTTAGGCAGAGATACTTTATACAAGAAAAAGCGAAAGTTGTTATTTTGAGGTAGGTAAAAAAAGGAATAGAGCTGTGGGGCACCTGAAGTGTCAACAGATGAAATCCTTCTGGTTATTGTGCAGATGGAGGAGCATAGTTTTGACTGCTTGACCTTTTGGATTCTGGATCTGAGAGTTTCATAAACATCATAAGCAGAAAGTGCCTCTGAAAGCACATGGTGAAAATCACTGATGAGACACAACATATTTATTTAATCATCATGGATTATATTGGATATCTGGGCTGGAACCTATAGCTTGAAGAAATGCCAAAAGGAGAGAAGTACATTTATTTAAAATATTTACATATGCCAGGGGTTCACTGCAGGCACGAGATTCTTCTGTGGATGTGGAAAGGCAAATTGTAAATTATACGTTCTAACCCTGTTGCTCTGAAAAATTGTAACCCCTTTTTAGCTCTCTGGCTTTAGAATAAGGAAACTACGCAGACAAGGCATCCTTTAAAGATGACAGTGTGTCATGTCAGGTAAAGTCATGAGAAGGTTGCCTATCAGACAAATTTGTATAATCTCTCACTACATGGAATATACAAAATGTAGAAATTAAATAACAAATTATATAATTTGAAGAATCTTGTGCTTTTGTGTGATTTGGAAGCACACTTATTTCTTTATGCTGATTTTTTTCCTTAAGTGTTGTAACAATTTGAATCAAAAATAGCCCTTTTATTTCCTGAGAATATAGATTCATTTGCAAATAAAAATGCATCTAATTTTGAACATAAATAATCCTTTTTTTGGGGCAGAAATATCTTGGCAACTGAAAATTTGCCATTTTATCTAATCCTGTAGTAATAAAACTGTAATAAAACTCCGAAAGTTTGCAAATCATAGAACATCACATGGTACATTTTGCAAGACAAACTTCATAAAGAAACTATTTTACTGCTTTATTCATTACTTTATGTGTAAGAGATCTGAAAACCAGACATGAAGCAGACCATGTCTGGTACACTCTACAAGAAGTGGACTGGGCCTGGTGGTTCATTTTGTGCATTCAAAAATCCAGCAAGGTGGGTGACCACCTGTTGATTCTTTACAAAGACCCTCATTCAAAACACTACACATCTGAGGCTTATGTGCATACTTATGATCAGAATGAGATTTGTATTTACAACTGCTATCATTCCCTCTCCAGTTACCTGAAAATTATTCTATTACACATTAAAATACATATTTCATGTCTCATACTAGTACAAGCTTTTGTGTGCCACTGTTTTGTTCTTCAGCGGTATTTCTGTATGTACCACGTAAATGACCATGTGACTCACACAGTGTAGTTAACATTTTGAAGTGCCGCATCGTGAGTACTCATGTTTGGTTCTCATGGGTTTAACTGCAAGTATAGTAGAAAAGCTTTTTTTACTGTCTTTGTGAAGACCGCAGTAATGAAGCAAGAGATTTTGTGTTACTTGTGGAATGCCTTTTGCATCTTTTAAACAATGGTGACATGAATTACTGGAAGAGTTGTCATTTCCAGTTGTAATTGATTTGCATGGCTGCCATGGTGTAACATGTAAAATCACAACAGAAGGGAAATATGGGAACAGGCAAGTCACCACTGTGCTTAATCTGGGATTGTTTGTTCATCATATTTTAAAGTTTAAGTTTCACTTGTCAGTTGGGATCATGGACTGTCTGATCCACTAACTACCACCAAACCTTTCACTTTGTAGAGGCTGATGGCATTGGCACTGTGCAGTGAATTTACAGGAGGACATTCTTGCCCTTCAGGGTTATGAAGACTGCAGGAAACCCCCTCTTAGTTATTCTTGTTGAAGGTTAAAGAAAACAGAAGTTTCAGTGTATTTTAAATACCTTAAAAGAGAAGTGGGTGTGGATCACTGGCAATGTTGCTGTTGCTAACATGTCAGTCACTCCATGAAGTTTCCTGCCTTGTTTTGAAAATGACCCTATTTCCCACACATTCTTAAATACCCAAACTGATCCTGCACTTTTCAGTATGGAGTCAGCCTGACCCACTTTTTCCTAAATATGCAGTCCTAATCTGTCTGACTCCCTGCTACATAAAATATCATTCTGGCGTGTATTATAGTAGTATCAATCTACTTAGGGTCAAAGTGTCAGTAGTTGGTTCTGTTTGTAGGGATGCATGACTAACAATAGCATTGATAACAGCAAGCCATCCATGCAAGGCAGATTAAAGAAGATGTAATCTATTTATATACATATACATTTTCTCTAGCTGTACGCATTCTTACCAGGGAGATCAGAGAACTTCCCAGCCAGAACTCAGGTACTCCCAGGAATTTGGCAAAACAATATGGAGAAAAAGAGGCAGATGAATATTGTGAAAAATTCAGTTTCACTAATTTTATTAAAATATAAAAATTCTCTGAAGGAAAAATAGAAGGAACAATTAAAATAGGGCGATCCAGGCAGTGCTGCAGTGTTCATGCGATATTTATGCCTTTAACTAATGTTTTAGACAGATCCCATATCCTGTGGTGATGGACTTAGTGGAAATAAATTCATAGATAACTACTTCAGTCAAGCACGTTCTCTTTGCCAGGCAGCACTGACTTTCATCCCCCTCTCAGCTCCCATGTTTGCTTGTTTGTTTGAGTTTCTGTACCACCGCTGACATCTATCAACACAACTTCATAGTTGGCTGTTCAGTGATGGTTCAGCCACCTCCTCACTGACCAGCGAATCCATCGAGAAACCCTCTGGCAGCCAGGGGTCCTGCCTATGGGAACAAACAAACAGAATATTTGAAAATATATCCTGTTTATTTTAATTTATTAAAAAATTTCAACAATTATGTTGAGTGCTTTAAAGAATTAGGTACAAAATATGAAGAATAAAATTAATTTTTAAATTGCTGTTGACTCATTAAATGAAGAGTTACTTTGTGCTCCTGGACAGTCGTTACTACAGTACTAAAATCCCTGCATTTTACATGGTCATTCATCCCCACAAAAAAATTAAAGCTGAACTGTGCAACACATTTGCCATATTTAATAAATCAAAAGATTTGAACCAGAAGCAGGTTCCAGAGTTGAGGACACCAAATGGAGTTTTCCCTTGTCTGACAGGAGTGCAGAATCACACAAGAAACATGGTCTCCCACATAAGCGGATTTCAGAATTACTGTATCTGTGAAATTTAAAATCAGCACTCTACACTGCAGCTAGAAATATAAATGGCATCCAGTGACAAGCAGGTGAATTTGTTAAATAGTCATGGTGGGAAAAGTAGCCTGCAGCTTCCAAATGACAGCAAGAGGTAATTACATGTAAAACACATGAGAATAAGTTAGCTACGTGGTGACCAAGACATGGGTGGCTTGTATCTCAAAGAATGAGCTGCAGTCATCTCATCCATCACAAATGAGTGAGCTTCTGGATGAAGAGCTATGGCAGCTGCACTTCCAGCAACAATTAGGGTCTTAACAGGAACTTCAGAGTCACCTGGGACTTGTTCATATAAAAGTATATCCATAGAAGTCAAGAGATACTACAATAAGTGTCACAGTTTGGTCTAGACCCTCTTCAGTTTTTGGACCTATTTTTCTGGGTTTTATTTTATTTTCTTTTTTTAAAAGAGCCCTCAGCGACAAAATCAGAAGACTTCCTAAAGACGCAGTGGAAATTACTGGTTTCCCTTTCCTTTCTTGTCTCCTCCCTCCTCCAAACAAACCATCAACCTTTTTTAATAATCTCCCCTCCTGTGAGAACTGTGTTTCCTTTCTGACTCTTCTTCTCTTTGCCTCATGCATATCCTTTGGGTTTACTGATAAGAGTTTTGATCCCACCCTGAGGACTGTGAAGTTGTACTCAATACTAAGGCAGTTATGAAGGATATGAATGATCTGAGAAGACATTGTAACAAAATACAAAAAATATTTAAAGTAAAAGAATTGAGAGAGATCTGAAAAATAAGCGGAAAAAAATGTTAAACATAAGAATTGAATAAGTGCAAAAAATATTTTTTTGCCAAAACTTACAGCCTTTTTATCTAGTTTCAACATGAACCAATATGAATCTCTCTCTACATTTCTTCCGCCTCCTTTGCAGCTTGTTGTACAAATCAATAACACACAGAGAAAAAAATCCAGTTCTGGTTATAATCTCTTCAATTCCTTCTTTTATAATTTACACCTGCCTCCTTGCTATTTGGTCTCTGGCAGATGCAGAGGTGACAACCAGGCAGAGAGCAGAACAGACTTATTAATTGAGACTTGATACTGGTTTCCTCTGAATTTGCTTGTACTCAGTATTTTGTAAAAGATGCCTGTCTTTAACAATAAACTAGCTCAGGAGATAAATGTTTTTTATTTCTTGCTAATATGTCTGTATTTGTATAAACTCACGTTATCATCTGAAAAGTCACAATACAAGGTATAGTGTGAGAGGGCAATGAGACTGTGAAATCATGCTTACCATGTTTGCACTCAAATAAATTGTTTCAAATATTAAGTCCACAGGTTTATTTTCATTTTCAATGATATGAAAAAGTCAGAAGTGATAAGCATATTTTAAGTCATATGTACAGTCTTTCTCTAAGAGCTTTGAGATGGTTAAACAACTGACATTGTTCTGTGCAACAAAAATACTGTCTATAATGGATCAACTGGATAATGGATAATGCATATTCAGTTTGTCTACATGATGCTATGAATTCGTCTCCTTTTTCTAGAAATATTGGTGAAAGGATCATGATTATTTTTCAAAGTATTTGATAGCCAAGGTTATTCACTGAACTATTGAGCTTTTTAATTAAACTTCTTTGAAACTTTCTTTTGTGACTGCATTATTTAACTGAGACTGACTCAAAAAGTTTTGTGGTGTTTCCTGAATAATTACAATGAATAAGCTTTTCCAATATGGATTGGAAAATTAGTAGTCAAAGTAAGCGATGATGGAAAGCGACAACATGAAAATCCACGTATTTCTGCCTAAAATTTTAACAGTAGAACTGTCCCCTTGGGGGAAGATATCATAAGGAGAACAGGCAAACTAAGAATTTGGGGATCATATGGATTCTGTTCTAAAGGCTGATTGTTAAGATCCTTCAGCATGTTACAAAAGGCACTTGGCATCTTGGAAAATCAAGTCTGGCTAGTGGAAACCCTGTTCTGTTGATCACAGTCTTCTGCCTTGGAAGAGCCAGTCACTGAACAAATCTTTAAGTTTTCTAGGAATTGCTGACATTCAAAAGCAAGTAGGCTCAAAAAATTACTATAAAAATTGACAAGAAAAAAATAATCTTTTACTTCTTTGCTACATGAAAATGTTTGTGTCAAGATAACAAAAATTTGTTGATCTTTCTTGGACATTGGTCACACCTATGCTAGTATAAAAATTTCACGAAGTATGGAGTGTAGGTAGAGATAACCTTTTATGAGACCAACAGGTATATAGATAAACTTTTGGTCTTACACTCTTTAAATTAGATCCTCTAAATCCAAAATCCTGTCTATTTTAAATTATAACAGTTGATCAAATCTCAGGCATGCAATTTACAATTTCAAATTGAGAAAATTGAGTAAAAGCATAGAATATGTAAGTAATTTTCAAATGGATTATTTTGCAATTTTCTGATAAGGCATGGCAATGTGATGATATTTCTTGAAGTATTCTTTCTTAATGTTCAGAGAGTCAAACTAAAGGACTAAAAATTAACTTTATAAATGCCTGAGAAAGGCACATGTATTATGAAAGTGAGAGTTTTTTAGCCTACTGAAAAAAAGAGAGGAGTTTCTGTTGAAAAAAGTGTACATTTGAAATCACATTATTAATTAAATTAGCTTTTTCAGTATAATTCCTACTTTATAATCAATTTGCTTTAGAAATAATTTCATAACATTGTAATTTCAAGAAATTTTGGTTATTTGATTTCAAAAACCTCAACATTTTCCATGACTCTCTTTCGAAAGTAGTAAAAAAATAACAGACAGCTTTTCAATGGGCCTAAAATATGTCTTTGAGTTTATTATTTTTTATAGTACTGTGTCTTGAAACTGTTTTTTATTGTGTCTTGAATGGGGAAAGCAACTGAAATCACTTCTTGTGTGAGAGCGTCTCTTTTCCTTTCTAAAATAATACCAGGTAATACAACTAGTTTCTAACGTATTAGGTTGCATTGTAATTTCTACCTGTGTTTCTCAAAGAACATTCAGAGAAGTTTAGAAATAAATACACAGAATCTAATAAAACAATTAGTAATAATTATGTCCAATATGAAAATGATTGCTCAGGTAGTTCCCTAGTTTTAAGGATGAATTGTCACATAAAGTTATTCTGAAGCGAGGTACATGAAGGTATCTTTAAAATACTGATTCTCAGACTTGTGTCTCTAACAGCTTCAGCTTCATCAACCGAAAGGTTATCTGGGGCCTGAACTCAGGCACTGTAACATACACACAGATGCCCATGGGTAGTGTTGTCTAATATCTAGGAGCCTCTTAAGGCCTAAAACCTGCCATTGAATTATTAATAGTAGTATTTTGGAGACTTTCGGCTGTGGGAATCTGAGCTGTAGAGTCTAGATGATATTGGGATATGGATGAAGGCCCCCTGACTGACACACAGTCTTTAAAAAGAAATGGGTAGAAATACAGTGAAACAAGTGTTTGGTTGTGCTGGCAATATGTTGGTTGATACTTAACCCTGAGTTGTTTTGAGCTGATGCCTAAATTTTCACAACACGTTAATGTGGGAGAAATTGTAGCTTCTTCCAAGGTCAATGTACTTTGCCAACGGTTTGCCAGTACCTGCCACCATTTAATATTTCCCTTCACGCCCTCCTTCCTCCCATCCCTTTTTGATGCTAGCGTCCCCCAGTTACACGCATGGGTAAAATCAACACTCTACTTATGCATTTGTCTCTGATGTACACCATTCCAAAATTATCCTTGTCTTTGTATCCTCCAGATTCTGTTACTGTAATTTATTCAATGTGGGATTACACTTGAAGGCCATTCAGAAGCTACAGCTGGTGTGCTATGTAGAGGCCAGGTAGCTTGGTGATGATAGCCATAGAGAGAATAATAAACTCTGTTGGCTCCAGATTTGCTTTCAAGATGTTGCTGTGGTCTGTAAATAGTTTCTTGGTTTGAGTATATAACGTCCGAGAACCTTCACTCTCCCTTTGCACTGTTGTCACAATTAAGAACAGCTGCCTATGTTTGGGGACGTAGTTTCAGGCAGGTCTTCTTTAGCAGGGACCACACATACCTTTGAACACTTTCGTTTTAGACAGGTACAACCATACATGTTTCCTAAATCTATCCAGCTGGTTTAGGACAGCTTTATTTCTAGGAATTCCAAATTTTGTTAGTGCAAGTTCTAATTCTTGCTTGTGCTCATAGGAATAAATTAATCTTTTATTTTTTCTTTTAAATATCTGTGATTGTTAAACTATGCCCTACTGGTGTTAGCATTGTAATGTACTGAAGTATAAACTTCTTCAGGTTTATAAATAGGGAAACCGCTGTTAGTATTGTTAATCTTCATGAACTTCGCACTCTATGTAATCTTAAACATGGTGTTCTTAGTCTTACCAACAAGGGTCAAAGGAAGCAGCAGTAACTGATGCAGACAAATTGCTGTATGGATGTTATAGTTGGCAACATGTTTTTGCATCATTGGATTATACTGATGACTGAAAAAAAAGTCCACAGAACCTTAATATGATCGGGCAACCCATCAACTTTCAGATCTTGTGTGGATATTGATTTCAATTTTCAAACCAGTCAATGTTTTGATACTAATTCAGGAACTGTTGCACTTGAAAAACAACAAATTGGGTAGAAGTACCCCTAAGTCCCAGTTTGTTTATTTAACTAGGCACTCATGCATTCCTGCCAAATCTGGTTTTCATGAAAGTCAATTTATTTGTTCATTATGTGACATTTGAAACCATTCAAACAATTGTGAGATGGGATTAGAGTCTCTGTTGAAATGTTTCACTGATTAGAATGTTTTGGCTGTTTTTGGAGGCAACATAAGATGTGGTGTTAAGGAGTGAAAATACACTGAAATATTAAAGCCACTTCATTAATAACATTGTAATTTTCTTTTGTTTGTATATTATGAGGATTTTTTTAGGGGGAATGTCCCTGACTTATTTAGAACTTACGGATCTGGAAGACTGAAATTTAAGTCATTTTCAAAAGAAAATTATCTGATAACGTTATCTCTGTTCCCCTGCCAAATAAAATTCCATTAACCAGCTGAAATGGGACTTAATAACAATCAAGTAAACCAATTAGTTTCAATTTATAACTCCATTAGGAGTGTTATTCATCACCACATGACTTTATAGAACTGTGTTTCCTTCTGCCATTAGGCAGATTAAATAACAAATACGGCCTGGGGTGCTAAACAAAAATGTAAATGCAGACTGCCTAAGAAAGATTTACATCTCTGAAAACAGATAATTTTGAAATCTCATACTTTTTACCCATTCAAAAGAGATATTCTACACTTGAAAACCAAAATATATCTGTCTCTAGAAGTATAGACAGCAGCTGGATTAATAGTTTCACAATGTTTAAGATCAGAGGGACATTTAAATCATCTGAATGTTGTCTATATCACAGGCCTTTCACTCAGCTACCAACGTACCAATCCTAACAATATTAGCAAGAAGAAAAGATTCATATCATCAGGAGAAGAACGTTTGTGTGTGCATAGAGAGAGCTGTTACTGCTGCTCCTGGGAATAGATTAGTCTTATTCTGGGATGATCTTAATGAATTGTGATCCCTGTTACACTAGAAGGTAAAAAAATACTCTTTTTGGATTCCTGCCAAACTAAGTGAGGGACCTGGACTGATCTGGTTTGATTCTGACCATATGATTTAGATGGCTAGATGTAGATTTATTTGTACTAGCTTGGCCAGTTTTCCCATTCAGTTTTGCATCTGTAGCCAATCACCAATGTTCCACACAGGAAAATTAAAGAGAGAGGAAGAGAGATTGAGAGCAGAATTCTTCCTGGATGGTGAGTTGTTGCCCTGAAGCACAATGGTTACTCACAGTTATTTTCTAAATGAGAATACTGGTATTCCATTCCTCCTTAACTTTTTTTTTTTTTTAATGTGCCTAGTGAAGAAAGGAAACATAAGGCAAGTCATTGTTTTCTTGAAGTGTAAGGTCAAGCAATTTAGTATAATCTGGCATTGCTTTAAGGAAAGGTACATGTACAATTCTCAGTTGTTCACTCCAAGTGAAAAGAAGGCTTGATGACTTTTGAATGTGGACATGGCAAAGATGGATCAAAGGCTCAGAAGGCCAGGGCCCTGGGCTCAGAACTGAGCCAAATGTACAATTGGATGCTCAGATGCTTAAGCTCACATCCTAAAGACTTCTTTTTCAGCCTAGTGGCCATTTCTGTGATACTCTTCAGAATATGTTTATATCTGTCTTAAAAGTATGGGCACAAGAAATGCAGATAGCTTTCCGATTGAGTTGTTAGTAGTGCTTTGTACAGAATCAAGATTTTTTTCTCTGCTCCTACACGATACTTTCTAGAACTTAGTTAGCTCTTACTGGCACAGATTTGCGCTGAGTCCGTGTTGTGGTGTTTATCTACAATGACCTACAAATCCTTTGCTGATTCAATGTTTTTCAGAAGAGTCTTTCACCCTGTAGACATAACCTGCATCCTTTGCTTTCAAATAATATGTTTTATGTATTCAAACATATTAAATTTTGTTCTCTTGGCCTGTGACTAGTTATCTGAGCAATGAAGACCATGATACGAGTGAACTGTTTTCGTTATTTACTACACCATTCAATTTTTGGTTATTTGCAATCTGTACAATTATTATCTAGACCAGGGAAACACTGAATCAGTCTTCAGCGGGAGGGGGAACCTCAGAGAGACTTTGATGCCCTGCCCTGCCTGAGACAACTCTCTATTAAAAATAAAAACTTCAGATCTATAAGTCAGTTTTTTTCCTGTGAGATCCATAGAGTTAAATATTTTGGCTGCTCTTGTTCCTTTAGATTTTACTACAAAAATTCTGAAACAAATTGTCAAAATAGTTGTCTGAAAACGTTTTTAAACTAAACATTGTGTATACTGTATTAACTTCAGTGTTTTAGTGAAGATGTAGAGGACTGTGAAATTATTTACTTCCCTGTTGTAATAGTTATTTGCATTCAGAAACATAAAAAATGTCAAAAAGATTTCTGTTTGATTTATTACCATGAGATTTTTTTCATTTGAAACATGCATATAGAGGTATGTTTGGAAAATGCTCTTAAATTTGTGTCTTTTTTTTAAATCTGACACTTATTTCTTTTAAACCCATCAGATCTTCATGAGACAGAAAGAACTGCTCATTTAATAGTGACATAGTATCAAAGAGTTTTGAATATGGATTTTAATGTAAGCTTAGAGGGTTCCTTCAAAGTGATTCTGCATTTTAAAAGTATTGTTTCTTGAGTTTTAAAGTCATTAATGTCTGTAGTCTATAATTTAATTACTGTAATGTACTCCACCCAAAGCCTGTTGATGGCATTTATGAGGTAAAAGGAAAGTTTCTAAATAATTGTGATTGCAATGGGAAGTCACATGCATGGTGTTCTGAAGTGATCTATTCATGTGGAATAACTGAAGGCTGTGGACATATTTACTATTTTCCACTGGGACTGTTAGTAGGTATTTGATAGATTCTTAGGATATCAAGATTAGCCCTAATTCTGCCAATAGATACTACTTGTCCAAACAAACAGACGATCTCAGATGAAAAAAAGGGAAACTAAGAACTAGAACAGTGAATACTGATGGTTTGAAAAAGTGGACGTTAAATAATGATCAGTATTTTCACCCAAATTTTCTGACTTTCATTGCTATGTATTAGAGAGACATATGCAACAAACAACTTAAAGATTGTGAACTTTCTTTAAACTTGAGACAAGCAGACCTAAATAGATTTTTATCTTCTTGATATAAAGCAATAGGGGTTTCTTTGACCTACGTCCACCAGATGGACAAAAACTCTTGCTGTAATTGTGTTTCTTCTTCTGTCTCTTCTCATATGGCACAGCTCAAATAGAGACAAAAATGCATTTTTGTTTTAAGGAATGTAAGATGCTGTAATCATTTAAAACAGTACAGATGAGAAAGAAGGACCACCTCATCAGGAGTTATAATTTTATTCAGTGCTATGTCAGAGCAGCCTCATTTGATTCAGCTCATGGATGACTGGAATGGAATGAAAATTAAATTACAGTATTTTTCAGCAAGTGGTGTGTGATATGCAGGGAAGGACACAGAGATCTTTACAGCCACCATGGCTGAAACAAGAGGAGACTATGAGGGCAGGATGGAAGGCAGCAAAGACTGTGGACACAGACAGTTAGGGAGAATCTCGGGTGCTGGAGGTATTCCCAACAGCTTTGCTGTTCCTTTTACACATTTTTTATGAGGACATCATATCTTACCCACACACAAATGTGGATACAGAACATGTATGACCTCCAACTGGGAATTTCTTTCAAATTAATCAGTACTGGTCTGTGTTTCAAACTTTGCACATGGGCACATAGAAAATATAGATCTGGAAACATCGGTTTTCCATGATATGGAGAAAACTGCAGGCTTAGAGTGAAGAAAACATAGCTGGCACTTTTCTCAGTGTATTTTGGGGAATTTACATGCTTCAAATTTTTTTAATTTTTGTCTAACCATATCATGAGAGAGCACAGACTGTCACATGCAGTACTCTTTGTACTAGTTAATACTCCAGCAATGCACAAAATACTTAAAATATCTTGAACTGAATATTTTGTTATCTGTGTTTCCCTCACCTGTGGTTTTAACCTCGTAACTTAAACAACTTCGGGTCTGCTAACCTGAGCTAAAATTACAGTGATAAGTCAATGCCTTTTGAATTCAAAACAGGTTGGAAGTGTGAATGATATTTCCCTTAATTGAGGTGTCCAAGGATTTTTTTTTCCTCCTTTGCATTTTATGTTTTCCCTTAAATACTTAATTTTATTTTCACACTAGTATTTAAGAACTCTGCCAGGTAATTTTCCTGAGTAGTGCTGTTTACAGCCATGAAGTAAAATAATGTAATACTTGTTAATTTCAGCTTTTGTTTTAGTGATGCGAAGATTTACCGCTTATCATAGCGGATGATTTCTTTATACTATTTTCTGTTCTTTTTTGTCTTTAATGTATCTGTTCACTGAAAGTCCAATAAAGGATTTTAAATCATAAGGATAATTTCTGTGTTGGACTAACCTCTCCCTTGAATGTAATTACCTCGAAACTGGAAAAATCTAATGAATGAGTTGAAATTTGACAAAAAAGCATTTTCTTATTGCTGTTTAAATATCTGCAATATATTTATGCCATCTACTTTTAGTATCTATTTGGCCATGCTGCACAATCAATGCCATAGTCTGTCTCTTCCAAAATACTGAACTCTTATTCCCTCCCTGTTTCTAAATAATTTTTATAGACAATGAAACGTAAGAATCTTCCCAAAGAGCTAGGCTATACAATTCCCAGTTTTTGGATATGTATGCATTTACTACATAGGGGTTCCCTGAACATGTTCTCTTTCAAGCTAGAAAGTTCATCGTGATTTAATTTAAAGAAGGCATCCATTTATGTATAATCTCCAGCCATTCACATTCGTTGTTCAGCATAATACAGACACGGCAAGGACAAGTCCAGCAAAGCCATCGATCCACAATGGTACATTTGTGCACTTGTAAAGGAAGGACGCCTTTCTCCTCAATTTATTTCTTGCCTTCTGGGGAAGAAGTATTCCAACCTACCTTCTCTATTCTACTTCTCCTGACAGCTCCTGTTCAGTTCTCCTTTTAGACGGTGATGAATTGATGCCAATTGATTCACTTTTGAAAGTGACAAGTAGGAATAATCCAGGAATACGATTCATGTTATTATTCACATCTGAACTATTCACTTTTTATTTGACCTTTTTTTGCAATATTGCCTTTAACGAGTAATTAACATTCTTTTGAAGTAACATAAGATAGTCGCCTCAATTAATAATTTTCCTGGACTTTGTCGAGAAAAGCTAAGATAGTTCTGGGAAATCAGCAGTTACTTTAATCAGTAATAGCATGAGCAGAATAAAATGCAACCACAATATTTTTTTTCTGATGTTGCCTAAGACATAGACATGAATAATGATACACTTGAGGTGAAAGCTACTGTTTCTTTTTGGACCTGATCCCAAAGTGAATGACATCAATTAAGAAACTCTTTCCTTTTATATCACACTTTGGAGCAAGCCTAATGACATCAATTAAGAGACTCTTTTCTCTTATATTACGCTTTGGAGCAAACCTTAAACTATAAAAAATGTAATTATTCCAGTTTTAATTTGACAATATTGAGATAAAAATCAGGCCTAATATATTATCAAGCATTCTGCACTTCTGGATCTCAAAACTTGGTGGACACATCCCAGCCATTCATTGTCTCTGTCAAAAAGGTAAGTGGTATGTTCATCATTCTTATTCACAGGACTATGAACAAAATAAAGAGACTTTAGGTAGGGTGAAAATTACTGAATATTTTTTACAGATAAATCAGAAAGGGTCAAATAAAACAATGGATTTTAACTTGGTTGGACAGTTAACTGGATCATGGACAAAAACTGCATAGTTTATTGTCAGTGGACTTGTCACTCAGTAAGACTTTATTGCTTAGCAGTAATGAATGGTCTGAAAATTACATGTATTACAATTTTACTTTCATACAATAATGCAGCAATATTTCCATGTCTCTTTACTGGACAGTTTATGGCAACGTATTTCTTTACCATTTTAGTTCCTTCCAAAACAGATAATGCCTTTGTGCTAGGGTGCCTCATTTCCTTTTTGTTTGATGATAGAAATGGGTCGTATAGACAGGATAACAGAAAATAGATGGTAAACCACTGATGTATCCGCATAGGAGAGAGGGTGTAGAAGCTGCCTCCTCCCAGCTTCATGTCCTTTCATGCACACTGTTCCTATAGTGTCTTAGGGCTTTTTTTCTAGACATCACTCATTGCCTCTTCCTGGCAGAAGGACCTATTTTCCCACACACAGTGGGCAACCTTTTTTGCATGTCCCTGAATCCAATGTTCAAGACAGGAGATTCAGCTTCAAAAGCTGCCTTTTGCAATGCAGTTGCCTGCAAGCGGCAGCTGTGCAATTTGCACTTGCTCCGTTAAGTGTCTTCTTCGTTGACATTCTGAAATTGGTAGCACAGGCTCAGGTGAAAACAACCCCTAAAGAAAAGAGGGAATGAGCTTGGGGATCCTGGTGTGTAGAATGACAAGAAAAACCTCTTCTCTGTGTCTTCAGTCCATATAGGAATGTTGAGGAAGAAATGTGGGAGGAAGTGACAGGCTTAGGGACCAGTTGTGGAATGACAGAGTTTGGTGTGAGTCCAGCAGTTTGTGGAAATATTTAAGGATGGAATCATGACCTGTACTGTACAGACTACACAGCTTGTTCTTCTAGAAATTAAATTAATAAAGTTATGTCTTAAACTCATGCCTTGTATCTTGACTTTCTTTCTGTGCATCTAGGACAATGAGGAGTTTTGCAGAGCAGTAATTCCAAGTCTGAATTGACCCATGGGCTGAAATGCAAATTTAGAAAGACTACTTGTCAAAAATAGCTTCTCTGCAAAACAAAGGTTTGTTGTTACATTTAGTTATGTTCAAACAATAAAGCAAGGGTAGAATGACAAATGTAGCAATGTTTCTTTATTCTTGCAGTGAATATTCTCTGGTTCTTCTAAACCAGCCTGTGCACAGGCTCTGAGTCAGCATCAGCTGAAGTGTGTGGACCATCTTCATTGGAAGCTATTTTTCTGGGCTCTTCAAATGTTGTTATGTAATTTCTGTGGGTGGAAGTGTAAATTATGCAGTAACAGCCACTGAGAAATTGAGCCAAGGCTGAGTACTACCTGAAGGTAGCAGCAATAAAGACACTTCTGACTTGTCCAGTTAATGCTGGCAAATTCTGGGAAAGCATTAGTAAGTACTTTTGTAGACACTGGTTTGAGGCAGTACAGTTTCTTGGCACTTACACTGCTAGAAATAGAAAGGAATACTTGAATCCTAGGAAAGACAAATAACCTTTTTTTTTGTGGTGAGCCTGAATTTTTAGCAACAAATTTTAATACAAACTCCCTTCTCCCATGCTGACCACAAAGTTTGTGGATCTGCTGAACACCCTCTTTGTTAAGTATAACACAAATATATAGATCAGACAACATCCATCCATGGTGTTTTGTATGGGCTACTCAACTGTTCAGTTATTCTGACTTGCTATGTCCAGGTTCCCTTGATGGCAAAATCAAAAACAACAATAAAACCCCAAAACACCAAACTTCCAATGACGGTTTTAAGATGTGCTTGAATCCTTATGTAGATGACTTTTGTTGTGCTCAGTGAATTTCTCAGAATTTCTATCCTCTAATAAGATGCTTTAAAGCATTTTCCCATGTATTTTTTTCTGCTTGGAAATGAGCACCTTAAATACCGGAAGACCAGGTCTCATCAAAATAGTGCATACCCACTGCTGTTGGCTGGTGAATGACAGTACTGAACATATTGTTCATAGAAGGTGGTGATACTTTGCTCTCCTTATTAGCTTCAGTTTTATCTTTTTAATTTCCTGAAAGTGCAACAAAGATCACATGACCTGACAATAAGTGATATAAAGGATTAAATCCTCAGTGGCTATTGGAGATGCTGCAGTTACGAAAACTGGAGAGCAGACACTCATTCTCACTGACAGCGCTAATATTTGATTTTCTTTTTTTGGGATACATCTGTGTGGCCTACAGCACAGGTGTTGTTGAAACTCAGGTACAAACATCTTTACTAACTTTTACTGGGTTTGATAGTAATGGTGGAAGTACAGTTATCAAATCCCAGGTTTATCCTGGAGAGCTTTTCAGACTGTGTTCAATTTTGTGCTGTCATAACTGTAAAGGTTGTGTTATTATTCCTATCCAACACTCGTAACTCAAGAACCGCACAAGATATCGTTCCACTTTAGACTGCCATACACATATCTGTAATTAAAATGATCAGTAAAGCAGTTAATAAAAAATAAGAATGCTTATGCATTTGTTTTTTACTTCAAAGCACTAATATGTGATATGATATATTTACTTAGCTACAACTGGTAAAGCTATTCTGTAGTCATGTCATTCATTTACAACGTGTTGTAGAGAAAACAGAAACTAAAGATGAAAATAAAGAACGCCACGTCTGTGGGGAATCATGCAAAACAAATTTATTTTACAGACAGTTAATTATTCATTTCAAACAAACTTTGGAAAAACTATATATTTCTGTTTATAAGAAAAATCAAATTAAAGGATGACAAACGAATAAACCAAATTTTGGTCAGAAAGGCCAACAAAGTAGTTTACCTAACTTAAACTGTGAAACAAACTTATGTCTATATTCTAATTTGGTAGTCTACAATACATATAACACAGCTATAACATAACCATTCCCATGCTATCTTTATTGAAAGTGTATGATCTCATAAAATGTTGCAGCAATTTTCAGTCCAGTCTTTCTGATCTTGGACTGATTCATAGTGACATGTTAATGATTTTTGTATTTATTGCAAAGAGCTAAAATAGAATACAGAAAAATTGTCATGGATTATCCTAATATAATGGTAAAATATGAATTCCTGATTGAAAATGCAGCTGCAGAAAAAGACAAAAAAGAAAAAAAAGAAAGAAGAAAGTTGAAAAAAGAAGGAAACAGAAGAAGAAAGAAAAAAGAAGAAAAAAGAAAACATTAAAAAGAAAAGGAAAAATGGAAAAAGAAAAGAAAAGAAAAGAGAAAAGGAAAAATTAAAGTGAATAAAAATCAAAAGCTAAACAAAAAGCAAAAGCAAGAGAAAAAAGAAAAAGAGAGCAAAAGAAAAAAATGAAAACATGGAAAAGGAAAAAGCATATTTAAAAAAATGGAATAAATAAAAGTTTAAACTGGTAAGTAAAGATCCATGTAAATTGGCTTTTAATATTATTTGCCCATAATCTGGTGGTTTGCTTTTTTTTAAAAAAAACACAATGCTTTAAATTTATCTGTAAGAAGTATACCTGTATTAATATATCTGTATTAATCAAGCACTGGATCTTGACCTCTCCTCAGTTAGTTGAGTAAAACAAACCTTCCTCCTCACTTACTTAGGTAGAACAAACCTTCATATGCATTTCACAGGGACGTAGACAAGAGATAACAGAATATGCCAGGCAGGCAGCAGCTGTAATCATGATTCAGTATTGCTGCTTAGCTGCTGGCCAGGCTGGAGACTGCAATAGGAGAAATGGAACTGTGCTGCTCTGAGGAGCGTAGGTGTTGCCTTTTCATGTGTCTTATCAGGACTTCACAGAAACAGTAACAGTCAGATCCTCCTAAGATGTGTTACTGTTGGGATGTTTCTTCATACATTCAAATACAATTAGGCATTGTACAATCCTAAAGCTAAACGATTACAGTTCAAAAATAAATTCTGTGATTAGAAAACCTGAAAAGCTTTTTCTTTTGACTATGTAAACTGTCTGAAGTGTTTGCAACAAAAGAGATCTATTATAAACTTGGCATTCAGACAAGGCCAATACAAACACTTGTGAAGGTCTAGGCAAGCCTGGAAGGTACTGATCATTTTAAAATCAAAACTATATGGCCACATAATTTTGTATTGTTTTGACTCAAAGCTAAGTGGAGCTTTATGTTTGTTACTGAGCGTGATGAACCCACTAAATTCAACGACATAAGTTGAATCTGAATGCCTTTGAGAAGAACTAATTCCATTAATTCTGAAAGTAATCCATACCTAATGTATTTCTTTTCACTGTACATAAAAATCTTTATAATATATATCCCTCTAAAAAAGAGCTTTATAATTCTAAGCAATGTTTCTCAATAAAATACTGTTAAATCTACTTTCACAGATAAAATACAGTAGGAAAATATAGTTGATTTTATAATTTAGACCAAAGTATTTGAATTTTTTATTTTATTAGACATTTTCTTTTTGAGGGGAGGAAGATAGAAAGTACAATAGAACCATAAAATGGATCTCTTCATCCATAGTTATTAATAACTCCATTTTAGTTCTGTATTATTCTTAATAAACCTTTCTTCCTACAGCACTCCTTCTATAAATCCCATGTGTTTAAATAAGATGTTTCTTGTTCTTTCCTAATTGTCTTCTGGGATTAAATTAAATTTGATATTTTCAAATTTCCCATTGACCTGTGACTTTTTTCTGAATTTCCTCCTTTTTTTTTTTTTGGCACTGAATCAGCTTATTAAGACAATATCTCACTGAGCTGACCACAAAAAACTTGTTTCTTTACTAATTTCATATTTAATCAAATTCAGTGTAATCTAGGTTATCAACGTCAGAGCAGCTCAGTGTTTCCTTCCAGTGAACACCGATGACATTAATTTCATCCTCCTTAGCTCTGCTAATTAATGTAGAAAAATTCTCTGAATTTTTCAGTCTTTCTGGCCTTAAATATGCACCACAGCTATGACTTTTGTTACCTCATAATCTCAATTTCTTGCATATACATGCCTAATTACACAGTCTTTTCCCTATTACCGCCCAGTTGGTGCCCTTATATCTTTTCACATTGAAAATTACCAATTTGTCACAGTGTTCTTCATGTATTTTAGTGTTCCTAGTGCATAGCTACTGTTTACCTCTTCTTTTTGTGAAAATGAGATAGAAACCTAGCTGTGAGTGATTTTTACAAAAGGATTTAGAACACCTTAACACACTGTAACTACTTCGTCTAATTATCCCCTGTATTTTTTATTTCCTCAAAAGATCTTGTTGGAAAGAAATAGTTTTCCTTTGCAGTTTTTATGTATCTCTTGATGTTCTGCAAATTCTTTTCTGAAGAATAATTTTTCCTCAGCAATTACCTTGTTATGAAGCAAAACATGTCAGTGAATAAGTTATTTACCTTAGTGCAATTTTTCAGAGATTCATGCAATGAAGGGGGATTCTCACCTTCCAACACAGCACTTGATCAGAGTATTTTGAGAGAATAGCAAGGTTCAGGACTTTCAGATGGCCCTCAAGGACTCCTGATGACTTATCGCAAGAAGTCACTGCATGTTGTTTTAGCAATATCATTCATTCTATCATGTTTCTGTTAAGGTGTAATAGGAAAGTCACTCACTATAAATTTCATGTCCTAAAGAGAGTATGTAGCATAAAGATATCCAAGAGTGTAGTGAAGTTGTGCCAAAAGGTGTGTGAGGTCAAGGTTTTCCATACAGTATCTTGCAGAGCTTAATTGAGGGAACTCTTGAGTGAATGGTGTAATGCAGACAAATCTGACAAAGGTACCTGCATTCGTCTTTGAGTTTGGCATTGCAGTTGACTTCTGGCTTTGAATGTTTTAATGCTGGTATAGAAGGCTTTGCTAACACAATGCTTTCTAATTTCGATCCAAAATGAAAGCAAACACCTAATGACTATCTGGCTTGTAAAAGGCATTGCTAGCAATTAATTACGGGAAAGAAGGAGGGGGGGTGAAGTGTTGCAGTTTGACTGTGGCCAGCAACAAAGGGCCACGCAGTCACTCTATTGGCCCTCCCACCACTGGGGTGGGGAGGAGAATGGAAAGAAAAAGGCAAAAACTCATGGATTGGGATAAGGTCAGTTTAACAGAACAGCAAATGAAGCAAACAGTAATGACAGCAATATGGATAAGAAGAATATACAAAACAAACAGCGGAATGCACAGAGCAACTCACCACCCGCTGCCCAGTGCGCTTCCGAGCCATGATTGACTTCCCCCAGGCCAGCTGCCCCACACAGAACCCAGCATGGCGGCACATGGTATCGAATACCCTGTTTTGTTTGGCCAGTTTGGGTCAGCCAGTCCAGCTGTGTGCCCTCTCAGCTTCTGGTGAAAATTAACCCTGTCTTGGCCAAACCCAGGACATGAAGCTAACGACAATCCTGTATAGCACACAATGAAAACAGTATGTTAGAAGG
>Ga0181612_105775_pt1 | contig 20462 bp, 17 predicted proteins | sample HoacroProtozoa21_FD_119630 | JGI IMG/M metagenome (GOLD analysis project Ga0181612, IMG submission 119630) | Hoatzin crop microbial communities from Cojedes, Venezuel. Combined Assembly of Gp0051906, Gp0051904, Gp0051908
CTTTTCACCTTTCCATCACTGTACTAGTTCGCTATCGATCATTTGCAATATTTAGTCTTGGCAGGTGGTCCTGCCGGATTCAAACAGGGTTTCTCGTGCCCCGTCCTACTTGAAAAAAGATATATAATGCCAAAGACCATTTCGCATACGGGACTTTCACCCTCTTTGGTGCGCCATTCAAACGCTTCCGCTATGATCTATTGGATTGTGTCATTATCCACTCATTTAACGATGTTGGTTTTAATGTCGAATTCACGATTTCTCGCGCTCTCGACATTAAAATTATCTAATTTCGCAACCCCTTTTAAGCATTGGCCGTTAAACCGTACTATATAAAATATAGAACTTAAAAGTTTTAGCCTTCTCCAATTTCGCTCGCCACTACTTTCGGAATCATTGTTTATTCTCTTTTCCTCGACCTACTAAGATGATTCAGTTCGGCCGGTTCCCGTCTATTTATCCTATGTGTTCAGATAAATGCTACATAGTATGACCTATGTAAGGTTGCCCCATTCGGAAATCCCCGGATATAATGCTTGTTGTCAACTCCCCGAGGCTTATCGCAGACTTCCACGTCCTTCATCGGTATCAACTGTCAAGGCATCCACTATCAGTGCCCTTTTGTACCTTTTTATGCATTGACTTAATCAGCAAACGAAGTTCGAAAACTTATTTACTGAATAAAATGCAAGTCTATTAATTAATCTCGTTCTATTAAGATTTCTCTTAAAGAATTTTGATTTTTTCATCGTTTCAAATTGTTAACTAAAACCTCCTGCATAATGAGAATTTTAAAACCACACTTCTTACGTGTCTCCACGAACGAGTGCGTTCTATTCCTCCCGAGTCTTTCGCTCGAGAACGATTCTCGCAGTGTTTCTCTTCAATGCAGAGGTTAATAAAGATTAACTTGCTTAACTTGATATCTATTGTACCACACAAATTTTGTTTTGCAAGTACTTTTTTTAAAATTTTTTAAAAATCTTTCAGGCGGCGGCGCACTGCGTCCTTATCCTCTTCAAACCACGCGAGGCGAGAGTCGACATCGGCGCGAGCAACCTCTATCGTACGAGCATAAGCAAGGTGATTTTTCAGAGGTTCGACAAATTCGAAGAAATCGTCTCTCTGTTTTTTAGTGCGGATTCGGGCGGCGGCGATGCGAAGATAGTCATCGGAACTTTGCTCAGAAACGAGGTTAACGAGGTAATCCCAGTGGGAATAGAGCCAAGAGAAAGTCTGCTCACGAGTGTAGAAATTCGACAACAGATAAGAAAACAGATAAACGTGGTCCTGCGGGCGGACGATTTCGGGCTGCTCAAGAAGCGCGAGGACTTTTTCGACCGTTTCGGGACGCTCAACATCGGTTAAAGCCGAAAGAAGCTCCGCCTTAAGATCCGGGTTTGCGACCTTCTGATAATCAGAGAGAAAACCGTCGAAGACTTTTTCTTCACTTTCAATCATCTTAGCCGAGAGAGTACTCGAGCGAATCTCAGGATGTAATTCATCATAATTAAATATAGTATCAGTCGACTTACTATATATATTATATATATCAGCGCCAGTTGTATCACTGCCACGCACGGCAAACTCATCAAACACCTTGGCAAGTTTCGAGACAGTAGCCTCATGTTTCGCATAAAGTGCAAGACCGATCACAAGATCACGGATACTCGTGTCGTCGTCAGAGTCGTTTTTACCAGGAGTAAGACCGAGGCGCTCGAGATTTGGCATAGCAAAATCGAGGGCAAATTTCTGGAATTTTGGATAATATTCGGTATCTGGAGAGGCAAAAATCTTCAAAACATTCAAAATCCCCGTTGCAACGCCGAAAATCGACTGGTGAGTCTCATTTTTCAGCTTCGGGAGTAAGTCCATCAGAGAGCCGCTCGAGACGATTGGGGTTTTACTGAGGAGATAACGGTCGATTAGTAGACGGATTTTTTGTTCAGTCTTAAGCTTATCAAACTGGGCGATTTTTTCATCAAACTCTGGACCAGAGAGATTAATCAGATAATGCCCACTCATATCATCGGTAATTTTCGGGAGAGGCCACTTTGTATCGTCGGTGTCGCCGGTGAACAAAAACCTCTGTTGATGCTCGTCGACCACCATCGGATAACCAGGTTGAGAAATCCAAGCGTTCATAAATTCGGCGACATTAAATTTAGCGTGCGGCTGGAGCGCGGTCCAGAGGTCGTTTTCAGTCGTGTTACCGTACTTATGCTTTTTAAAATAGCTCTTTAGCCCCGCAAAAAACGGTTTTTCGCCCATCAGACGCATAAGCATAAACATTAAGTGCGACCCCTTAGCATAGACAATCGAAGCGTCGAAGAGCGCCGCAATTTCACTCGGGTCTTCGACATCCTGTTGCACCGACTGGACCCCTGGAAGAGCGTCGCGCAGGAGCGCCGCGTAACAGTCGCCCGTGAAAAAGTCTTCAAAGATATTCCACTCGGGATACAATTTATCGACGGAATAGTATTGCATCATGTTTGCGAAACTCTCATTTAGCCAGAGGTTATTCCACCATTTCATCGTCACGAGGTCGCCAAACCACTGGTGAGAAAGCTCGTGCGTAATCACCGTGGTGACATATTCTTTTTGCGACTGCGGAGATTTTTCGTCGGCGAGGAGACAAGCCTCACGATAGGTGACGAGACCCCAGTTTTCCATCGCCCCGGCTTCAAAATCGGGCAGGGCAACTTGGTCGAGCTTCGGAAGCGGAAACGGTACGTCAAAGAGATCGTCATAGAGGTCGATCGCTTTTGCCGCAACGTCGTTCGGGAATTTCAAGAGAGATTTAGGCTGGTTCAGAGCGGCGTAGGTGGTGATTTTCACACCGTGGAAAGTCTCGGCGGAGAGCTTGTTGAATTTGCCGAACACAAAAGCCAAGAGATAGGAAGACATTTTTGGAGTAGTTTCGAACTCGACGGTTTTCTCAAGGAGGCGACCGGTTTTACTGAGTTTGAGGATTTCATTCTCAGATTTGACGACTTTTTCCGTCGCCGAGCCGGTACTCGTCGCGCTTTTTTCGCCGTCGCTCACCACCATGACCGTAGTCTTTTTTGCCGGCATATTCGAGAGGACTGTATCAAAAGCGTCAGCTACGGTTAACGTGAGATCAAAAGTCGCCTTAGCTTCCGGCTCGTCGACACACGGAAAACACTCGCGAGCATAACAACTTTCAAACTGCGTACTGACAATTCGCTCTTCTCTATCTTCAAATTGATAAGTTGAGAGATAGGCACCCTCCATATTATGACTGAGCTTACCGTTAAACTCAACCTCGATAACTTTTTCGCCCGGTTTTTCGACGTTTATATCGAGAATATCGTCACTGTGCGAAAATTGCAAATCATCGCCTTTTTCGTTTTTCACACTCAAAATCTCGAGTCCTTTGGCATTAAATTTCGCCAGCTCGTTTTTCGTTTTTCCTGTTATAATCACACGGCCTAAAATTTTTTCTGAATTTTTATCAATATTCAGCTTTAGACGGTAATTTTCGGGTACAAAATAACTAATCAGTCTTTCCACGCTCCTCCTTTTAGATAATTTTATCTCAAGATGAAGTTATTTTCAATCATTTCTTTGGCAAAATCTGGGTCGGTGCGAAGAGTAATTAAAAAATTATAAACTCCGACAGGTTGCAAAAACGGAGCGAGATCTTTAATTTGTTTCGCCGTGTACCCCTCGACAGAAAGTGGATTTTCGGTCGGGAAATCGCCGTTTTCGAGATATTTTACAAACTCCGCCGCAATGTCTGGATTGTTTTTGAATTTTTCAAGATTGTCGGGAACTTTGTCTTCTGGCAGTCCGTCGACAGTTTTTAAGTGGGCTTCGATTTTATTTAAAATTTCTTCCATTTTCCTCCTACTTTCCAAGCGGTCTGCGCCTTAATCTCTGTTCAAGTTTTCTTGCATATTGCTCGTATTTACTACCAAAGCGATATGCCTCTTCCTCAACTGGCTGCTTCTTATATTCCTCAAGATCCACGCTCGACGCTATATAGTGGTCAAAATTCTTACGGTAAACACGGTCAATCGCGGTTTTTGGTCGGTCGGAGCGGTCATATTGGAAGACGTGCCAAGTTTCGTGTGCCAGAGTGTTTATTACGCCAAAAGCGTTGTTAGCATACGCCATATTAAGCCTAACAGCATAACCGTCTTGGCTGCCACAAGTTCGGCTTTCCTTGTCAGAATAAGCGGTAAATTCAACTGGGTGATTAATTTCGAGCTGCTCAGCAAGCGCCAAGACAAAACGCTCGGCCATTTTTGCCCGTTCTTGTTCCCCAGCCCGCTCCCAGTTCGAACCCTTGCCGTTCGGGTTGCAAAAGTTCGCAAGCTCGGCGTTCAGAGGGTTATACTTTGAGCCAGAATCAGCCTCGGCGTCAAAATCGGTTTGGACACCGTGAAAATTGCCATTTTTGACGATTTTCACCTCGGCGGCGGTGATTTTTGAAGAAGACATGTCGACAAATTGTTCGAAAACGATCGTATCGGGAGCTTTCGGAGCGTTCGGAAGCGGAGCACGGACAGGGCGACGAGGCGAAGTTCGATCTTCTCGGTTTGACCTACGTATCGGTTCGGAAGCGTCCACAGGGGCGGATTCAGAATTGTTTTCAGACGTGTCAGGCGAAGCGTTTTCTGGGGCGCCGTCGGCGTCAGCGGTTTCTATAGTGTCTGCTGGGGCTTTCGGAGTTTCTGGTTTTTTGCGCGGAGACGGACGGAATTTTCCTTCGATAATTCCGGCGATTTGCTCGTCGTTATACCCCTCGCTTTTTAGACTTTCTTCAATATGTTTCCTGACATAATCCGACGCGGCGCCAGGCGCTTTTAGCCACTCAGTGTCGTCATATTTTTTTGCCTCATTCATCAAAGTTTTCGCGTCGAGATAATCGGAACTATCATACATCGCAGTAAGATTGTCGGCAAAATATTGCAAAACTTTCAAGCGGTCGTAACAGGCTTTTGCATCCTCGACTTTCCCCCTGGTTAAACGATGATAAATTAAATCAGCGTCAACTTTTACACCACTATCGGCAATCTCGGTTAAATGTTCAGCCTTGTCCTTGTCGGACATCTCGCGGACTTCGGCGGCAGAAAAGTTGCGCTCGGTTTTCGGAGTGATTCGCTCGGAGCGTCGGTGGCGAACCACTGAATTTTCCCGAGTTTGTTCGCCGGCTTTATCCGTATCACTTTCTGTGATTTCTGTTGCTTCGATTCCGATTTTGCCAAGATTTTTCTGTACCTCGGGCAAATTCTCCATCTGTTCGTGCGATTCATGATTTTCGTGTGTCTCAACAGTTTCTGAAGCATTTTCAGATTGCACAGATTCAGAATTCTCAACTTTCGGCGCTTTTTCCATAGTTCTTATGGATATTATAGCATACTTATTCTAAAATCGCTTTAATTCGACGGACTCCGGCGGAAGAGGATTCTTCTTTTTGAATCTTAAAATGACCGAGAACTCCAGTATGCTCAACGTGCGGACCACCACAAACTTCACGAGAAACTGGGGAGTTTTCGTCGCCGATGGTGTAAACTTTTATCGTGTCTGGATATTTTTCCCAGAACATCGCTTTGACTTTCAAAACATCTTTTGCGTAATTTTTATCAACTTCAGCAAACGAGACTGGAAGATCCGCCTGAATCCACTCGTTGACTCTGTCTTCGAGTTTCTGTTTTTCCTCGTCGGTCAATTTATGATCAACATTAAAATCGAGACGCATCCGCTCAGGGGTGATATTACTGCCATGCTGACGGGCCTCGTCACTTATAATCTCTTGAATCGCAGCAAGAAGAAGATGGGTTGCGGTGTGATATTTTGTACTCATCTCGCCGTGATCCTCGAGACCGCCTTTGAACATGCCTTTACTCGCCGTACGAGAACGTTCGCGCTGCTCACTCAGGGCTTTTTCAAACTCATCTTTGTAATTTTCGGAAAGTTTAATATTCTGGTAAATCGCTTGCTCGACCGCGACTTCGAACGGGAAACCGTAAGTGTCTTGAAGTTTAAATAAATCGTAGCCGCTAAGCGCACCGTCATGAAGATTGTCAGTTTCGGTCGTGTCGTGATTATGCTCGTCTTTCAGATTGATTTTTACATCGCCGTTTTCAGAGACTGTTTTTTCACGTTTCACCATCTTTTCCATCTCGCGGAGACCCTTGTTCAAGGTTGCACGGAAAGCTTTTTCCTCTGTCTCGAGAATTTCGAGGGCGTGTTCACGGTTGGTCAAAATCGAATCGGGGAGATCGTCATATTCCGGCGCAATCACAGCGACCATCTCGGTCAAGAAATTCTGCGCAATACCGAGGTCGAGCGCTTTTAAAATCGCTCGGCGGACGAGGCGACGCATAGCGTAGCCTTGCTGTTTGTTACTTGGTTTCAGACCTTGAGCGGCGAGAAGATAAGCTCCGCGGAGGTGGTCCGCAATAATCCGCATTTCATCGGTATTATTATCATATTTTTTACCAGAAAGTTCTTCAAGTTTCTCGACGATCGGCTTCATCAAACTGATTTTAAAGACATCAAAACTGTCGATCGAAGCCGCCGTGATCCGCTCGAGACCGCCACCAAAGTCAACGTTCTTATGCTCGAGTTCGGAGAAAGTACCGTCCTCGTTTCGCTTATATTGCATGAAAACGGAGTTGCCAATTTCCATAAACCGCGCGCCGTCGGAAGCAGGATGTGATTTTCCGTATTTTTCGACATCTTGTTTATCTTCGCCAAAATCGTAGAAAACTTCGGAATCAGGACCACACGGATCGCCAATCGGGGTCGACTCAATCCCGCCACCACGGCTCCACCAGTTTTCGTGGTCATCGTAGAAGAAAATATGCTCGCCGGGCTCAATTCCGCGCTTGTCGCCGTTCTCTGCCGTGCCGATTTCGGCGATTTTCGCGTCGACGCCAGCTTCTTTAAAGACTCGTTGCCAAATTTCCGCCGCTTCCGTGTCTTTTGGAATGCCGTATTTTTCATTGCCAATAAAGCAGGTAACGTAAATTTTATTCGGATCGAGACCGATTTCTTTAGTAAGGAAGTTGAAAAACGCAGGAATTTGTTCTTTTTTGAAGTAATCACCGAGCGACCAGTTACCGAGCATTTCAAAAACCGTAGTGTGGCGCGGGTCGCCGACGTCCTCGATATCTTGAAGACGCATCGAAGGCTGAGAATCGGTTAGACGCGTGCCGTCTTTATGTGGTTGTCCAAGAAGATACGGCAAAAGCGGTTGCATTCCAGAGCCAGTAAAAAGCGTCGTCGGGTCATTTTCGAGCACCAAGGGCGCCGGCGCAATCTCGACATGCCCGAGAGACTTTTGATATTCCAAAAATTTTTTTCGAATTAACTTTGCATCCATATTTTCCTCGCAGTAAACTTATTTAATTATAGCATACTTGCGAGGTTTAGGCGGATTTTATTTTATAATCCCGCCGCCGAGGCAAGTTTCACCATCGTAAAATGCACAAGATTGACCGGAGGCCGGGCGTTTGATTTTTGTTTCGAAAATTACTTTTACGCTCGCTTCGCCGTTTTTTAAATCTTGAGCATTTATATTTGCAAAATTAATTTTTGCGTCGAGAAGTTTTGCGCGATGGCGGAGACGGACTTGAAAATTTTTCGTGACGGATTTTTCCGCTTCGAGTTCTTTTATAAATTCTTCTGCGTTTCGCATAAAAACTTTTTCAAGTTCAAGTTCCGTGGTCCACAAATTTTCATTGTTCAGATTTTTTGAAACGTAGACAATATTTTTTTCCATATCTTTTTTCACAACATAATAGGGCAGACCGCCACCAATTTCAAGACCATGACGCTGCCCGATCGTGTAGAGAATTGCACCGTCGTGTAGCCCAAGTTTTTCACCAGTTTCAAGATCGACGAGATCGCCTGATTTAATATATTTATTATATTCGGAGACTGGTTTTTCAGCTCCTTCCGCGCCATTTTCGCGCCAAGTTTTCAACGCTTTTTCATCTTCGTCTTTTAGATATTCTTTAATAAACGAATCCATATTCGCCTCGCCAACAAAACAAACCCCCATCGATTCTTTTTTGTACGCATTATCAAAACTAAATTTCTCGGCTAACTTTTTCACTTCAGGTTTTTCGAGATTCCCGACTGGAAAAATCGTATGCGCAACCGCTTCCTCGGAAATGCGATAGAGAAAATAAGTTTGATCCTTATTTTCATCTTTTGCTTTTTTTAGTTTTCCGTTTTCAGTATTTGCGTAATGCCCGGTCGCAATAAAATCTGCACCTTGCTCGCGCGCAATGTCATAGAAAAGTTTAAATTTAATTTCTTCGTTGCACATCACGTCTGGATTCGGCGTACGACCAGCTTTAAATTCGTCCATCATATACTTCACAACTTTGTCGTGATACTCGTTTTCGAAATCGAAAATTTTAAAATCGATGTCGAGTTTCGTGGCGATACGTTTTGCGTCGGCGAGATCTTCTGCCCAAGGGCATTTCATCCCTGGTAAATCACGACTCCAGTTTTTCATGTAAACACCGACTACATTGTAGCCTGCGTCTTTTAAAAGTTTCGCCGAAACACTTGAGTCGACACCACCTGAAAGCCCAACAAAAACGGTTTTATTATTTGTGATTTTATTTTTTCTTTGAATTTCATTTTTAATAATTTCAGCCAAAGTAGAAACAAAATATTTAATATCATTCTCCGTTGTTTGTGAACCAAAAGTGATTCTGAGAGAACCGGCGATTTCGGAGTCGGAAAGACCGATCGCTTTTAAGACGTGAGATTTTTCACCTTTACTTGCGGCGCAAGCGGCACCGGTCGAAACATAAATTCCACGCTCCTCAAGCTTAAAAATCAAACGCTCGGCATCGAAGCCGTCGAAACTGACTGGACAGAAATTCGCGAGTTGAGTTTTTTCGTTGCCAAGAAATTTTAGTTCGATTTTTTCATTTTGCTTCCGGTTATTTTCTAAAACGCTTTCGGCTATTTCCGGCCCGAGACTTTTAATTTTCTCAAACCCATTTTTAAGTTCATTTTTGAAAATCTTTTTCAAATTTTCCATGCGTTTTCGCTCGGAATTTATGTGCGTTTTAGCAAGTTCGGCAGCCTCCGCAAAACCAATTAAGCTCGCGACATTTTCCGTGCCACTGCGCAAACCATTTTCTTGTCCGCCACCAAAAATAATCGGTGAAAGTTCAACGGTCGGTTTTGCAAAAAGTGCGCCAATTCCCTTTGGGCCGTAGATTTTTGCGGAGTTAATCGTGAGTAGATCTACGCCGAGACGAGAAACGGAAATATCTATTAAATTTAAAGCTTGAGAAGCGTCGGAATGAAGTAAAAGCGGCAAAGAATTTTGAGTTTTTTGGCGATGTTTTTGCTCTTCTTTGATAATTTCGACAATTTTATTAAAAGGCTGAATGGTTCCAATTTCATTATTAACGAGCGAGATGGAGATTAGGGCGGTTTCTGGAGTGATTTTATTTTTCAAATCTTGTAAATTAACGATGCCGTTTTTGTCGACTAAAATTTCTTGACCATGATATTTTTCAGCGATTTTGCGAACCGAATCGTGCTCGGTGATTAAATATAAACACTCCGCGTTTTTATATTTTTTCAAGGCGGTAAAAGCAAGATTATTCGCCTCGGTCGCGCCGGAAGTGATGACGAGATTTTCGGAGCGAGCGCCAATCGCGTGCGCGAGAGTATCTTTTGCGTTTTCATATTCGGCTTTTAAATGTTTTGCAGGGAGATACGGAGAACTCGGGTTGTAAAAATTTTCAGCAAAAAACGGAAGCATCGCGTCTACGACTTCTTTTTTCATCGGTGTCGCCGCAGCGTAATCAAGATAAATCTCGCGTTTTTCCATACGCTATATTATAACATTTTTATAGCTTTTTGAAAAATGGTTATGCTCAGATTGAGGAGACGGAGTGTTTTATTATGGATAAAGATTGGGATTTACCTATTTATATACCAAATAATTTTTCGACGTTTTCTGTGGTGATTTTAGCGACATTTTCGGGAGAAGTTTCGTGTTTTTTAGCCAGGAAATCGGCGACGTATTTTATATACGAAGAGTCGTTGCGATGGAGACCGTAGACTGGGGAGCCGTCGCCGGGTTTGTGGTGTTCATGGAACGGCATTGGAATTAAGAACGGGGCATCGGTTTCAAGCAGTGTGCGCTCGAGCGGCGGAGTCGGCAGAGTTGAATAAGTTGCGAGGCCGTTTACGCCGATATAAAAACCACGGTTTAGGCATTTTTTGAGGTTCTTTTTGCTGTCGGAAAATGAGTGAATTACGGCACGGAGACGGCACTGACCGCGTTCGGTTGGGTCATCGTTTAAGGTATAACTATGTGCATTTAAAAACTCTGTATCGTACTCGTCAGCGATTTCGAAGAAATCGTCAAAAGCCTCGCGGACATGGAAGCTGAGTGGTAAATTATATTTCACGGCAAGATTAAGCATATTTTTTAATAATTCTTTTTGTTTTTCTTTATTCTCATTACCATAGTGATAATCTAAACCCACTTCGCCGATTGCGACGGGTAGATCTCCACTAAAATCTGGTTCGATATACTCTTCTTCGCAAAATTCAGGATGGATTCCATATGTCCAGAATAACTCTGGAATTTTTAATTTTTCTTCGACACGTTTTTTATTCCACTTTTTTGCGTAATCTCGCGCCTCAAAAGAATCGCGCGCGTTCGTGCCGATTAAAACAATTTTCTTGGTGCCGTTTTGAAAACATTTTTTGAGAATTTCTTCGGCTTCACTGGCTTCAAAAAATTCTTTGTCGTAAATATGAGAATGAGAATCTATCATAAGCGGTTTTCGCGTTTTCGTTTAATTGGGTCGAGCTGGCGCTTGCGGAGGCGTAAGTGTTGTGGCGTCACCTCGAGAAGTTCATCATCCATAATAAAATCAAGACATTGCTCGAGCGACAAATTTGTAAACGGAGTGAGCTGAATCGCGCCGTCGGAGGCGTGCGTACGCATATTAGTAAGCTGTTTCTCGCGACAAATATTAAAATCGATGTCCTCTTTTTTATTACTGAGACCAAAGATCATACCTTGATAAACTTCGACTTGTGGCGGGATGAAAATTGTACCACGAGCCTGTGCCATGTCGATTGCATAAGCGGTCGCAGTGCCGTTTTCAGAAGCAATCAAAACGCCGTTTCGCTCTGGTTTATATTTACTTTCGACGTCACGGTAGCCTTTCGGAATACTCGACATTAAAACTGTCCCCTTCGTCGCGGTAAGCAAATTATTGCGAAGACCAATCAGCGCAGCGGTAGAAATTTCGTAAGTAAAACGAGTCGAACCAGAGCTGGTGATTTCTTGCGATTTCAACTCGGCTTTTCTCACGCCCATTTCCATCGAGACTGGGCCGACAAATTCGGAATCAACTTCAACCGTGAGCTCTTCGATCGGCTCTTGCTTTTTGCCATCTTTTTCGCGATAAACTACCTCTGGGCGACCGACTTCCATTTCAAAGCCCTCGCGACGCATGGTCTCAATTAAAACTGAAAGATGAAGTTCGCCGCGACCGGAAACTTTGTAACCGAGACCGTCTGGTTTAATTTTGAGAGCAATGTTGGTTTCGAGTTCCTTTTCGAGACGTTCGGCGATTTGACGAGAAGTGGTAAATTCACCTTCTTTGCCCTTAATCGGAGAAGTGTTAGGACCGATGTAAATACTCAGCGTCGGAGCTTCGAGCTCGATCGTCGGAAGGGCTTCAGGATTATCACCAGTGGCAATCGTGTCGCCGATATTCGCTTCGCCGACACCTGCGATTGCGACAATATCGCCCGCAACAGCCTCCTCGGTTTCTTCTTTAATCAGTCCACGATAAGTAAACAGGCGGTCGATTTTGGCGGTTTTCATTTCGATATGAGATTTACTTTTGCCGTTTTCATCTTGAGCAACATTTCCATTTTCGTCGCGTTCGTAAACGGTTTTTAAAACCTTTACACTCATACCTTTTTTGAGCTTAGAACGGTTAATTTTTCCGATCGCGTATTTTCCAAGATAAGAATCGGACGCGAGCGCAGCGACAAGAAGTTGTGCGCCTTTTCCCTCGTTTTCATCAATCTTCGGCGCCGGAATGTCACTTATAATCGACTCGAAAATCACATGGAGATCGTCGTCGAGGTCGGTAGTTTTGCCAGCTTTTCCGTCACGCGCGACGGCGTAGTAAATCGGGTAATTTAGCTGAGACTCGTCAGTTGCGAGCTCGAGGAAGAGGTCGGAAATTTCGTCTTTTACCTCTTCGATCCGAGCGGCAGGTTTGTCGATTTTATTGATTACAACGACGGGTTTGAGGTGCAAATTCATTGCCTTTTCGAGGACGAATTTCGTCTGTGGCATCGGACCTTCTTGGGCGTCGACAATCAAAATCACGCCGTCTGCCATATTAAGCGTGCGCTCGACCTCACCAGAAAAATCGGCGTGCCCAGGAGTGTCGATAATATTAATCTTGTAGCCGTCGTAAAAAACTGCGGTTTGTTTCGCGGTAATGGTAATTCCCCGCTCATGCTCCTGATCGCCAGAGTCCATAATCAGAGTCTGGTCCATCTCGGCCTGATTATTACGGAAAGTGTGTGACTGCTTCAAAAGCGCATCAACAAGAGTCGTCTTCCCGTGGTCGACGTGGGCGATGATGGCTACGTTACGAATTTTATCTTTTTGCATAATAAAAAATAAAGTTAGATTTTTAACTGAACAATTATAGCATAAAAATTAAGTTTTGAAAAGTGGTTGAAATATTTTTAAAAAAGAGTATAATATAAGGAGTTCCACAAATATAATATGTGGGTCGGTAGCTCAGCTGGTTAGAGCACGGGCCTTTTAAGCCCGGTGTCGAGGGTTCGAACCCCTCCCGACTCACCATTTTTGTGCAAAAAAATCTCCCAGATTTTGGGAGATTTGTAGGTTTACTTAGATTATTTTATAGATTATTTTATTTTTTCTTTTCGACAACTTCGGCTTCTTCCGCGGTCTCGGCAATCTTTTTGGCAGATTTTTTACCTGACTTTTTCGAATTCATCACCGATTCGATATCGGAGACTTTACTACGAAGAACAAACATATCGACCACACCAGAGAGACCATAAATCATCATCGTAACACCGGAAATTACCATAATAATTTCCATCGAGCGCATCGGACTGGTGACCATAATAATACCACAAATCAAGCTTAGAACTGAAGATGCAATTGACCAGCTCGCGGCACTCGGAGCGGTGTTTTTAATCCGAGTGGCGATGCTGATTTTCGAGATACTACTCGCGATCATGTAAATACCAAAGACAACCGTGAGAATAAAGATACTTTCAGGATTGACCCAGAAAATAATCCCCATAATGAGTAAAATTACACCGAGAAAAGAGGTTGAGAGTAGCCCAAAACCGTCCGACATAAAGTCGCGGACAATCAACCCGACGCCGAAAGCGATCAAGGTCCAAGTGATAACTGTTTGAATAATACCGAGAGAGGCGCCCGGGAACAGTACAAAAATAAGTCCAAGCACAAACATAAACACCGCCGTGCCGGTCGCCGCCGCGAGCAAAGTTTTAATTTTCTTTCCGATTTCTTTCATAAGTCTCCTTAAGTTTAGTTATATTTTATCATAATATAAGAGTCTTTATATAGTTTTTGTTGGACATTTTACGATAAAAATGTACGGAATTCAAGACAAACTTAGTTACGCGTTTTAATAAAAATCTGTACACCTGTTCAATTTTATGATATAATTGAAAAAACAGGAAAAGCATATGCGAGATTTTAAATATAAATCTGGAAAAAAGACCGACGGCGCGATCAAGCGGGCGTTTGCGGAACTCTTAGTAAAGAAAAAAGCCTTAAACAGAATTTCTGTCGCCGATCTCGCGAGACAGGCTGGAATTACGCGTGGGACTTTTTATGCACACTATAATAATGTCTATGATGTCGCGCTCGATATTGAAAATGAGCTATTTGATAACATCTTTTCGATGACACCAGAGGAAATTTCGGAGCTTAAGGAAGTTCGAACGACCGATAACGAGATGGTAAAAAATTACATCGACCAGATTTTTCAGTTTTTAAAAGATAACGAAAAGCTCTATTCGGAATTACTTTCGAGCGACACGCCGATGATGTTTGTGAATAAATTAAACACAAACATTAAAGACCGTCTACTTGAACAGCTCGAACCGTTCCGGGCGCAAATCCCGACGCTTGACCTCGACGTCTCGTTTTTCACCGACGGCGCAGTGTATTTAATTATTCGATATTTCCGACACGAGACCAAATTGACACTTGATGAGATAAAGTGGTATCTGCTCCAAAAATTCAATCAGTTCTTTATTGAAAAATAAAAATCGAGCACCATTGTGCTCTTTTTTATCTCAATGGTGGATCGTAGAGGATTCGAACCTCTGACCTTGTCTACGTCAAAGACACGCTCTAGCCAGCTGAGCTAACGATCCAACATTATTATTTTAGCACACATAATATATTTTTTCAAGTAAAAATCACCCCCATAAAGAGGGTGATAAGCGAGTTTTGTATCAAAATCAACGTTTATTAAAATCTATCTATTATTCTTGATTATCGACGAGAATCTTTATTTTTCTTGCGGAGGATCAGAATCGCGAAGAACGCGGTAACGAAGAGGATGCAGAGACCAGTCGTGATATAGTCAGGATTGCTGAAGTTGAGACCCGAGAAGAGGTTACCACCAGTATTCGGGACGTTCGGAGCCGGAGCCGGGACATAGTGAACGGTTGTTTTCGCGTTAATGTCGAGGATATTGCCGCTTTCGTCGTACGGAGTACTGACCACCGTGTAGTCACCCTCTGGGACACCATATTTCGCTAATGGTAAGACTACGTTTTCAGTCGTATCGTCACCGTTCGAGGTAATTTCGATTGCTTCATCAAGAATCGCGCGACCGTTTTTGTCGTAAACTTGAATCAGGATATTCTTTACACCAGGGGCATGAACAACAGTAACGATCGGGTTCTGAGTTTTTTCTTCGGTTGTACCGGCGTCGTAAATGTCGAGCGCACGATATTCGAAACTCACAGAGTCGCGGGTTGATTCCATACCGTTCACGGTCGAAGTCAAGACGTAGTGACCGAACTGTCCGCCATATTCGTCGAGATCCAAGATCCAATATTCGTGACCGTCGGAAACACCTTCACCGACAGGGGTGACCTGATGAGGCGGGAGAGTGTAAGTGACGGAGCCCGTCACTGGAAGAGAATATTCGTCCTCAGCCTCGGCTTCGTTTTCACCAGTGTAGATTAAAGTATATTCGACTTCGGCAGCCTCGGAATAAAGTTCGCCAACTTTGATTTTCGGGGTATAGAAAATCGCACCGTCCTCAGGGGTAGTAATGATACCAGAGGCAGTTTCACCAGTAACAGTTACTTGAATAGTAACTTCGGCAGATTGTTCGGTTGCGCCCGTCGAGAGATCGAGAGCGTTCACCGAGTTGATAACACCAAAAGATAGCGCTGTCGCGATTCCGATGGTGCTTAAGAGATATTGTTTTTTCATTTCACACTCGCTTTTTATTATTTTTATTTGAAATGCCGAGGCGAAGCAGGCGGTCAAGATTCGCAGTTCGACCGCGAGCTCCGTTTGTCGCCCAGCATCTCAAATTGCCTTTCCGGATTAGACAATTAGCCGAGATTTCTGAGCACGGCGCTTCTTAACTATGATTATAAGCCAGACGACAACAATTGTCAATAGAATTAACATAACAATTATGATAAAAATCGGGATTTTCACAACAAGTTTAGTGTCGGTAAAGAGTTGATCAAGGGCGGAAACCTCGGTCGTAACGTGGAAGATGCCGAAAAGCGGAGTCTTTTCCCACTCAGTGCTGATTTTACGAGTAGTGTCCGGGAGGACATCATAAGGCTTACTTTCTTCGTAAGCGGTGCCACCGAGGAAATTATCAACTTTCAGAGAGTAGGTCGCGGAGAAATCGGTATTACCGTTATTTGTCACCTCGACAGAACTTCCGATTTTACTGTTACCAGTGAGGAAACTTTCAATCTTGTACTGTTCGATTTTCGACTCTTCTTTTGTTTCGCCATTTGTGCGACCGTAGAGAATCAGACCGACACGAGAGGCGGTTTTGATACCAGTGGAAGTAGTTTCGCCTTTCGGGATCGACTCGGCGAAGATTGTCGCGTATTGACCACCATCCGGGACGTCGCTCGGGACGGAGACGCGGTATTCAATAGTTTTACGCTCGCCGGCGTTCAAAGTAAACTTCGCCTCGGAGACCCAGTTTTTATCTTCTTCCTTTTTCGCGTCGAGGTTTTGATTAAAAGTGATCCAACGGACAATCTGAGTGCGCGGAGTTTCTTTATTGAAATTTACTTCATAGTTCTCGTTCGCGATTGAGTAAGGAGCGGCGTAAACCTTAAATTCGAAGGCCTCGGAACCCTTGTTGTCGATATTCATATTGTATTGCAGAGCCTCGCCGGCGACCAAGGAAACGCGGTTGCTCACAGGGGAAATCTGGAGCCAAACGGCAGGTTTTGTCGTTTGAGTAGTGTCCTCATCAGCGTAGACATTCGAGACCGCGACTGGAGAAACCACCGAGCCGAGCGCGATGAGCGCCGCAAAAGTACATTTAAAGCTTCTCTTCAAAATCCGCCTGACGGAAAATAAACGATTTTTCATAAAACCTCCACTTGTTTATCCTATTATATATTATTCTTTCGAAAAAATAAAGAGGAAAATTTAGAGTTTTGTAAATTGTAGAGAGTATTGACCAAGTTATCGATCCAAAAAGTATAACTAAACTTGAAGCGTCTTTTTAGCATTCTTGCGTTTTGAACTAAAAACCAGCCAGAAAACATCGAGACCAACCACGCCGAGTACCACAAAAATCACCCAGAGAGGGGTCACGATGACGATTTTTTTGACGGTTTTCGATTCCCCGTTCAGCTCGACCGAGAGTTCGACATTAAAAATCCCGACCGACGGCGACCCGTCCCAGACGACAGTGTTTCGACGGCGCGAATCGGGGAGAAGAGTCTTTGACTCGAGTTCGGACTGGTTCTCGAAGAGGATATTCCCAAAAAGATCCGAAACTTGCATTTTGTAAACCGCTTCGAGGTCGACATTTCCGCAATTCTCAACCAGGCTCGTGGCGGAGATTTTCGAGTCGACCACAAAGGTATTAATATTAATATCCTCAATCGTGCCACATTTATTTGTCTCACCGTTGACGTGAGAATAAAGCAGGACCGCCACACGCGCGGTCGCCTCGACGATTTCTTTACCTCTGTTCTTTTTCGACTCGACCATCACTGCCGCATATTGCCCGCCCGCGGGAGCGTCCGCCGGAACGGTGACTTTGTAGCTGATTTCTTTCGACTCTTTCGGACCGAGTGTGCCTTCAAAATCGCTAAACTCAAACCAATCTTTTATCTGGGTCGCAGTGGTGTCATTATTAAAACTCGGCTCGTATTCCTCGTTCGTCACAGAGTACGGCGTCGCGTAGACCTCGTATTCAAAACTCTCGTCACCGGTGTTGCTAACCTGGATTTTCCCTTCGTAACTCTTCTCTGGCTCAAGCTCACCGAGCTGGACCGACAGAGGCGAAACCTGCATCAGAGCGGAAGTGTTTTGGGGTATATTGGCACATAGAAAAAACGAGAACAGGAAAATTAAACCGAAAAATAGCTTATGTTTTATATTACCTCCAGGCATACATAAATTATATCACGAATGAGTGCTTTTATGTGAACTTTTGAAAATACTTGCAGATATTATGAAAGTATGCGACACAAAAATCCCCCGTGTGTGGGGGATTTTGCGGTTATATTAAATTAGTTTTTCGAGGCGGTGTAGACGATTTGATCCGAGTAAGTGCCAGCGAGCTGCGCCGAGCCGGTCGCAATGTTGTAGGTAATCTCGGTCATCTCATCGGTAATCGCCGCGTGAGAAGTGTTTTCGTTAACATAAACATTTTGAGCAGTCGTCGAGACGGCGGCATTTATCAGTGAACCACCAGTGAGGTTCCAGCCGGAAGTGCCAGCCGTAAGAGTGCCAGCACGAGCCGGGATCGTCGCCACTGAGGCGCCAGATTCATGTACGAGCGCGCCAGTGTTGTCGCCACCGGTAACTTCTTTTTCGGCGACGGTGAGTTTGTAGCCACCGTAGAGGTTAGTCGAGACGGTAACGGTAGTTTTCGGAGCAGTCGTAGAGGTAGTGATAGAACCTGGAGCGAGTTCAACCGATTTTTCGTCAGCGTCAACTGCGAGCGCGAGAGCTTCGGAGATTGTCACCTTGACTGTCGTCTCGGCGGTTTGAGACGTAACGGCGAAAGAGCTGACTGCCGGCAAGCAGACCAAACCAAAGGCCGCGACGCCATTGATAAGCTTAATAATTTTGTTTGTTTTAGACATATGGAGCTGTCCCTTTCTATTTTAATTTCCTCCCAAAAGCGGGATTTAATATAACCTTTATGGCTATATTATACATAAGTGTGATGGATTTTGCAAGGGTTTTGGAGCGGGATTTTTGGAGAATTTGCGAGTCAATATTTTTGAGTTTTCCACAAAAAAGCCACCGCTCTGATGGTGACTTTTTTCAAAATATTATGCCTCAACAGTAACGCTTTTTTCGTATAGATATTCTGGTGCAATGTCAAGCTCGTCGTTCCAGACTACAGTGCCACCTTCTATGTGCGCCTGATTGAAAAATGCTATGCTCTTTAGCGGAGCGAATACCTCCTTCTCAAGCAGGATCTTGGCATCGTATATTTTTTCTTCCCCATTCTCAAAAGTCAGTCTCAAAACATAATCGTCTTGTGGCTGAACTTCTTTTATTACCCAATTTGGTCTTGATTTTACAATAACTTCCTCTGGCATATTTTACCTCAATGGATCGATTTTATAAAGTGGCTGTTCAGACATTGCGAGATCCCAGTTTGCGATTAATTCGTCTTTATGAATCTCTGCCCAAGCGGCGATGTGTTTAATTTGTCTCGGTGGCATCTCACCCTCAATCATATTGCCATCAAAATCAAAAACTGCCTTATGTCCTTAGTATTCGGCATGAAAATGCGGCGGATTATGTTCACCGGTATTAAACATTCTAATTATTATTCCTAAAAACATCGAAATTGTTGGCATAAAATCTCCTTATATTTATTGTATCACAATCACGGCAATTCTAAATATATTATTTTATAATATTGCTGTATTTCCTTAATGAAGAATAAATTTTGGCAATACGATCTCGAGTTTCTTTTCTAATGTCATCGTAGTCATATTTATACAATATCATATCCGACTTATTCTGGCAAATAAAATAAAAGGTTGACTTTTTCTGCCGATTAGAGTATAATGTAAGTATATTCCGATACGGGCGAATCAAAAGGAGAGATACCTAAGGTGACCCCGTTTTTTGTTGTCTCTATTTTAATTCTATTTTTTTACGAATATCTTTACGGTCAAGAAAGTTCACCATTCCTGGATTTATTCGTTTATATAATGTAGATGTCGACTTCTCGTTTGGTGCAAGCAGTGTCAAGAATCTATTCTTTTCAATTAGATAATGCACCATTTTAAAATAATCGCCGTCACCAGAAACTAATAATACCTTGTCAAAATTCTCACCATCTATGATTTTCGATAGGATAGTAAATACAATATCAGTGTCGACGTTTCCCTTTTTCTTTCCCGCCATGCCCTGACTATGCTCTCGAAAAATGAGAATAAAGCCTGCGTCTTGTATTCTGTTATAAAGTTCATGCTGGGTCTCATCTACAGCTCCGAGAAAATAATAAGCTTTTTCGCAATGCCACTTTTCTCTTAGGTAAACCCGAAAACGATGCAAGTCAATAGACCAACCGTGAGCTTTTACGTTCATGTATAAGTTTTGCCCGTCTATAAATGCTTCGTTAAAATCTTCTTTAGTCATCTCCACCTCCATTACGTATCTATTTGATTTCCGTAGATAAAAAACTCTACGGACATTATCTGCTTTGTATTTTCTATTATATCATACATATTTTGTCAATTGTAATATCATTTTTTAAAATAAACACAAGCGACATGGATGAATTTTATCCTCAAAAAACAGGCCTACAACCCAGTTTTTTCGAGATGGAGCGGAAAGATTCGTAAAATCTAAATATTGCCGTCTTTTAGAATATTAGCTATAGTCGTAATGCCAATATCAAGATTTAATCTGCCAATATATGCGTACATTCATTAAATACGTTACATATACTCCGCAAAATCGGCTACTGGTGCGTCAAAATCATCGTGCATTTTCATCTTACCTTTTAGTAGCCCCATCTTTCGGCTACCTTCCTTTTTTGTCATTGTTTTTGTTTTAAAAATCATATAGTCAAGATAATCAGAAATCTCACCAAAAAACTTTGGCGACACGATTTCAAGCTTCTTTTCTAATGTTATTGTTGTCATGTTTATATTTTATTATATTATATATAATCTAGCAAATA
>Ga0181612_137000_pt1 | contig 20462 bp, 10 predicted proteins | sample HoacroProtozoa21_FD_119630 | JGI IMG/M metagenome (GOLD analysis project Ga0181612, IMG submission 119630) | Hoatzin crop microbial communities from Cojedes, Venezuel. Combined Assembly of Gp0051906, Gp0051904, Gp0051908
TGATTATTTACTATTTATTTACATTCTCACATCAACTTTCAACAATGCAATCGATACACTAGTAAAACATGTTTAGTTTGTATGTTTAGCCACAGTTATTTTCATCAAAAGAATAATGAAGCTTCATGTTCCCGTTCAAAATTATAGCCTACATAGCAATCACTTTTTTTAAATACCACGTCAGCTGTTTGGGGGACGTTGGTTTTTTCTGCATAATTCAAACAACATACACTCTCATCACGAGACCCAGAAGAAGTATTATCTTTGTGCCCTTTTGGTATACCATCCAACAAAAAGTCACTTTGTACATCCTATAGAGTTCCAGACATTAATTTACACTTCAGGCACTGTGTTAGCAATGCAGCAACTGGTGGCCCAGACACCCTGTGGCTCAGTACTGTGATCCATTTATGTGCTCTGCTGGGCAACGTGGGGGCAACCTGATGGCCCCCATCTCCTTTCCCACCACTCAGGTTCTATTGTCTAACACCCCTATACCTCCTGCTGAGGCTAAAGGCTCATTAGCACTCTCCATCCCCTAACTCCAAGTACTGGCAACTTGATCATCTAACCACACCCAACACTGCCTGTTGGAAAGCTCCTCAGACTTACCTATACACCCCAACAAAACACAGCTTTCTGCTGATGTTATGAAGGCGATAAAAACAAGTCACGGACTACTCTCCAGCCACTATTTTCCTCTTCAGATTTTGAACAGGACAAACACTTACCAGACAAGCCCTAGTCTTTACTAAAAGAAAGGGCTCTTTCAATGAACCCATTCTAACCTTGTACCCTGGGGAAAGCATGCGGATGTACCAAGCAGTGGTAATCATCATTTACCTTACCTCTGAGAAACCACATGTACACACCTGAATAAATAGCAAAATGGGTGCCTTAGACAAAAATCAGGACGGGGGAAAAACAATCTTAAAAAAAGACTAATATAGGGAGGGAAACAGTTCATAGTTTCCAGAATATATTAGCATATCTCTAAGTTACTTAAATTTTGTTTGCCAGTTCCTATATTCCATGTAAAAAATAGACCATTAACTCTCCCCTTACTTTTTGTTGAGCTGGATGCCCAGTTACCCCATCTTGATAGATGTGCAGATGCAACCCGTGACTGACTCTCTGAAATGTATCAAAAAGCTATCAAGTAGCACATCCAGATCCTAGAAACAGCAAATATTGGAAGCTGTCTCCTTCAGACTAAAAAGATATTCTTAAGCCCCTCACCATCAGCTTGCATTTCCCAACTTCATCATCTCTAAAAAACAGCTTAGAAAGAAAGTCTCTGAAAGAATTCAGTTTCTAATCCAGCCTGTACTCCAAAGGAAGAAAAAAAAAAAGATGCAACAGCTTTTGCTGATGGTTCCTCCCAGGTCCCAATTTAGTATGAAAAATTAAGAATTTGACTGAGTCTTAATTAATTATGATAAAGGTTTCTGGATGAGAAGTTCCTTACTCACACACAGTGTCTGGGCGGAGATGATATAGTGTTACTAGTGACCATTCTGCCAGAACTACAGCAATTTTCTCATGTGCATGGTATTTTGAAAGGATGGCAGAAATTTGCAGCTGCTCTGCAGTTGATCGTATACAGCCACAAGTCCTCCTCATGAGAGAAGTACCTGCCCTCACTGCCCCCCTTATATTGTCCAAAGCTTTACCTAGCATTTCCCAGCAAACAATAACTGCTCTCTACAAGTATGGGCCCTTCCCGCATCGCACAACAAGACGCCACCCATTGCACTAGCGACACAACTGGAGTCAAGCAGTCAATGTTACAATATAAGTAACTTCCACAGCAATGTGTGATGCCTTTGGGAGAAAAAACAACACAACTAGATACAAAGCTCTCCTTGGTAGCTGTCCAAAGAAAAATGATGATAATATTAGTTTAGAAAGACTATGAAACTTCATAAGCAGGTGCTTTGGAGTGTGAGAGACTGGACAAAAGCTGTTTAGGACCTCATGCATCTGGGCAGTACTTAAGGCATTGGGTACTAGCTGACTTGTAGTCACTGTGAGATCCCTCTTGTGTGCTGGAGTTGGATTGTGATGGATGCACTGAGTCAGAATGCCTGCTGCTTCCTTGATTCCTATACAGATCCATTTCCATTTAATGCCATGATCTCTCCTATAATGTGTGAGACATCAGTTCTGAAAGAAAACGACTTATTGTAGGCAAACATGTGAGTAGAAACATGACAATAGTGCAAAGAACACTACTGTCTGAATTTCAAGTCTGATGCTCCTCTCCTTGTTGGATCTAATAAACATTGATACAACTATATGAGTGACCGATTTCAGCTGAACTAAGTATATTTACAATGAGTCTGAGACTTTAAAACATTGATATATTTTATCAGTCCTAAAACGTTTCTCTCTCATCGTGGAACTACCTACCCTCATTGCCACACTGTCCAGCAATCCTACTGTAAATAAAATTCACATTGTTCCCAATGCCCACTATACTCTGACCAGACTTTTCATAATCGTTTTAGGCAATTTTTCTCCAGTTTACATAAAACAGATCTTCAGAAGAGTAGCTGAGTTTAATTTATAAAGTGTATGATCAAAGGAGATGGACACCTGAAATAAATGTTTAACCAGTCATCTCTGCTTACAGCAGAAATCTGTCATGATAATCAAAAGCAAACATTGCAAAAGCAATTGCTGAGGAACACCTCACATCTTTCCTATGTAGAAGAGGGGCTAACTTGTATTTAAACATCCGCATAAAACAGGCAAGCTAGACTTCTTTCAAATTTCTACTGCAGGAATGCCATCAGTACACAGTCTAGGTTCAGTTCCATCATTGCCAAGCTGACTAACAAATTGAGAAAAGCTTCTCCGCTCACTCAATCAGAATTCATACTTTTTCATCATGAAGAGGCAAAAAGACATCCTTGTCATTTCTAAATCCTTATCCAAAATTACAGGAACAGAAACAAAATTAATTTGAGCTAGCTACAACTTTTCATTCCTCTAAAGCAATATGAAATGTGAAGAGAAAATATGCCGTCATAGAATTTTGCGAAAGAATCTGGTAAAGAACAACCACATCCACAGCAAGCAGAAAAAACCTATATCAAAAATCTGTCCTACACGATAGACATACAACTTCTTAACCATAACTCCACACTTTAAGCCATCTTGACATTTGCACTGTGTTTTGATCCAAGGGTTAGGAACTGCAGTCATGCTAAAGAGCCCTTATAAATGATAACTTCATTCAAGTATTCACAATAGGGTTTTCACTCAGAGAATTTTTCTGTACTCTGTGGACAATTACTGTGCATACATTAAGACTGCCATAAATGCCAACTTCTTAACATCAGAAGTACATGTCCCTGAATCAGAAAAAAGAATGCTGTATACTGTAAGTAAAGCTTTGTTTGTTACTCCTCATGATTTTGATTACTGAGTTACCTTTATTTCCAATACTTCAAAACAACCTCTGTAGCATTTTGCAAGACACCAGCCTGAGCACTTAAAAGTTATACCTCTACCTGAAATTTACAAGGCAAAACATTTCTAGAGTTGTGAAGATAAAAGAAAGACATACAAATACATGGAATCAGTAGAAGGTGGAAAAGAAGATTCTTGTGATGATAGTGAAATGGAGAGGGTATATGTTAAAAATCCTTTTAATAAGCCTAATAACCTGTATCCTCCTACACATTTCTCGACAAAGACATGTGAAAAGGCTTTAAAGCTAAATAAATGCAAAGATGCTCTTCACAAAATCATCAGGTCAAAAACTTCATAATTTGTGTAAAGGGGCCCTACAAATACAAACTGTTCTTGAATGTTTGTGGGTTTTTTTTAATCACATAGAAGGGATAACATATGTATAAAGAACAGACAACAATGGTTGCATGACAGATTTTACATGAAAAGACTCAGTGGTAACAAAAATACTACCAGAACAGTGACATTACAAACACCACAATAAGGAAACTGGAATTTTTATTTGGACAATGTAAGCACGGAGCTGTTTGTTGGGATATTTTGTTTAATACCTTTTTTAATTTCTCACCAAGAACTGGAAGTCAGATGTTAAGTATTATTTAAAATTCTAATATAGGACTCTTTCTCTGATATTCTCTAATACATACCTAGTAGTAATGACCTTGAAGCAAGACAGAAGGACCCAGAAGCTATCATTAAATCTCGTTTCTAGTAACCAGAGACTGGTTGAAGCTTTGTGTATTTTTCTAAGTGCCAAATGCAAAATTTTACTCAGCAGGTGAAAATCTACACACATGCACGCACATTCACACACAAAAAGAAGTAAAAGAGAAAGGGGCAGATTTCCAGAATCCCATTGGGGGGGGCAGGAGGGGCAGGATCAATTTGTCTAAATGTTCCATGCAATTTACAAGAATAATAGCTTTCCCTTTGGTTTAGATTCTTAGGGAAGAATGGTAAATATTTTGAGTTTCAAATAATTTTAAAAGATGTTTAAATCAAGTGGGATGAGAATAATTAAACATTTCAAATAACCTGACACAAAGTACTTCCCAGATCTTTGCTTCTCAAAACTATTTGACATATCTTATTAACAAAATTTATACGAGAAAGGTTTCAGCATCCTCTCCCCCACATTAACTAAATGTCCTTTATTTATTACTGAAACTCGGGAGAACACACAAACAAAAACGGTAAGATTAAACACTTTCTGAAGGTCAACTTTAACTGTGTCGTTATAAGGAATAAATCAAAAGAGGAAGTCAAAGACACATTGTTTTAATATAAAATTAAGACTACTGTTCGAAGAGATTGCTGTGCTTCCTACAATACATAAAGGGTAAAATTTATCATTATTGAATTTAAAGACCAAAAAAAGTATAGCTAACAAATATTGTTCTGTCAACTGATGTAAATTTTGTGATAATTTTTCATATGAAGGAAATGGCTATGAAAAGTAAGAAGAAATTTTAGACTGCATGAAATATTGTTAGGTTTTTTTGTGATTACATCTCCTAAAGTAAGTACAATAAAATGTTCATTGAAACACACAAATACACTTTGTAACTACTAATCTGACTAGATCCCAAGAACATCTATTACTATTGAGATTAGGCTCATGTGGTAACCAGGAAGTAACAGAAGTTTAAAAAAACCTTAAACCTACACAACAATAACACAAGAGAGAGAAAAAAAGACAAAAGCTGCAACACTTGAATTTCTTTGCACCACGGGTGGCTCCAGCTTTCACCTGACAAAAGTAATTGTTGAAGGTCTCTTTCTTCTTAAAAATGGAAGAACTGTAGACCTGATGTCCTGCAAAAAATTCCTTCTGGACTTCCCTACTTTTTTTGGCTTCAACTGATTTTTCTGATTGTAGAACTTTAAAAAGTTACTACGCTTTGTAAACATGAAGACACACTTCAGTGGAGACTGAAATTACAAAATACATATCCACATAGCAAAGTATATATCTGCATATATTAATGTCAGTCTAGACTGAAACAAATTGTAAATGACAAAATAAAGGTGCTCATGTTATACCTAAAATGAGTTAAATAGTAATATTGTTGCCTGAAATAAAAGAAATGGAGTGGAATGAAGAACAGACAAAGAAGCTGTGATTGAACATTTATTTCATTATGAGGTCTTTAAAAAAATAATTTCTTATGGAAATTTTTAAATCTTTCATTTGAAAAAACTAATAATGTGTCTTTTTTCACAAGGAAAAAGAAGGCTGGTTGTAAAAACTGGATTTCATTATTCCCAAGGGTTGTAACAGGCCTGAATGCTATTAGATTCTATGATTCCATGATTTTTTGAAATTGAAAACATCTAAGGAAATTAAAAGGAGAAGATATGCTTATCACTTTACCATAATCCAAGAGATTTTCACTGCTAGAGAAATCACCTACTATGTGTCTGTAAACTCAAATTTTATAGTGATATTATCAGTTAGCTCCAAAAGGTCAGCTCAAGTTTTTTGCCTCCTTTGAAATTCCCAAATTTTTGTTTTCTTACAAGACTTCAGTGTGGCTTGTGGTCACCCAACAAATGTTTTAGACCCAAAAACTATGATCAGCTGGTCTGCCGATGTTTTGACATAAGCTTCAAGTGCTAATTTGAGAAGTGACATTTTTAGGCTTCTCAGCATGACTTTGCTATGAAAACTGCAAAAATAACAAACATGAGACTCTTCTCAGAAGATTTTCTTAAAAATTTTGAAGAACACTTAAAAAAAAAGTTTTTTGACCTGCAGCACACACGAAAATTACAACTTTTCAGATAATAAAGTTATTACTGTGTAGCACTTCAGTGGTGATTTCTCTGGTAAGAGCTATCTTTTGCATGATCCAAAGAGCCAGCTAACACTTTGCCATATTACTTACTCTTCTGAAACACTCTCACTCTCCAGAGTACATGGTCATGCAGCACGGGACCAGCCACAGACAGGATATTGTAAAACTAAAACTACACTTAAGGTAAATATTTGATATTGACAGATAACAGCCACTGCTTCTAAAATCTTAGAAAAATATTCAGGGCTTCAAATTGAGAGTGTGCATGAGAGCAACATTTAGAAAATGAATTCTTCAGGTAGGACATGAAAAATCCTTCTGATGCTTTTCTTCCAAGATCTGACTAAACTGGTTTTTTTCTACTTAGAATTTTTAGACTTGGTTTATTACAAAGATTTTTACGATATTATGAAAACTAAAGTGGAAGATGATACCATATTGGGCTTACATGGACAGATTTTCATAACAGGGGGGCTGCACGGGTGGCTTCTGTGAGAGGAAGCCAGGGGCTGCCCTCATGTCAGTGAGAGCCAGGTCCAGCCACCTCCAACAGACCCACTGCAGGATGCTGCTCAGCCTGTAAGTGATGCTGGTGGTGTCTCTGTGATAGCGCGTTTAAGAATGTGTAAAAAACGCTGCACAGCAGCTAAAAGAGACAAGTGAGAAACATGTGAAAGAAACAGCCCTGCATACACCAGGGTCAGTGAAGAAGAAGGGGGAGGCACTGGAGCAGAGATTGTCCTGCAGCCTGTGATGAAGACCATGGTGAGGCAGGTTGTCGCCCTGCAGCCCATGGAGGCCCATGGTGGAGCACATACCCACACTGCAGCCCATGGAGGTCCCCATAATGCAGTAAGTGAATGTGCCCTGAAAGCAGCTGTCATCCATGGAGAGCCCACATAGAAGCAGGCTTCTGGCAGGAGCTGCAGCCTGTGGAGAGAAGCCCATGCAGGAGCCCATTTTCTGTCTGGAACTGAGGCTGGTGGGGAATCCAGGCTGGAGTAGTCTGTTCCTGAAGGACTGTACTCCACGGAAAGGGCCCAAGCTGGAGCAGTTGATGAAGGATTGTATTCTACCAGGGACCCACGCTGGAGAAGGGGAAAAGTTTAAGGAGGAAGGAGTGGCAGTGAGGAAGCTCTGTGAACTGGCTGCAACCCCCACTCCCCTTAACCCTGCACTGCTGGGAGGGAAGGAGGTGGAGAAAATTGGGAGTAAAGTTAAGCCTGGGAAGAAGAAAAGGGTGGAGGAAAAGTATCTGTAAGATTTGGTTTTATTTCTCATCCTATTCTGATTTGACTGACAATAAATTAAAGTAACTTACCCAAGTCAAGTCTGTTTAGCCCGTGAGAGTAATTGGTGAGTGATCTCTCCCTGTCCTTATCTTGACCCATGAGTCTTACATTATATTTTCTGTCCCCTGGTCAGTTGAGGAGGGGGAGTGATGGAGCAGCTTTGGTGGTCAACTGGAATCCAGCCAGGGTCAACCCACCACAACCATCCCTAGCTGCTGTGAGATCTGGCAATACATTTCAGAGGATTTAATAAGAAATAACCCCATCTTCCCCACCACCAAAGCCATTGATGGTAAACTGAGTCATATTAAGTTTGAAGTTTTGAGATATGACTGCCCTGTTTAGGACAGTCAACAGATATCAGGTTCTTAATGAGAGTCAGCTGGGTGAACGATGCTGGTATACTTATATATGGTATAATATGGTATACTTAAGAATCATATTCTTTACTTTGGTAAATGGCCTGTGATTGTACTGAAGGTTGTTCTTGCTCAAAATTTAAAAATACCAGTTAACTTTTCTTCAGCCATGGCTTGGGAACAGGCGAACTCAAGTATTCAGACCTTAACCTTCTCTGTCTGCATGATCATTACCTGAATTCTTTCCAAACTCAGCAGTCAAATTTACAGCTGAACATTTGGCTTTCTGCAAATATCCCCATACAACTGCTTTGGTTCCAGAATGGTGACTTTGCACGAGATGTTTTCAGAAGGTTACTGAAAATAATGTCTAAAGAGTTGCCTAACAGTTGTCCTATGGCTTTGTTGTACGTCTGATCACAGAAATTTGTCAAAATGGGACTGGAAAATGTTACTGACCATAATACGTATAAATTTTCTTGTTTTTATTTGACTTTACATTTTACGTGAATAGCAAACTAACCCCTCGTGTAGCAGGACACCTGACAGTTTTATTGACTAGAGAGGGCTTGGCCCCAGTTCCCCACAAGTGACACCCTTCTCTCACTTTCACCCCCACACTTTCTCATAGCTCTTATACATAGGCAAGCAAAAACTTGTGTTTAGTGCCCTTTGGATGTTGATCTGAAAAGTGAATAATATTAATTTGCAGTCAGGGGTTGTCATGAGTAGCCTGAGGTCAGCCTGCCCTGGCAAAAAAATTTTTGAGGCTGGCTTCCCAAAAATTATTCCTCTTTGCCTTAACTAATTTCCCAGGTGCAAAATTATGAGAATTTCAACCTTTTAAATTTATCTCTCCAGAAATGTCTATTGAAATACTAATAAGCATACTCTTGTTTTCCAAGATAAACATTTGTATTCAGTTACCATTATGGTATGGGGGCTGAATTGCTTGGTACCTCCTAGCTTGAATGGGCTGCTGAAAAATCCAGGGAATTCTGGGACAAAAAAGGTAGAAATTCTACAGAATGAGCTGCATTTTAGTGACTGCAGTTCACTGCAAACTGAAGATGGAAAATTGGCCCCTTTTGGCCTTTCCAGAAGGTATAAATGATCCTGTATTTAGTTTTGGGGTTTTTTTTCCCCTTTGTGTGATTTAGTTCCAATGTCCTGACTACATTTAGTAGGACCTAGCAGGAGGAAAGCCAGGTAGAAATATTTAATTTTATGCTTGGAAGACAGGATTTTCAAAAGCACCTAAATTTTTAATAGGATTTCAGTATATAATTCCCTTAGGTGTCTTTCACTGTCCCATCCAAATACATCTTGTAGTCATGGTAAATGAAATTGCAAAACCTGCTAATCTTTCAGTTACAGTAGGTAGAGTTCTTGGCATCAGAGATTATATTTAGAGATTTGCCAATATGACTATTCCTGTCTGTGTCTTTTTTCCTTTGAATTTTCTGACCTCTATTATACTCCACCTGAAGCTCCCTGTTACTCCAAAACACAAAAGCAAAATCCTCAAGTTACTACCAAAGCATGAGTAATCCAGTGCTCTCTTCCACCTGACATCCACACAAATAATAAGTTAAAGCCAAGTGGTTACACTCATAGGAAAGTGAGTGAAGGTATTTGAGCTAGGAGAAAAATATGATGCCAAGAAAGATTTTTCTCTAACAGGCTGAGTGCAATATTAATTTCATTTTCCAGACCTCTTTGTTTTAATGATTAGATGGCCCTTTGTGAATAGCTCACCTAGAAATCCTATACAGAAGTAGCCTGCTGTCATCCCTTGTTTGGCTTGTTAAAATGCTGATGTTTGCATTTTAAAGTATTCCTGATTTGTATATAGAGTACAGACTGCATGCTGCTATAGAATTATTGATGCTAAAAATAAACAATACATTACAGAGGAGAAAAGACATGTTCAGAGACAAAAATGATTAAATAGCTACAGAGTTGCCTCTCCAGTCCTACTCAGAATATTTCAGATAAAAACCCGTGTGACTGACCTCTTTGTTACTCCTGCAGCTCAGAAGATAGTGAACTATGATGAGTCACAACCTCCATGACTTTCACAGCATAGCCTTCACCCCCAGTACATAAAACACCCTACTCTTGGATGTCCACAGATAAGGTGAGATTGCTGCAAGGGTACTATTAAAGCTGAGGTATGGGCATGTGCTGGGAACGCAGGGGACCTGCAGACCTAAAGGAATAGCTGCATTCCAGTAAAGAACACTTTTGACTTCAGAGATCTGCAATGCAGGCAGGAGTATTTTTGGACCTCAAAGCTTTCCCCATTGGCATGTCCTAATGCTTTCCTTAGAACTCTGCTTGAGCACAAGCTAGTTTCCACACAGCTTTGATGCACGACAGAGACTGGGCATATGGACCCACTGACAGCATTCCTGGAAGTTTTTCCTCTTCTCCTTGCTTCTGTCAGCCAGTTGATTCTACAGTGGCTTATAAAGTTTCTGGCTATACTGAAACACTGGGGAGTTCTGCTTTTGCTACTTTTGTCAAAGCACACTACAAAGTTGTGCATCTTTGTACACCTACGTGCAGATTGTTACCAGTGAAGAACTGCTAGAGTATGCACAGGGAAGGTGACTAGTTTGGGGGAATGTATAAAAATGACAGCTCGATCAAAAGTCAGGAGCATGCACTAACAGGCAGACAAAGTGACGGAACACTCTTTGGCCAGAAAATGGTGGTGTATTGTTCAGATACAGTGAGTGTCACTCCCCCTTCTCCCCTCCCTCCCTGGGAGACTTTGCATAGCAAACCAGTTACAACTTAAAAAAAGACCACCTGTTTGATTACTTCCATATATTTTTAGATAACAGTTCCTAGCTTTAAATAGAGAAGGTATTGGTTTGTTCCTATGAAGAAGGTAAGCCTTACGGTGAAATGCCAGGAACAGTCAAGCTAAACAGAAGAGTAAGCACTAGCCTTCAGAATGCATGTGTTATTAAAATGTCAGATAATGCATCCCAATCCACCATCTCTGACATACTGAATTCAGGGAAAGCTACCAAATAAAATATGGGGTTTTTTGTGATTAAAATCTGAACACTTCAGCAGTTTTCTCCCCTGTTCTTGAAGACTGGAATAATACTACATACAATTTCACCCTGACACATTTGTAGCAGCTTCATGTCTATACTGCACGTGTATACCTGGTTTCTGTGAGAACAGAACACACACAATGCGTATAAACAGTTGAAAAGAAAGGGAATGTAGCTTGTGAATCAAAGTGCCTTTAAATCCTCTTTAAAGAAGCTGCTGCCTAGGATTTCAGACCAAAATTATGCCTTTCACACTAGAAAATATTAGTTCTATATCAAGTCTGAGGGATATTCCCTGTGCTTAACTCTAGCACTTCACTGGGGTCCAAAGACTGTAAACTGTCTTCCTCTATCAGCCATGGAGATGGAGTTGCTTGTGGGGGCAGTTGAGAGTACCTGAATTAAGCTTCTCTTCTCAGTTATCTCTGGAGAGTCTAGGACAACTTAAAAGGACAGTTACAAATATGAAGCATGGGTAACTGCTCTAGCTGTTCTCATGGGAGCTGAACTTTAAACTAAGGGTAATAATTATGGGTGAAAGAGAGAGGCATAAGAAAATAAATCTAAGTTTAAAAATATTTCTGTAGATGGAATGGTAATGAGGGTTCCTCTCAAACCTAGGGTTTGCTTTGGAAAAAAATAGAGTCGTGAGAGTGGTAAAAGCTGAATCAATAAAGCTTTCTGGTTTAGACACGGCTTGTGATGATAACATTGCTTTTCTTGCATAGTGCATTGTAAGTACCCAAATGGGGCCAACGTGAAGACAATAACCATAACTTCTGAAAATCTTTGTCAGAGAAACGTACTTTACAGCTGTATGCCACTGCTTCAGAAATGGAGAGTATTCATGTGGCCTTACCTCAATGAATCACCTTAGATGGCTAAGGTAACTAGGTAGTCTTCTTAGGCTGCTTCTCTGACAAATGAAGAGAGCAGCTTTTCTGAAATGCTGTTCCAGATGACCCAAAACAGACAATTACCTCAGTCCTGCCTCTTCCTGAGATGACTCTCTCTCTGCAGGAACTGCAGAGGCAGTCTTAGGGAAAACAGGTAGATGAACCTGGGCGTTGCCATTATCCTCCTATAACCTAATACATAATGGGGGTAGAATAAGTTCTGGCATTTTTGCCTTTTCTTTTGAATGCTTGATTTTGCAAGCTTAATGTTGTTTAAAAGTATTTTTGTGTTGTTTGTTCGATTGTTTAACGCAATGCTAAATACAAAGGGCAGTAACCATGTGAGACTTTTCACATTCTGAGTAGATATTAGAACCAGAGAGAGCACATATTGAATTAAGATTATAATAATCTTTAGCTTTCAAGATGAAATGAAAACCTGCCCAGGGAATTGTTAATGGATACCGTTACAAAAAGCATAATGTGAGCATCGCCTTAACTTTAAATTTCCTGCAAAATGTTTGCTAGAACTCTGTCAACAAATCTTTCATGATTCCTTGCCTATTTATTCTTCTCCTTCTTTTTAAAAATATCTCAGGAACTCAAATAAAAATATTTTCTGTTATTGAAATGGATTTCCCCTCAGCTTTTTTCATACACACCTTTACTTGTTGTTACAGTATTTCTTCACAAGTGCCGAGCATCTGGCTATAATTTGGCGACCGCTTTTTAGGGGCAAGAGGAGCTATGAACAATATGTTTGGAGAGATATAAGGAACTACAGCATAGATACTTTACAAACAATACCTAGGCCAGCTTTGAGACATAAAATAAGAAGATACAGACCCTACTCTCACAAGGTTGCAGAGTTGAACTCAAACCCTGTGACAGGTTTTATTAAAGTTGAACTTCGTTCTGCAACTAACGTGGTTTGACATAGATTTTGGTTTTGCATTATTGAAGAAAAGGAAGAAAGTAAATTTATGTAGACAAAAAAGGGCCATGTTTATCAAATGTTTGTAAAACAGGCTTCATGACAGAATTTTATTTATTTAACCAGGAAAGATATCTCCCCTGCTGTTTTTCTGCCACTGTAGGGTACTGTTTTGTGTTTGCAATACTTCCCCTTTCATGATTCTGAACCACTCACTGTCATAAAGATCCATCATATTTATCCATTTGGAAAAGAATTGGCATTTTGTACCTTCTTCCTAGTAAGTTGGGGAAAATAATATAAATGGGAATAAATGAACTAAAAGCCCAATATTAAGAAGAAGATACTTTTGAAAAGATGTCTTCTAAAAGAATAAGATATATTTTTTCAGTCACTTGATTGGGACTATAAAATTGATATTTTTAAAATAATATAAATTTCTTATAATATGTGTTTTAAACCTTTTTTTACTTGTAATGAGGGTTTAGGATTTGCAATGTGGATATCACGTGATACCTGTGTTCAAATGCCTTGCAAATCTTAGGTTAATATCTGCAGCTGTAGATTCACATCCATTCATGATTCTTTATAAACAAATGGGTCACATCCTGCGGTGCTGTATATCAATGAGATGGTATTGGCTTTGATGAAGCTCAGAAGGGAAAAAGTGCATGACCTGTTCAGTTAAGTGTTTAGTAGGAAGGGACTGCTGACCTCCTCATTAGGTGCCAGCCTCTATCACATGGATGCCTTTAGCAAACACTTTGGAAGAAAAACAACCCTCCTATCTCTCTGTGATTTATTTAGCTAAGAGGGTGATATTATACAGTACATGGGAAGAGTTGCCTATCTGAGAAACAAACAGGAATCATTAGCTCCTAGAAAAAAATGCCAATTTATATTGGTTGTGATTTTTCAGACTAACTGTGTGACATTTCTGTTGCGTGGACTTATGTTCCTCTCCAGAGATGAATTTTATCTTTTTTCTACTTTGGATCCAATGTGTGCTACATTTCTGTACTGTTTTCACTGTGTTTACATACCTGTGCTGTTGATTGTGCTTTCTTTCTCCTGGTGTGGAGTCGAAGGGAGTTTTGGGAGCTGATTTCTGATGCAGAGCCTGGCATGCTGAGTCTGTGTCGTCTTGTCAAGAGAAAATGAGGGCACGTATCACCTGACTGCTTTCATGCAACATTATCATTTATAAATATAAAGGCTTTGCAGTTCACTGGAGATGGAAGGACATTATGGTAGTGATAGATGCCCTGGAACTTGATATTTAGCAATTATCAATCATATGAATGTGCTTGTTCCTGAGCATTATAGACAGCTTTTTGGTTTTGTACTCCAGACAGGCAGAATGTTCCTCTGGCTGAGAAATCCCCAGATATTTCTTTCCTTTGTTTGGAAAAAGACACTGCCTCATCTGAGCAGCCGCTGTGAGATCAGATATTCTATTTAACTCATCTCAATAAGTAGTGAGGTGGAGTACTTTGAGAGTTTAACCTGGTATCCCAGTTCAAGACACCTGCCTGTTTTGTTTGCAAAAAGGCTCCTAAAATAGTAGACCTATATAAAAATCCCTTCCCATGAGAAAGCAATATTTTTCAAGGACTTTCTTCGTGGTAGGGGGCAAGATAGAGGTGAGGTGAAGGAGCTGTTCTGATTGCCAGGTCATTTGCATTACATCTGGAATGAGTTGTCTCCACTGAGGCCCCTGGGAAGCACCCACCTGATGGGTGGAAAGCCTGTTATTGGCATCAATGAGCTAAAGAGGGAAAGGGAAATGACCTACCCATCATTGAGGGACTACAGAGTTGCAAGATACATAGGAGATTCATCCAACAGCTCACACAACATCTGGGGCAGAAATGGGGCAGAAATTCAGATTTCCTAAGTCACATCCAATAGGTCTGGGCCTGTTGCATGGTGCTATGCATCTTCCCACCATTAAAACATTGCTCCTTGTTTTGCTTCTCTCCATCATGGCACGTTGTGGAATTTCTTTACTACAAAGCATTGGTAATGATAATTTATCATTCCTACTCAGGCAAAAGAATTAGTTTGAGATACAAGCTTCTAAGCACTCCATAAATACACATCGATCAAAACCATGTCCTTCCATACACCTCTTCCCCAGGACAGTAAAGTTTGAGATAGTGTGCTGGCAATGCTGGGAGTACAGAAAAGGTGTCCTGTGATTTGTCACTATTGCGCATGCTGCTGGGGAGTGGATTTGATATAATTCAATATCCCAGATCCCCAAGGCATTGGCACCCAAGTGTGTGAATAAATCATAACTCTAAGCAAAGTAATGCTTTTGTGAAATAGAGAAAGTATAAAGATAAATTGTGGTCCCAGGCCAATTACTTCATTCACATTATTTCACTCAATTGTGAAGCCCACTGCATATTCCAGATTAATTAAATATTTGCATCCTTAATTAGAGTCACTATTAGGGAGATTAAATTGCTCTGTTTTTCACAAAGGACAATAACATTGTAAATCTGCTTTTGAAACCATCTCTTATTCTTGACCTTGGGGAAAAAGATAAACACATATATGATTCACATGCTACAGCTGACGCAGAGCCCATGCGGGAGACAGGATGGTGTGGTAAATGTATTGGGGCCATGAAGGGAAGGTGGAAGTGCAGAAATGCAGAGATGAGCTCAGTGAATAGTGGCTTCTTTTCTTTTCTTTTTGATTCAGTGGCCAAATAAAGAAACAAATATACAACATAGCAGGCAGCAATTAGTTTTACTCGGACTGAAACACCTTTGTTTGGGGACTTGGACTGAAGTGAGAGAACACTGACAAAAGAAAATGTGAATGTATCTGGAAAAATCTGTTTGACTCAAACAAAAAGATTTTCAACACCTCAAAAAAAAAAAAAGTAGCTTTATGATGGAAAAGGCATGGTTTTTAAAATCAAATCTCAAAAGTATATCTTAGTGCCAAAATGAAACAGCCCACATTACTTCCTGAACTAAGCTCCAGTTAGTGAGAAGTCACCCAGTTTTAGAATGTTCATGCAATGCTCTTTGCTGGCTGCCAGCAGTTTTTCCATCAGTGGCATTATAAAGTCCCAAATTTCTTGAGTGCCCCACAAGCCCCCTGGGGAGAGCCATGCTGTCCATCTCAGACATGCTGTGTCCATCTCACCACCTCCTTGACCTGGACGTTAATAGGAAGCTCTGCGCAACTGCACCTTCAGACCAGTTGCATTCCCCTGCACACAGTAACAAGGGTCTTCTGTATCAGTTCCTGTATTGTCCTGAGAAAAACCTGATTGCTTCAGAGAGCCCAGAGACAGAACAGTGTGCAAAATCCACCTCAGCAATCACAGACTGGAGCCACTTTGTGTACTTTGCAGTTTTATTTTCTATGCTTGTGTGTAGGCTCTTGCATACCAGAGAACCTCTTCCTTTCCTGATCTAGTGATGCTTCTAAAGAGGTTTTGGTAATTTGCATGCGTCTCATGTTGAAAGGTTATTTCTCCCTACCACACCACCTTGCAGTCCAGAGCTTGGGGATCAGGTGATTTCTTGCAATTAGTATTAATTTTTGTTTGATTTTTAACTCTAGCAGATTTCTAATTTTGTTGCAACGAAAAAGCTTTTAAAGTTTAGTCTAAGTACTCCCTCAAGGCACAAAACTATGAATGCAGTGATAAAGAAAACCTTTTTTTTTTTTAAGCATAATTTGTGGAGACAAATGAGTAATTTTCTAAATGTTTATTTTGGAGAGTGTGTTGATGCTGAGAAGTCAGGAGGTGGAGAATAAAAAAGCTCTTTTTGCTATGGTTGTTCATCAGAGGAGGAAGAAATAGATGAAAGCATTACGGAATTACTCTTTGGATCATTCATCCATACCTGGTTTTCGTGTTCTTTATTAACCGCCACTTCAGTTACAAAACCAAACCACTGCAAACCACTGTCATCATTGATAAAGTCAGGCTACTCCTGCCATAACTTCACTGTGAACACTAGGACTGGGACCTAATATAAACTCCTAGAGAAACTTAGCCTGAAATAAGGTTTCTCTGCTTGAAAATATTTTCATCTTAATTTTCATGGAGCATGTATGGTAGATCCATCTTTATCAAGCAGTATTAGCTCAGGAAGAAGGGACAAGGAAAAGCAGGCCAACACACTGATGCTCACAAGCACATGGTATCTCATGGAATTGTTTACTTTATTTGTGGCTCATCTGCAAAATAAACAAAAGCATCTCTCCTAGAAGTGCTTGCTTCTGCAGTTTTCTGCCATGGGTCAGGTTAAACTGGAAAACAAGAATTTCACTTCAGCTCCTGCGTTGACTGTATTCTTGGAGGAATAAAGCATACTTCAGGTGTTATACAATCCACTGACTGAAGTACAGATCTGGGGCAGAACAAAACGTCTGAAAATTTACTGAATGTCTTGAAGGAGAAAAGCAGGGAAGATGGTCACTGGGAGTGTATATATGCAAGGAACGTATTTTGAAGCGGTGCTACAGATAAAAGAGATGAGGTGTCATAAATTTCCTCCCTGTGCAAAAATTATGTGGCTAAATCATTGTGCCCTGGGTTTGAAAATTTGTCAATATAAAAAGTGAAGAAGTCTTGTTTCCTTCAATTGCATTTGTCAAGCCACAAGTGGCAGCTCTGAAATACCAGTGAGTTTGAGACTGTGATCACTGTTATCCTGCATGATGATGGGATGGAAGAGTATTCCCATATGTCAGCAAAGGTTATGCTGGTCTGATGACTGAAACTGTCAGCAAGGACACATTAAGCTGGCTGAGCTAAATATCCTCACTTTCTTCTGTGCTCTTTGTCTCCTTTTGCTGGTGAATTTGGACAGAAAGCATGCAGATGCCAGCAAACAAAAGTGTGCCAGGTTCCCAGCTGGAATGATATAGCTTCATTCCCTTGATGCCAACAGCACAGGGTAGATTTACATGAACATAGTGGCTGGCAAGTTGTTGGTACCTTGAGTGAACATCTTGCAAAAAGGCTGTGCTTCAACTACTCAAAAAGTTATTTTTAAGGAAGAAGAATTTTTTTTTTCAGCATAGAGATTAGGAGGAGTGTTTGATGAAAATGTTCTTGTTTTCACTGGAAAAAAAGCAGCAGCTTTCTTATAATTGTTAAAAGCCAAAGAAATGAAAAAAAAGATCCTTGATTTTAAACAGAAACCTGAAAAAGCTTTGATGAAAAGAGTCCTTCCTTTTAATCTAATTTAGGCATTAAAAAGCTCAGATACTATGCTTTCCTTCCCCTCTACTATGTGATCTTAACCCTCACTACTGTTAAGGCCTGAAGTACTGTGTCCAGTTCTGGGTTCCCTAGTACAAGAGAGACATGGACATACTGGAGAGAGTCCAGCGAAGCTCTGCAAAGATGATAAAGGGACTGGAGCATCTCTCATATGAAGAAAGGCTGAGAGATCTGTGATTGTTCGGCTTGGAGCAGGAAACATTTTGGAGGGGATCTTGTTAAAGTGTACAAATATATGATGGGAGGCGGAGCCAGGCTTTTTTCAGTGGTGCCTGGTGACAGCAAGTAATAAAGTGAAACACGGAGGATTCCTCCTGAACATCAGGAAACACTTTTTCACTGTGGGGGTGACGAAGCACTGGTACAGGTTGCCCAGAAAGGTTCTGAGGCCTCCACTCCGTGGAGACCAAACCCAAACAGACAGGGTCCAGGTCAACCTGCTCTACCCGACATCCTGCTGTGAGCAGGAGCTTGGATTATATCATCTCCATAGTGCTCTTCCAGCCTCAGATATTCTGGGATTCTGTGGAAAGCTTGCCCCAGTTTCAGCTGCAGAAGTGAGAACAGAGTTAGCACTGCAGGGCTCAGGGGAGGAGACGTCATTTCCAGTAGCCAGGGTAACCACTGCACGCAGCACGCGACTGGGGAGACCGCAACACCAGGGAGGGGAGCAGGGCTCCAACTCTCCATCCGCAGCACGCACAAAGAAAACTTTTTCTTTGGAAAATCCTTTACAAAGCAGTGCTACCTAAGTGAAACATGCAATGAGGCACAGCAGGTAGAGAGTAAAAGGTAGAAAAAAAGGAGACAGAGCTTCTGCGGACAGTATGATAGGATTCTGCCTGTCTTGGGTAGAAATTTTGAACTATTTCAGTCTTGGGAATCAAAGACCACACAGGCAAATTTTAGTATTAGTTGTAACTCACAGTACAGTTTAAGATGCATTACTGCAGGAAGGTTTCTTCTCTCATGTTGCCCTCCTCATGCTTGTTACAGAACAACAAAGGACCCCATCGTTTTTACACTTCCCATGCAACCCTGAAGTTCTACCACTTACTTCCCACACTTAATTCATCATCTGACTTGGAAATCAGTAAAAGGACCCCTCTAATGAGCAGTAAATCATACAGACTACAACTATAGAAGAATACTACTATAGAATCACAGAACCGTTTGGGTTGAAAGAGACCTTTGAAGATCATCTACAGTCCAAATCCCCTGCCACAGGGAGGGACATATTTTACAGGTCATTAATAAATAGCTCAATATATCTTGTTCTTTGTAGATCTAGTTCTCTATTTATTGTTAACACAACTATAGAGACAGCTCTGACTACATTTACCAGCCACACAAACACAGAGGAGAACTAACCCAAATCCCTCTTGCTTTAGCAGAGCTTGCACACCTCAGTCAAAGGCCATCAGTGTTTAAAATTATTTTTACTTTATAAAAGCAACTGATATTTTGGAGTTTCAGAACTATCAGGACTACCAAACCAAGCTGCATAAATCTCCCTGTAAAACCTTTGTATCTGTCAGTGCTGCAGGTGACACTACGCACCCTACGTGTCCGCAAACTGAACCCTGCCCCAGGTTTCACGGAGTGCATGGCCGCAGCCTCGCGGACCAAAGCCTACCGGCTAATCCCGAGGAGTGTTCCGAACCAGAAACTGCAACGCTGACCACACAAGCTGGATTCTGAGTGCAAGGTATCAGTAACCTCCAGTAGCTCAGACACGTGCAGCGCCATATTAATGGGGCATCACGGTTTCTGGATGTAAGATGCATTATGGCTAGCTGGATTCTGAGCTGTCGGCCAAGAGGCTTTGTACATACACTTGAAGTTCTTTAAAAACATGTTAACATACAAGAGGAATTATGCGAGGAATTGCATTATCTGAAGGAAAGTTTTAGTTGAAGTACAGAAGCAGATTACATTAAATTGCAACTGTGAACAAAAAGAGGGCTCCTAATTTCAGTAACTGCTGAATAAAGCCAAATATCCTAATACATACCTTGTATGAACACTTGGTTTAGGATTCCCTTTTGTATGCACAGGACAGCAGAAGGATTCTGCACAAGCCAGTCTTCATCTGCATTTTAAGATTTTAATAGTAACCTAAAAAAATAAACAGACAGTAACTAACTGCAACACTTCAAGCAAACTACAAAATACAGTAGCTTCACTTTTCAAATACCCGTAAGTATAATACAGAGAAATAAAACATAATAAAACTTCACATCACCAGAAAAAAAAATCCATTTATTCTCTACCCATTCTCACCCTTCAGTTGTTACTACACAGATGTCTCTAAAGATTTTAAATTTAATTTTACTACCTCAGCAGTTAAAAAACAGCTGTTCCAA